>Ga0208900_1000846_pt1 | contig 17931 bp, 15 predicted proteins | sample AntAceMetag02UKK_FD_184763 | JGI IMG/M metagenome (GOLD analysis project Ga0208900, IMG submission 184763) | Saline lake microbial communities from Ace Lake, Antarctica - Antarctic Ace Lake Metagenome 02UKK (SPAdes) (version 2) | ecosystem: Environmental > Aquatic > Non-marine Saline and... | reverse complement strand
TCCTTTCCCCCGGTTTCCCCCACGATTCTGGGATAGCTGCGATATTTTTCTAGATTCCCGGCCACCGTGCGCCACATGTTATTAAAGGTGGCTGTAGAACCCGTGAAATGGATGCCAGCAAGCATGGGATGGGGCCGATCACGCTGCCCGGTCCGGGAACAAAATTAATTACCCCATCTGGCAATCCGGCTTCCATCAACAGTTTCATGACATAAGTACCCACACATATGTTTTTCGGTATTCCACAGACATATTCCATTGATATTTATGGGTTTTATTTTGAGGAATATATGCTCGGGTACTTAGTAGTTGGAAAAAACAGCCGTGGAGGCTGGTTTCCAGATGGCGGTGTTTCCAGACATGGCCGGAGCCGATGGCAGATTCCCCCCAATGGCAGTGAAATTAAAGGGAGTGACGGCAAGGACAAATCCCTCCAGGGAACGATATTCCATGCGATTGAAGATTCCCTGTACCGCCTTGGGCTGCTCTTCTATGATCTGTCGCACAAAATAACTGCCAAACCGGAAAAAATCCATGAGTTCACATACGGCCTCAGCTTCTGATTCGTATACGCTTTTGCCCTGACCCAGAATACTTAAATGTTGCCTGAAATGAATTTGAATGCTTTGAAAAAACAAGTATAATCAAGATGTTAAAACTACGTTTTTTTTGTTAGAACCGCAAGCTCGCAATTTAAGTTAGTAATTCTGTAACTCATTAATTTTACAGTAATTATTTAATTCTGTTCCCTAAAAGCAAACTTTAAATTTTACTTATAATTTTAGCTACTTATAAAATCTGTTTGCCCTTTAAACGCCGGGTGCTATTCAAAATGAGTCTATGAAATGCCCGATCTTATTGACAACTTACGTTTGATGCGCTTAACATACTATTATCATAGACTTTTTTAACAGCTTTGCTAAATTTGGGGCAACATTTAAGAAATACATCCAGAAACAAAAAAACGTTGATAAAAAAATAGATCAATTGGAAGTATTTTAACCACCTTTAGGTGGTTCATGCTTTTATAACCGCTTTGAGCGGTTCACAATACAAGCCTCCGGCTCTGCCGGAGGTCGTTGATTCTCTTTGATGGTTTACTTATAGTTATATAAAATACAAACTAATATGATTATTTGTCAGTTTTTATATATGAAGCTTGAGGACTATAAACTCCCAAGTGTAGAATATTAAGAGAAGCATTAACATCAGCATCTAAAAATAAACCACAAGCACATTTGTAAATTTCACCTTGGCGGTTAGACTTACAAATCACTCCACATGCAGAACATCTTTGACTGGTATATGCTGGATTTATTTTTTTTAAAGTAAATCCAATTTCTTCCGCCAAAGATGCCAGTTTATCAAGAACATCTCGATAAGACCATCTCTGCATTTTATTCACAAACGTCTTTTTTAGCTTGCCTTTTGTCTTTTGTTTAAGATTCTTCAAATCCTCAACAACCAGAGTTTTTACCCTTTTTAACGGTACTTGATTAACAATCTGGTTGGTTTTGTTATCTCTTTCTACTAAAGATCTTTTAAACGCCTTGCTTCCTTGCTTTTTACGAGAAATTTTTTGGTAAACCGCTTCCAGCTCATAACCATAGGTTCTGTAATCAGAAGTTGATATCAGTTTTTTATAACCTATGTCTAACCCAACTTCTCTACCAAATATTTTTTTGTTCTTATCGGTTTTTTCAAAGTAGACATCTACATAGTATTTCCCATTCACACATCTCAGTCGGATAGATTTTTTTAAGTTCCAATCGGCGAATTTGTTAAAATGCTTATGCTTCTTCCCTGGAAGAATTATTTTAATTCTGTTCCCTATAGAGCCAATGGTGATCCAGATGTCAAAACTATTAATATCCTGTACTATTGTGATAAATCGGCTATCCAGATTAAAACTGTGTCTTTTGAAAATAGGTTTGGTTTTTTTCTTTCGCTTCCTCTGGCTTTTAACTATTTCAAGAGCTTGCTTGCCAAGACATTGCTGCATTCTGGCTGATAGCCATGTGTCAACTTTGACTTTAACAAATTTACTATTGAAATCATCTTGTTCCCATAGAAGATCAATATAAAGATTAACAGCACGGACAGCTTCCTTACAAAACAAATCCAGCTGATCTTTTTTGCCATTATTGGCGTAATTGATATTTATTTGCGATCTTCTAATCATCCGACAATTCTTTTATTAATTGTTCTGTTTTTCTCTTGCTTCTTCTTTTACCATAAAGCCTTGCACAAAAGATTGTTACTTCACAACCAGTTTTCATCGCCATATGCTCAAAACAATTAAAAGCAAATCGGCACAAACAATCTTTATGAGGTAGGGACAATCCATTGATATCATTGATGTTTTTACCTTTTAGCATTGCAATTTAAGATATTTTTTCTCAGTACTGTCCATTTGTTAAGCCATACTTAGTTCAAGCTTGTGTTTTATTTTTTCCCATCCAGGAAGAACAGAGTCGAGCAGTATATAAAACTCAGGGCTGTGGTCATGATATTTCAAGTGGCAAAGTTCATGGGTTACAACATAATCAATACACTCTTTTTGAGCTCTAATCAGGTCAGTATTAAGAGTAATAGTGCCTTTGTCCGATAGACTTCCCCATCTTTTCTGCATCCTCTTAATAGAGATCTTTGGTTGCGTGAAACCAAAAGAGTTAAACTTCGGCCAGCAGCGGTTGAGGCATTCATGGAATTGAATGTTGGCCTTTTGTAAGTACCATCTTTTCATGAGTTTTTTTGCTATCTCAGGAGTTGGCTCTTCTCGACAGGTAACGTGAAAAAACCCTTTGGTTAATTTGACGCTATTTTTCTGACCTTGATTAATTTTCAAACGATATTGCTTTCCGAGATACAAATGAGTTTCACCACTAACATAACGCCTGTCTGGAGTTTTAGGATTAAACTGACGGAAGTAACTGAGTTGCTTGGAAATCCATCGTGCTCTTTTATATATTTTTTTTTCGATTAAGGAGATATCAGCGTCTATTGGTGCTTTGACAATCACGGTACTGTCAGGATGAACTGCAATTTCCATCGTTTTCCTTTCTGTAAAAAAGAGGCTGTAGTCGATGGTCTTTTGCCCATAGACAAATGACCGATTATCACCACGCATTGCCACCATCATTTATAACTCCTGTGCTTGGCAACCTGCAGAACTTTCTCGATTATTTCATCCATTTGATCCAGTGATAGTTCAATGCCTTTTTCTGTTTTCAGCTCGTCGTATAGATAATCGTCAATTTCATTGACCGTTTGATTTTGGGCATCTTCATCATCCCAGAAATGGACTTTTTTATGTGTCTCCAGAATGCCGTAGATTGCAATAGCGGTATCAGCTGCAATAGTTTCAAGCCCAGATTCATTCAAGTCATAATTTTCAAGGAATGGTTTTACTACGCCGTAGTAAGCCATGGCCTCCTCTTTGCCGGTAAGCTGATCTGGAACATCGTCATGTACTTTACCAACGACCTTATTTCTGATATCCACAACCTTGCCCAGGTAGTCTAAATCAGAGATACGCTTTGCCCTGAAATCTTCGATAGCCTGTTGGATAAGTTTTGAAAATTTTTCATAAAAAGCCGGATCTTCGGCCATTTTTTCCGTAATCACTTTTTTGGTGGCATGTGCAATCGTATCGGCTTTTGACCCAGTGGACTTTTTAGTTTGGTATACCCCTTGCTCTTCTTTGACCTGATTGAACATCTTGTCATCAAAAATGTTAACAGGCTTATTGAGCTGAATTACTTCATTCGCCTGTATATGGGTATCTAAAAGTTTTTTGATTTTCGGCTCATAATCCCTGTAATCAATCGCCTCAGCATAGCGTAATTTCACTGAAGTCTTCAGTGATTGGAATTTGCGCAAATCCACCTTGTATTTTGACAATGTTTTTTCATCCGTCTCAGATAAAAAGCGTTCAGAAGAAAGAGCAATCGCAAGATTCTTGCTAAACTCAGAAAGACGCCCGTAGAATTCCTCCCTGATCTCATCGTCTGCTAATAGAGCCTCATATGCTTCTTCATCATGAGAGTGTTTTACTGTCTTGAACAGATCCCAAAGATCTGAATATCTTCCAGGAAGTTTCTCTATTTCACTGTTTATTGAGGTGAGTGTGCCGACAAGGTCAGATTCGTCAAATCCTTCAAAAGCGCTGTACATGGTCAGAGCTTTGTCCAGTTCTCCCAAAACACTTGCGTAATCAACAATAAAACCAAATTCTTTTCCTTCAAATAGCCGGTTTACCCGGGCAATTGCCTGAAGAAGGGTATGCTCTTTTAAAACCCTGCATAAATACAGGACAACATTTCTGGGAGCATCAAAGCCAGTTAAAAGTTTAGATACGACGATCAATATTTCAGGCTCGCTGCCATGTTTAAACTGGTTTATAAGCTGTTTGGTATATTCTTCTTCGCTACCATAGCGTTTCATCATTTTTTGCCAAAATTTTAACACTTCATCAGTCGTTTCATCATCGGTTTCATCGTAACCTTCACGCATATCTGGAGGAGAAATAACAACCTCTGAAGAGACGATACCTATCTCATCGAGATAGGCGTTGTACTTGAGGGCAGAAACCCTATTCGGGGCGACTATCTGGGCCTTGAATCCAGTTCCCTGCCAATTGGAGCGGTAGTGCTCGCTTATATCAAAGGCTCTCATGTAAATAACCTGATCTGCTTTGTTGAGCATTTCCGCCCGCGCGTACTTACGTTTCAGATCAGCTTGTTGTTCTTTAGTAAGCCCCTGTGTATAACGTTCAAACCACAAATCGATAGCTGATTGATTCTGGATCATTTCCACATGACGCCCTTCATAGAGAAGAGGCACTACTGCGCCATCTTCGACAGCCTGGGTAATTGAATAATGAGGCTCGATTAATTGACCAAATTTTGTAAAACTATTTTTATCCTTTTTTAGCAGTGGGGTGCCAGTGAATCCCAAATAGCATGCATTGGGAAACATTTGTTTCATGCGGGCGGAAAATGATCCAAACTGAGTCCGATGACTTTCATCCACCAGAATAAAAATATCAGCGGAATCATCTTGGTATTTCTTTACAGCATATGCTTTGTCGAATTTATGAATAAGCGTAGTGATGATCCCGGATTGCTTTTCGGCAACCAGTTCCAGTAAGTTTCGCCCTGAGGTAGCGCGATTGGCCTCAAGCCCACAGGCCGCAAAGGTATTGCCGAGCTGCTTATCCAGATCGTCCCTGTCTGTAACTAACACTATTCTGGGATTTAATATCTCAGTATCCAAAGCAAGAGTTCTTGCAAGCATAACCATTGTGAGGGATTTCCCAGAACCCTGCGTATGCCAGATAATACCTCCCTTGCGGGCTCCAGCGTTGTCAAAGTGCTTTAGACGGTTAAGAGTTGATTTGGTTACAAAATATTGTTGATAGCGAGCAACCTTTTTTATCCCGCCATCAAAAACAGTAAATTTCCATGCCAACTCCAATAATCTCTCTGGCAAGCATAAAGAATACAGCGATTTGTCCTGCTCTGTAACAAGGCGATTCGCTTCTAAATGCGCGGGATTAACATCAAGAGTTGTCGATAGTCTGGATATAGTATCAGCACCCAGAGGTTTGTTAAGTAATTCCTGTAATTTCCTAAAACCCCTTTTTCCCGCGTCCATTTGAGGCTCTTTCCAAATGCCCCAAAACTTTGCAGCAGTTCCAGTTGTTGCATACATGGCGCTATTTTTATTAATAGCAAGCACCAGTTGCGTATAAATGAACAGTTTGGGTATGTATTCATCATTCTGGTTCCTGATGGATTGGGAAACAGCCTGTTCCAGCTCAACGTGAGGAGCTTTACATTCAATCACACAAAAAGGAATACCATTGACAAACAAGACAATATCCGGGCGTGCAGTCTCGGTACTTCTTGATCGTTCAACACTATATTCAACGGTTACATGAAAGCGATTTCGCAGTGGATTACGCCAATCGATATATTTCAGATTAAAGCTCTTTGAGTCCCCCTCGATGGTCTGTTCCATAGCAGTCCCCAAGGTCAACAGGTCATAAACCGCTTCATTTGTCCTCAACAATCCATCATATCTTATATTTTTTAGTTTCTGGATGGCTGACTGTATATTTTCTTCGCTAAAGAGGTACTCATCTCTTTTGTATCTAATTCGGTTAATAACTTTAAGCTGGTTTCTGAGAATGTTTTCCAAGAGCACATTCGATGTCCTGCCCAGCCTTTCATCCAATGCCTCAGCAGGCTTAATATATTCAAAGCCCAGGCTAATAAGGAGCTGTAAAGCCGGAATTTGAGAAAGATGTTTTTCGTTAATTTGGAAATTGCTCATATTATCTTCTCTTTTCCTAAATTCGGTTCCAGTCATTAAGCGCATGTGCTTTGAACCACGAGACAGGTGCCATTTTCCTGAAATCATTTAATTTGTGATGCAACGAACAAGCCCCAAGTCTGTTACCGCATTCACAGGGGCAAGGTCTTTTGTTTGCAATTCGTTTTTTCACACCCAATAACTGAATAGCCTGTATTATTTGGGCGCGTTTCGGTAGCCCAAGCAAGTGGGAATAGTCATCCACAATGCCTTGTTCACCATGTGCCAATTCACCAAATACAAAATCTCCACCATTTCTCAGTTTGTAAGAAACTGCATAGAGATATGGTACAAGGCATTTGCTTGCGAAACCGCTCAAGTTAGGAAAAGTATGTACTTTTTTCAGAAGCCTGAGTGGAGAGCCAAGGCATAGTGATCCATCTGGATTAACATGAAAATTCCCATCCTTTGGAATTTTTCCACCAGTTTCTTTAACTTTTGGCAGTGCCTGAGGGAATTTTTCTGGCACGATGATTTCCAGTTTGTAGCTGTCTTCAATTTCCTCACTGCCGGAAACACCAGCTTTGAAATGGAATTTGCCACGCAGGCACACACCAGCATCAAAGTATGGGGCTGTTGACATTCTGGGATAATCATCCAGAAACTGATTCAGACATTTCAATATTTTCACGCCCATTTGTCTACCATCGCCAAGGTCTGGCTGAGTCTTGTCGATCAATGGTGTGAGTCTTAGGAGTTATGATACTAACTGTGGCTGCACTGACACCCAGCTGTTTCTCCAACTCTGACTGGCTCACTCTCAATGAAAACTTTTCTTTCATCTGTTCACAAAGAAATTCTGTATTTGTGGTAAAAGTAAGATGCTGGAAGTCTTTTTTTGCCTGTAGAAGCCACGCATTGAAATTCTCCTCAAGCCTTAGATGTAAACAATCACTCGTGTACCAGCGGTCTGCAAAGTCTTCACCCGGGTCAACAGGGTTGGGAACTCGTGGCTTGGCCGAATTGACGAGGCCTCCCATTTTCTCCAACACATTCCCCAGAGCAACGACAATATCGATTTCACCACTATAGGCTCTCGCAGCCAGTGTTGTGATAATAATAGAGATCGGTTTGGAATCAGGATTATCCTTACACCAATTATCTCTATGCCTTTTCAGAAGCTGAATCACACGTTGCAATGGTGTCTTTTTCTTAAACAAAGGCACATCATCTACTTGTGCCTTTTCCAGAAGGATTCTGGTTTGCTGCGGATTCATCCTGTATTCAAACCATTTTGCATAGCCTTCCGGGTTACTTATATTCCAATTACTGCAAATATTCTTAAAGTCTTCATGACGATCATCAGTAATCAAAACCGTTGTCTGGGAAGCGGACTCCGCAACGAAGTCATCGAGTCCAGTTTTACGCAGGGATTCCAGAACAGTCTTGCGTCCCGCGTCGTCTGTCGGTATGCAGGGAACAATATCCATATGAAAACGGAGGTCATCTTGATACTCAAGACGCCAGCAGCGATGCTTGGACTCAAGCTCTTTTTTAATACCCCGTCCCTTCCGGTAAGCCTCAAGCTCAATCCCGACAATCTTTTTCAGGGACTCTTGTGTATGGCTGTCCTTGCTTATGCCGCCTCGGAGTTTGCAAGCAAGATCGAGGTCATACTCTTCGCTCTCATCAAGAGGTCGAATGGCTGTGCCAAGACGGAAGGAGCCCTGCGGGAAAATATGTGGGTTGTTACCTGATACGGCAGACTCTTCACGGTCGAACCACTCTCCAAGATCTTCGTACCTTTTCCGTGCTTTATCATAGGCTGAATCAGGGAGTTCCAGCAGTTTGATCATATTTTCGATAATGACTTTATTCTGTTCGTTGGTTATCATTAGCTCTCTCCGATGGTTATTGCTCTTATAAATTTACCCTCTTTGTGGTTTTGGTCATAAATGACCCACGGCATATCTGCTTTCGGCATTCTTGCTCTACCCATTTCAACGGAACAGGAGACTGCCATAGCCGGGAAAACCGAAAGAGGTGTTTTTGAACCATGGGCCTCTTTGATTAGCACCATGAGCTTACGTATAATTGTTCTCATCATCGAAAGTTGTACTTTCGATCGGATAACGTCATTACCAATGTGCTCAGCGGGAGCTGTTAGTTCCCATATCGATACGTTGTTGCCAACGACCTTTTCTATTCGCTCAGTGCTGATGAAGTCACTTAACGAAATAACAAGAACCGGATCGCCAGCTAGCTCCTTGGGCTTATTTATGACAAACTCAAAGCCTTCTGGAAAATTCTGCCAATGCCAACCTCTTGGTTCTCTGATTGGTTGGTAGGTGTCGATGGGAATCTTATCCGTAAAAAGGGTCCCCAGCTGGATCAGCAGCGGAATGTCAGCAAGAGAGAACAGCGAAAAATGTTTGGTCGGATCGCTTTCAATCAAGGGCAATACTTTCTGATTAAATACTCTGTCCAAATGTGCCGATTCCGATTTCCAGAAATCGGTACTCTTATCCTCATGAGAGCAAGTCATTGAAAGGCATACTGAGTTTTCAGAAACTGGATATCGCTCAGGAAACATGGCCTCCATAGCGTCTTCCGGCTGCAGTGGCGACCTTTGCTCACCGATGTTACTTCCATAAAAAACGACATGAGATTTTCTGTTGGTTGCAATGCCTGTAACCGTAACAATACGGTACTCATGTTCTTTTTTCCATTCTTGGAGCATTGATGCAGAATACTTGATACCATCCTTGTCTTGATCGATTGTTTTATGACAGTCGTGACACATCAGCGTCAAGTTTCCAACATCATTCAGACTCTGTGGTTTTTTCTTGAACGGCCCCCAGCCGCGTGGGCCATCTTTAGAGAAAGAATAGATATGTGCCTTCTCTGAGATATTGACCCTCTCTTGGGTGATCGGTGACTTGTAAAGTATGCGGTTACAGCCTTTAAATTGACATCTTCCGGCAGCCCGAGACCACAGTTCTATTTCGACTTTTTTTTTAATGTATCTGGTGACTTCTTTTGGTTTATTCTCAGCCATATTCAAACGACCTTCACTATAGACTCACCACCACGTGCTACACACACGCCCTCAATGTTCAATATTTTGGAATATTTTCCCATTCATGCTCCTTATTTGTTATCCTTTGGAGGGTATGGATCGTTACCGTAGCTGTTGCCAGAACGTATTTTGCCGTCCTGCCCATGAACTTTAGTATCTGACTTCTGGTTTCTTGCAATATTCTGTGCCACTTCAATGGCTTGTGCCTGAGTCTGTGTTACTTTAGTTGCCTTGCTGTTACCAGAACCTATAACAGCCCAGCCTTCTGGGTGCTTTACAACATGCTGATTCTTGCCTTTTGCCATGGTTATGCCTCTCTGTATTTGTTCAGGATTTCAGGTTTTACCCGCCACTCGCCGGTGAGCATTTTTTGCATCAGACCGCGTTTTTGGGTGTTGTATTGTTCTGCCAATTGCTTGTGCAGATCTATTTCGTGCAGTGCAGTAGATAAGGTCTCGGCTATTTGCTGCTGTTCTTTGATGGGCGGAAGCGGCATTTTTACTTCACAGAAATTAGGGTACTTAAGATTCCATGTATCTGATGTTAGCCCCTGTGAATATCTGTAAAACCGATGAATCATAAACGGCATCTTGAATAAAGATGCAACGAACTTCGGGAAGAGCTTCTCTCCAGGAGTGCATATGGTGTAAGCAGGACTTATAATCCCTTCCAAAGTTGAAAGAGCTGATACGCCTTGCCACATCCTCATTGTGTTATAGCCGATATCTCCTGGGCAGATTCTAAGATATTTTGATTTATCCTTTTTGGATGTGTCTTTTCGATTGGTTTCATGTCGAGGGATAATACCTTCACCATTTGTGATTGATAAAAGCGGTAAGCCATCCCTTTTAGTTTCTCTGCGTTCTTTAAAAAGAAATTTGGTTTGGACCTGCTTCCATTTCTCATTTACGGTAGGCAAATAAATGAGTCGGTTCTGCAATTCCTTAAACCGTTTCTCCTTTTTCTGAATCAACCGCTCGGTTTTATCAATGGCCTCATCCCAGATGGAAAGAAAATCGGCAATGGCTTTTTGCTCTGGTAGCTGGGGTAGGAGGATGGGAACTTTTGACAAATCCTTTTGCCCAATATTTATTCTAACTGCACCTTGCCCTCTTCTAATTATTTCTTTTCGTACATTTTCAGAGAAAAAACAGTATTTTTTAAACATATTATCTAAAGAATCATCTTTTGGATGCCCTTTAATAACAAAACCTCCAAAAACAACTTCTTCATTGCCTAAATACACAGAAGTCATAGCTATTTCTTCTGGTATTTCTGATGTGCGATTAAAAAGAACATCCCCTTCTATAACTAAATTTTCTTTAATCTTTTTGTCTGACAGCGATATTTGGCCTATAATTTTTTCAGCAATAATGAAATTCCCCTGAAAAACATCCATAACATTTATGAATTTGATACCGTGCCCATAAGATGATTTTTCAGCATTGACTCCATTCTTAAACTCAAAAATTTCACCTAAATAAGTTTTCTGCCATCCATTAGGGATTTTAGTAACCTTTATCATTGCTCGATCTCCCTAAGCTTCTCGGCCATCTTTTTCCGAACTTGAATCAACTCCTTTTCGAGAGCATCTATTTCCAGTTGAACGGCATTGATATCAATTGCATCTTCCTCTTCAAATGTGTCTATATACCTGGGAATATTTAGATTGAAGTCGTTTTCCTTTATCTCCTCATACTCAGCGATATGGGCATATTTTTTCACCTCAACTCTGGTGGTGTAGGTCTTTATTATTTCAGCGAGTTGTGGTTCCGAAAGGGTGTTCTGGTTTTTACCTGATACAAACACCCTGCTGGCATCCACAAAAAAAACATTCTTGAGGGCTTCATTCACGCCGCCTTTTTCACGTGAGCGGTCAAAAACCAGAATGGCCACAGGGATATTGGTCGTCGGAAAGAGGTTACCTGGAAGTCCTATCACCGCATCCAGCAGGTTTTCTCTAATTATTTTTTCACGGATACGCCCTTCAGCGGCTCCGCGGAATAAAACCCCGTGAGGAACCACCACGGCAACGCGTCCCTCTTGCTCCAGTGCGGTTTCCACCATGTGACTTATGAACGCCCAGTCGCCCTTACTTTTGGGCGGAACACCACGCCAGAAGCGATTGTATTGGTCACTTTCCGCATTTTCCGCACCCCATTTATCCAGCGAGAATGGCGGATTAGCCACCACGCAGTTGAACTTCATCAGACGGTCATTTTCCACTAAAAGTGGGCTATTCAGGGTGTCGCACCATTCCACCCGAGCACTGTCAAAACTGTGCAAAAACATGTTCATCCGGCAGAGCGCCCAGGTACTGCCGTTAGACTCCTGACCGAACAGGGCAAAATTGCGATCGCCGACCTCTTTGCCTGCTTGAATCAAAAGACCACCGGAGCCGCATGCAGGATCACAAATTCGGTCGCCGGGTTTTGGTCTTGCAAGTTTTGCTACCAGTTCTGTTACTTTCAGTGGGGTAAAGAACTCTCCAGCCTTCTTGCCTGAATCTGAGGCAAAACGCTCAATCAAATAGATATAGGTGCTGCCAATTACATCCTCTGAAACGAGACTAGGTTTCATGTTAAGCTGTGGTTTGTGGAAATCCTCCAATAGCTGCTTTAAACGACGATTACGATCTTTGGTTTTGCCGAGGTTGGCTTCGCTGTTGAAGTCGATATTGCGGAAAACGCCTTCGAGCTTGCTCTTGTTTGACTCCTCTATGTGGTCGAGGACGATATTGATCAGCTCGCCGATATTGGCGGTCGCCCTCCGTTCATATAGGCTATAATAGGTCGCAGGAAACTCATCCAAAACCGTTATTTCATCGGTCTTGTCGTTCTTCTCGGTCAGCTTAACAACCGGGAGAACAAAACGTTCACGTTCTAGTTTGCGTAGGATGCGGGCATCGTCGTCCCCATATTGTTTCTGATAGCCTTCGTAATGATCTTGCCATACATCGGAGATATATTTTAAGAATAACATAACAAGGATGTAGTCTTTATACTGTGCGGGATCAACAACCCCTCTAAAGGTGTCACACGCTGCCCATGCTGCGTTGTTTATGTCTCTCTGGTCGAGCTTTCTGCTCATGCTTTATTCTCCTCTTGCAAACTGCATTAGTACTGTTGAAATATATTGCTCCCGCTTTTCAGCCAGCGTGCTCAATAATTTTTTTTCTCGAGCAGACAGTAAGGCCAACTCGACGATATGTTTTTGTTGTTCCAGGGTGGGCAGGAAAACCTCCAGATCCTCGATGGCTTGCTTGCTGATCATTTTTTGGACGGTTCCCTTTGCTCTGCTATTTAAAAATATCTGGGCATCCCTCTGGCTGATATACCAATTCAGGTATTCCGGTATAATTTTATCTAATTTTGTCACTCTGATTCTTAGTAGAGGGGCTGCCACAACTGCTTTTCCTGGATATTCCAGGAGGATTGCTGCGGTGGTGACCTGCCCTCTTGATCTGAACACGAGATCGCCTTCTTGGACCAGATGGTGTTCCTTAACAGCGTCCATGTCTATTTTTACAAATCCACTGCAGTCCACAGTGTTGTCGTAAAACAGATCCTTCATCTGGATAACTGCGACCTCGCCACCGGTTGAGGCCTCTATGCGCGATCTGAATGAGTATCCCATCTGCACTGTCGCCAATTTTTTTATGTTCACTTTCATTACTTATTCCTCATTGTGCTGTAATGTTATTTCTGTACAGTGTAAGCGTAAATGATTTGCTTGTCAATAACAAAATGCAAAAATAGAATTACTGTAATGTGTATTGCTGAAAGATCAGATCCAAGAAGCCTTCTGAGCACTTCCCCCCCCCCTCTTCCTACAAAAAAACATTCAAAAGCTATTAACAAATGTAAAAAACTAGGCATTCTTCATATAATCCCAAAAGTACTTTGCAGTTTTTAAAAACCGAATACCGAAAAATGGGCAGTCACCTTGTGAAAGAGTAAAGCAGGAATGAAGGATGCCAAAATTTATTGTTTTCTTAAAAGGAAAAGGGGCACAACTTTATTGTGCGGCCGGGCAAGGTCGTTTATTTCAGCGGGTGTGAATCCCGCCCCGGAAGGTAGGCCAGCCAACGGGTAGTGAGTATTTGGAGGATCTATGGCAACATAGAGTTTTAAGCGTAAGATAGCGAGCAGATAGGCCGTAAGGTTGAAGGGATTGAGCCACGAAATTGTCGCGTTGGGAAGGACAACACTGTAATAGAAGTGGACGTCAACACAGGTATTACCGTTAAAGGCAAGGGGATACCTGCTTCCCCGGGGTCAGAGACCATGGCATGTTTGACATAGTGAATGCACGGCAACCCAGGAGGCCCTGTAGAGAGTATGCCAGACAACTGAAGAGGGAGGAAGGCAAACAAGGCACTGGGGGGCGGATAGTCTAATAGTACCAGTGAGGCGGTTAATGCTGCTGGAAGAAAGGAGGCTACACATAGGAGAGCGGTGGAGGAAACATAGGCCGTTTACAGAAGCGAAGAACCGGTGACAACGAAATTACGTCGCATAACAGAGTAAGGTCAGTATGTTTGGATTCTAAATGAATTGGTTATGTGAGGAGCCGTGTGCGTAAATAGCGCAAGCACGGCTATGATAAGGGCTGGTGACAACATTGAGTTCAAGGCAGAACCGGACACGTGAGGCAAGGCGTTAATGAAAAACTCGATGGGGATGCATTGTTTTCACTGGAGAAGCCAGTCCATTCGACTTTAATAAATTTTGACAGGCATTAGTCGAATAGACCGGTCTCTCTCATGAAAACAATAACATTATTGGATATCCACTTAAGGCGGGAGACTCTCAAGGCTTTTTATGTGGATAATTAGCTTTCAGCCTCTAAAATTCAAGCTGTTAGGACACTTTATTTTAAAGGCTGTCCCGCCTTAAGTGGGGAGCCTGATTTTCAGCTTCAGGATTCCTGCATCAGGGGAAGTCTGTAATCCTTGGCAGGATTATAATTCTCTTTAATGCTTCGGGGAATCATCCACCGGGAAGTATTGTGCTTACTTCCCACCTTTTCATTGGTTCCCGAGGCCCGGGAACCGCCAAAGGGCTGGAGCCCCACATAGGCTCCCGTTGTTTTATCATTAATATAAAAATTGCCGGCAGCATAGGTCAATCGTTTTTCCATGGCCGCAATCACCAGACGATCCCGGGCAAAAATGGAACCAGTGAGGGCATAGGGAGAGGTGGATTCACACATGTCCAGAGCCGATTCAAAGTCTTCGTCGGCATATACGTAGATGGTCACCACCGGACCAAAAATTTCCTCTTCCATGGTTTTAAAATGGGGATTGGTGGTAACAATCACCGTTGGGTCCACAAAATAACCAATCTCATCGTTGCACTTCCCCCCAATGATAATTTCGGCTTCCGGCGATTTGTCAGCCACATCAAGGTATGATTTGATGTTATCAAAAGAGTCCTGATCAATGACGGCACCCATGTAGTTGGTAAAATCCTCCACATTTCCGGGTTTGAGATCTTTTGTCTCTTGGATCAATCCCTTTTTTACATCTTCCCAGATGCTTTGGGGAAGGTATACCCTGGAAGTGGCTGAACATTTCTGCCCCTGGTATGAAAAGGACCCGCCGATGATGGCATGAACCACCGCATCAACATCCGCCGAAGCATGGGCAAAGAGAAAATCCTTTCCCCCGGTTTCCCCCACAATTCTGGGATAGCTGCGATATTTTTCCATATTCCCGGCCACCGTGCGCCACATGTTATTAAAGGTGGCTGTGGAACCCGTGAAATGGATGCCAGCAAGCATGGGATGATCCATGGCAATGGGGCCGATCACGCTGCCCGGTCCGGGAACAAAATTAATAACCCCATCGGGCAATCCGGCTTCCATCAACAGTTTCATGACATAGTAATTGGAAAAAACAGCCGTGGAGGCCGGTTTCCAGATGGCGGTGTTTCCAGACATGGCCGGAGCCGATGGCAGATTCCCCCCAATGGCAGTGAAATTAAAGGGGGTGACGGCAAGGACAAATCCCTCCAGGGGACGATATTCCATGCGATTGAAGACTCCCTGCACCGCCTTGGGCTGCTCTTCTATGATCTGTCGCACAAAATAACTGCCAAACCGGAAAAAATCCATGAGTTCACATGAGGCCTCTGCGTCTGATTCGTAAACGCTTTTGCCCTGCCCCAGCATGGTGGCGGCATTGAGAATTTCCCGCCAGGGGCCATCAATGAGTTCTGCGGCTTTTAGAAAAACAGCCAGACGATGTTCCCAGGGGGTGGATTCCCATGTTTTCTTGGCTTCAAGGGCCGCCTCAATGGCCATTTCCATCTCCTTGGGGCCTGCCATATGATAGGTGGCCAGCACGTGGGAGTGGTTGTGGGGGATAATGCATGTTCCGGTGCGCCCCGTTCTGACCTCTTTACCATTGATGATCAGCGGAATCTCAATGGGAGCCGACTTCATTTGAGCAATGCGTTCTTTAAGTCGCTTTTTTTCGTCGCTTCCAGGCAGATAGGAAAGCATTTTTGCAGTTTCTGGTTGTGCGATCTGGTAAATGGCGTTGGACATGAGACCCTCCTTGGGTTTGGTTGATGGCGGTAATTTTTTTTGACAGTTTACTTATACCCATAAAAAATATATAAGTAAAATTCATAATATTCATATTTGATTTGAATTATATTAATAGCTTAAGAGTCATAAATCCTCATAATTCGCTAAAATCATTAACTATTACAAAAACAAGAGTTAAGGCCCAGAGCTAATGACTTAAGGTAGTTAGCCAATATTTATAAAAAACACAGCATTAAAGTACCGACAGCAGAGCCCCCGGCGGGGGCGGCATTATACCATAATGCTATTTGGTTGCTGGGAGAACCATGACATGGATTTAAATAAGTTGAACACCTTTTATATACTGGCCCAGGTGAAAAGTTATTCCAAATGTGCACAAAAGCGCTTTGTGACCCAGTCCGCTGTGAGCCATGCCATCAAAACCCTGGAAGAGAGCCTGAACCTCACCCTGGTGGAAAAAAGAAGAAAAGCCTTTGCCCTGACGAGTGAAGGGAAAATTTTATTCAAAAGCTGTCAGAAAATTTTCTCTGAAGTGGAGAAAACCCAGGATCTGTTGATGAAAACAAAAAAATATCCAGAACTGATCCGCATGGGTTCCACCGTGGAATTCGGGGTGAGTGTGGTGCTCAAAGATATGGAACATTTTTTTGAAACCCATCCTGATATCCACGTTGATTTTACCTTGAGTCACACCCTGATTCAACCCCTTTTGGATGATGAGCTGGATTTGATCATTGACTGTAAGCCCCATGTTCGACCGGATCTTGAAACCATTGTTTTATTCCGGGAGGAATATGCGGTGATTGCCTCTCCCCGGTATATTAACAGGCACCACATCACCACGCCAGGGGATCTGGCACATTGTAATATTTTTTCCCAGGATCTGGAACTTGCCTGGTGGCGTAATTTTATCCATGCGCTTCCCCTGGATCAACAGGTGATTTTTGACAGGGTCACCCGGATTAACCATGTCCGGGGAATGATCAACGCGACTCTGAGCAACATGGGGGTGGGATTTGTTCCCCGGTATACGGTGTTACGGGAGCTGGAAGAGGGAAGCCTTGTGGAGTTGTTTCCAGAAATGGATATATTAAACGATCACATCAATATTTACCTTAAGCGTCGCAATATGGCCCTGGCAAAATTTCAACATCTTATCGAGCATATCAAAGGATTTCGTCTTCAATAAATGACATCTCAACACCACGAATTCAAGGATGAAGCGGCCCAAAAGCATCCCTTTATAAACGCCCCCCACACCACCTTGGTGCGCCTGAGTATCCCCGTACTCTTTTCCCTTGTGGCAGAACCCCTGACAGGCATTGTGGACACCGCCTTTGTGGCAAAACTGGGGACAGAATCCCTGGCAGCCCTGGGGGTGGGTACCACGGTGCTGTCCAGCATTTTCTGGGCATTTAACTTTCTGGGCATCGGTTCTCAGACAGAAGTGGCAAAGGCCATGGGTCATGGCAATAAGGAGCGGGCCTTGCAGGTGGCAGGCCTTGCACTGGCCATGGGCACCTTTTTCGGTGTACTCCTTATTCTGTTTTTATTTCCTTTTTCAGCCTCAGTAACCCATCTCATGGGCGCCACCGGAGAGGTACACACCCTGGGGGTGGCTTATTTCAACGTACGGCTTTTTGGTGCCCCGGCCATTATCGTCTCCTTTGCTGCATTTGGAATCATGCGGGGCCGCCAGGACATGGCAATGCCCCTGTGGATTGCCGGCGGTGTCAATCTGCTCAACATAGTTCTGGACCCTGTATTGATATTTGGATGGGGAATTTTCCCGGACATGGGCGTCACCGGGGCCGCCCTGGCATCGGTGATCAGCCAGTGGTTGGGGGCCCTGGCCTAGGCTGTCGAAAGATAATTTTAGTTCCTTATTTTAAACGCAGGATTTGGATTTTAGGTTTATTGAATTTTGGAGTTTAAATTCCTTGAGTTATGTGTTAAAAAATGAATTTATTAGGTTTTTT
>Ga0208900_1000845_pt1 | contig 17935 bp, 14 predicted proteins | sample AntAceMetag02UKK_FD_184763 | JGI IMG/M metagenome (GOLD analysis project Ga0208900, IMG submission 184763) | Saline lake microbial communities from Ace Lake, Antarctica - Antarctic Ace Lake Metagenome 02UKK (SPAdes) (version 2) | ecosystem: Environmental > Aquatic > Non-marine Saline and... | reverse complement strand
GCTTGCGCTCCGCCTATCCAGCCGCTGGAGCAGAACTCGGCCTAATCGCCGGGCAAAAAACCGCCCGGCATTAGGTCGACTCTGCTCAGCTCACCGTTGGAACGGAGGAAAAAACATGACATCAAAGAGACTTTTCTGTTTTGTCGCTGGTTTGCTAATTGGCGGCAGCTTACTTATCTGCGCAACGCAAAACCTATTTGCCTCATCTCTCACAGGCGAACCACCCGTAAGTCTTAAGAAAGCGTTGGCCTTGGCAGAACAGTACGTTGCCAAAGAAAAAATCGATGTATCAGCACACTTTATGGAGTCTGTCAGACTGGTCCATATTACCGATAATCCAAAGGGTAAAAGACTGTGGATTGTGACGTGGACATTGAAAAAGCCATCGGACGGAGGTCAAGTGTTTATCAACGTGGAGATGGATAAGACCGTTTCAATGATCGGAGGAATGTAAATGTTCCAACCAGGCGCTCAAGCAGACCGGAAGGGCTAATGCTACTATCGAACATTTTTAGCTTCGCCAGTGTTTTTCGGGGTAGCATGGTTTTTTGGTCGGCCCCTTCCGGCAGCTTAGCTCTACGTTAGCCCCTTAAATGGGGAAAGGAGTGTTTGATGAAAATTGCTGCTTCAGTATTAATCGTTGTCGCTATTCTCAATTTAATTGGCGGCGTCTTTTTTGGATTTATAATTATCAGCGAGTATAATCAATCCGAGACTGGATGGATGATTATCTTTGCCAGTATAATGTTTAATTTTGGATTATTAGCTTTGGCTGAAATTGGGATTAATGTTGCTGCTTTGAGAAACATTGCGGAAGAAAAAGAAAAACAAACAAAACCCAAGATGGAGAAACCCACTGCATCCCAGAATAAACCTACTACAAAACCAGGACCAGTAGAGTTTGATGCAAAGAAATACGACCCAGATAAATTAAGATACGGAATTCTCGAAGAGACTAAAGAAGATTAGAGAATAGAACCATCTTTGCGTGTTTTAAGAGCAGGGGCTAACCAGTCGCTCAAGCAGACCGGAAGGGCTCATGCTACTGTCAAACATTTTCGTTTAACCGGAGTTTTTCCGAGGTAGCATAGTTTTTTGGTCGGCCCCTTCCGGCAGCTTAGCTCTACGTTAGCTGAACAAAAACAATAACCAAAAGGAGGACAATGATGAAAGACGACAAAAAACTCACAACAAACGCCGGAGCCCCGGTACCGGACAACCAGAACGTCATGACTGCTGGCCCACGCGGCCCGCAACTCCTGCAGGATGTCTGGTATCTGGAAAAAATGGCCCATTTCGACCGTGAGGTTATTCCGGAACGGCGGATGCACGCCAAGGGCTCCGGGGCCTACGGCACCTTCACTGTTACCCACGACATCACCAAATACACCCGCGCTAATATCTTTTCCAAGATCGGCAAGAAGACCGAAATGTTCGCGCGCTTTTCCACTGTGGCCGGAGAACGCGGTGCTGCCGACGCCGAACGTGACATCCGCGGTTTTGCGCTTAAATTCTACACCGATGAGGGTAACTGGGATCTGGTGGGCAATAATACGCCAGTCTTTTTTCTTCGCGACCCGCTCAAATTCCCGGACCTCAACCATGTCGTCCATCGTGACCCTCGCACCAACCTGCGCAGCGCCAAAAATAACTGGGATTTCTGGACATCGCTGCCCGAGGCATTGCATCAGGTGACTGTGGTCATGAGTGACCGCGGCATCCCGGCAAGCTTCCGCAACATGCACGGGTTCGGCAGCCACACCTTCAGCTTTATCAGCGCCAAAAACGAGCGCTACTGGTGCAAGTTCCATTTCCGCACCCAACAGGGCATTAAAAACCTTACCGATGCGGAAGCTGAGGCGGTGATCGGCAAATGCCGTGAGAGCAATCAACGCGACCTTTACTACAGCATCGAAAAAGACGATTTTCCGCGCTGGACCATGTTTGTCCAGATCATGACCGAGGAGCAGGCCACAAAACTCCCCTACAATCCTTTTGACTTGACCAAGGTCTGGTACAAAAAAGATTATCCCCTAATCGAGGTGGGGGTTTTGGAACTTAACAAGAACCCGGAAAACTACTTTGCCGAAGTTGAGCAGTCAGCGTTCAATCCGGCCAATGTGGTGCCGGGCATCAGCTTCTCACCCGACAAGATGCTCCAAGGCAGGCTCTTCTCCTACGGCGATGCCCAACGTTACCGGTTAGGGGTCAACCATCACCTCATCCCGGTGAACAAGTCCCGCTGCCCCTTCCACAGTTATCACCGCGACGGCCAGATGCGGGTGGACGGTAACTATGGTTCAACCCTCGGATATGAGCCCAACAGCTATAATGAGTGGCAGGAACAGCCCGATTTCTCCGAGCCACCTCTGGAACTGAGCGGGGCCGCGGCCCACTGGAACGCCCGTGAAGATGACAGCGATTACTATACCCAGCCGGGCAAGCTCTTTCGCCTGATGAGCAAAGAGCAACAGGAGGCACTGTTCGGAAACACCGCCCGGGCTATGGACGATGCGCCGGAGATGATCAAGATTCGCCACATCGGCAACTGCCTGAAGGCCGATCCGGCCTACGGCGAAGGAGTGGCCAAGGCCCTAGACATCTCGCTGAGCAAAGTTCCGAAGTAGACAATTGTCAGCTAACGACCGGTTCCAGCGGACGGCGTAATGCGCCGCCGCTGAACCGGAATGTTAAATGTCTTCTTAGGCAAAGTTGATGAATTCAAGATATCTTAAAATCCCCAGAGGAATCCTAATTTCTGGTATTTTGATGATTTTAATGGGATTGTTTAACATTTTTAATATTCTACGATTTGCAATATTCAATCCCAATTTGTCTTTTGGATGGGACGATTTTTTAATATCTAGAGGAATTGGATTGATCTTACATATACTAACTATCGTTTCAGGAATAGGGATTCTAAAGTTCAAGAATTGGAGCAGAATTGTAGCCATAGTTGTATTCATTATACTGGGTATTATTCATATGCTTATTCTTTTAGACTGTCTTACTAGTAACTCCTTTGATTTTTGGAGCTTGAGCGTATCAATTCAATTATTTATTAGCGTTTGCTTAATTATATTCTTCACACACTCCAGCACTAGATCCATATTTAAAAGGTGATCCGGAGTTTATATTGCGGATTATAAACGACATTTAACCAGTCGCTCAAGCAGACCGGAAGGACTAATGCTACTGTCGAACATTTTTTCTTCGCCGGTGTTTTCCGGGATAGCATACTTTTCCTGTCGGCCCCTTCCGGCAGCTTAGCTTTACGTTGGCTCTTCACAAAGACAGATTTAAAGGAGTATTAAGAATGACAAAAGCAAAGTTCAGAATTGCACGTTCCTCAAATACTCTAGGCACATTCAAAGATGCTGAGATGGATTGGTTCTTTAAACGAACCTTAGAGTATGCCAATTCTGGTGGAGCAGAAATCGGGGACTGTTTGAGCGTAGTTGATAAAATCAAAGAACGCGATATTGAAACGTGGATTGATGCGTGGGAAGAATTGGGGGCGCGAGTTGAAGAAGAAGCGGAAGTCTCGCTAAAAGGAGGTCACACAATAAGTGCGCGTGATGCGTATCTGCGAGCGTCGAACTATTACCGAGCGAGTGAATATGCGGCAGTTCCTACCCACCCGAAGTTTCATGAGTTATGGAAACGAAGCCGCGACTGTTTTCAGAAAGCCTGTCCGTTGTTTGAGCCGGCGATTCAGATTGTTAAAGTGCCATTTGAGGGAAAGGAATTGCCAGCATACTTCTGGGCACCAGATGATTCTGAGACAAAACGCCCAACGATGTTCTCGGTTGGAGGAAACGACTCGAGTGGAGAGGAAGTATGGTATTGGAGCGCAAGAGCAGCAGTTGAGAGAGGATATAATTTCTTTACATTTGAATTTCCAGGACATCGTGGCACGGTTCATCTATATCCTGATTGTGTAAAGCGACATGATATGGAGAAACCGTTTTCGGCGGCATTTGATGTACTTGAAAGACTTCCAGGAGTTGATAACCGAATTGCATTAGCCGGACATAGTTTTGGCGGATATGTGGTATCGCGAGTGGCCATTTTTGAGAAGCGAGTAAAGGCCTTAGTTCCAAGCAGTCCGTTGATTGATATAAACAGAGCACAAAGGATAATGCTTAACAAAATAAAGATTCCACTATGCATTTTGGCGTGGCTGACGGAAATCAAAATGAAGAGATCGCCTTTGATGAAGTCGATGATGTACTTAGCGATGTGGAACAGTGGATATGCGGGTCAATATTCAGCGAGAGAGGTATTCAATGCAGTACTCACAGAGGATCCGGACAAGTGGTGTTTGCGGGATAGAATGCACGAAATTACCTGTCCGACTTTGGCCCTCGTAGGAGAAAATGAAGGAAAAGAGTTAATTGATCAGGCACGTGAGTTTTATGAAACGATCTCCTCAAAGAAGAAGAGACTTCATATTTTTTCTATGGAAAAAGATGGTTCAGATGATCATTGTCAGCTTGATAACCGAACGAGTGCCAATCGGGTGATATTTGATTGGCTGGATGAATTGTTTAAGTAGAAAAGAATTGGAAGATTGTTTTGGATTCGCCATAGCAATGCCTTGAAAAATAAGAGATTACAGAAAATTTAGCCACTTTTTTACTGCTTAAAATGCTGATTTTGAGCCGAAATCATGGTTTTAACGTTATTCCCAATAAGAAAACAGGAAAGAACCGGGACAAATTCATTCCGGGATTTTATAAATTCCCGGAAAAAATGAGGCCAAAGATCACCACCAGGCTTGTCCCGGTGGAATCATGACTGGAAACTAAAATAGAAATCCCCCCATCTCCTAACCCCTCCCCCCCGCGCTCCGCGCGGGGGGGAGGGGGAGAGTGGGTTGGGTGGGCGCGGATGGTAGCTGTCAATCATCGTCCCACCGGGACAAGCCCGGTGGTGACGAACTGAGGCAATAAATCGCCTCAGAACCAGTCGCTCAAGCAGACCGGAAGGGCTGTTGCAGCTATCAAACGTTTTTATCTTCGCCGGGGTTTTCCGGGGTAGCATGGTTTTTTAGTCGGTCCCTTCCGGCTGCTTAGCTCTACGTTAGGTGGCGTTAATCATAATCTTTAAAGGGAGTTTGATGAAATTGATTATTTTCTCTCCGACCGCATGTAATCTGGCCGAGATAACTCGAGCCCTGGAGATAGCCAAGCCCTGTCGAGATAGCTTTGAGATCGTATTTGTGAGTTATGGCGGTGAATTTGAAAATCTAATCGAGAAAGAGGGGTTCGTTATTCGACATCTGGAACCGGCTCTAACGCCTGAAAAGGTAGAGCATATTTATAGAGTAGACCAAGGCCGGAAGTTAGGCTATTTCTATTCTGTCAGGGAGGTTGAGGAACAGGTCAAAAATGAAATAGCACTCTTTCAGAAGTTGAAACCTGTCGCAGTTGTGACCGGTATCAATTTCAGCAATAGCATATCCTGCAGGGTAACCCAGACTCCCTTAATATGGCTGACACACTCAACCTGGATGATGCAATCAATGTATAACGCCGGTTTGGCGTCTTATGTGGACATGATTGATCTTCCAGGTATTCGTTTGCTCCCGGAGAAGCTCTTGACCCTGATCTCGAAAAAGATGTTGTCACTGTCAAACCTGTACACTCGACCATACAACAAAGTTGCACGGAGGTATGGACTCAAGCCATTCAAGAGCATGGAGAGTCTCTGGGAAGGGGACTACAATCTATTGGCTGAACCGGAGGAATTCTGTGAACTTGAACTTCCACCTACATATCATTACATCGGCCCTCTCATCGGTCGTCTTGACTCGCCTATCCCTGAAGATATCCTGAACCTGCCAAAGGATAAGCCCATCATCTATTTCGCTATGGGGAGTTCTGGCCAGCCAGAGGTGATTGCAAAAATAGTCGAGGGTTTTACGGGGAAACCTTACCGGGTTATTGCTCCAGTCAAGAGCCTTCTGCGGAATTTGGATGTAAAAGTTCCTTCCAATGTCATTGTGACGGATTGGCTTCCCGCGCACAAAGTTAATCCGATGGCCGACATTTCAGTAATTCACGGCGGGATCGGCACGGTTATGACTGCTTGTCTGGCCGGAACTCCTGTTGTTGGCGTCTCCATGCAACCTGAACAGGAGTTCAACATTGATTGTTTGGTACGAAAAGGCTTTGCCATACGAATTCGGAAAAAGAGATTTACTCCCGAAAAACTATCAAGTGCCATTGATCAGCTTTTGACGGATAAGGAAGCTCAAAGAAAGGCGAAAGAATTTCAAAAAGTTATTCAAAAGTGTGATGATCCAACACTCATTATCAATTTCTTTAAATCTACTTTTTAGAAATAGATATGTATCAAACGCCACCTAACAAATCGCTCAAGCAGACCGGAAGGGCTGGTGCAACTATCAGACGTTTTGTTTTTAGCCAACGGCTTTCAGGGCAGCATGGTTTTTTCAGTCGGTCCCTTCCGGCAGCTTAGCTCTACGTTATGTGGCAAAGGGGAGAGATAAAGAACCCCAAAGGGGTTACACATTAAAGCCCAGGGTGAAACCCTGGGTAATAAATGTACCAAAACCCCCAATTCCCTTTCTTTCCCCGTCCCAACCGCCCGGACAGACAGAATGTTTTCGGTCGGGTGATGGGGGGCAACGCGGGGGAAGAGGTGTGGGTGGGGGGAACGATGTTATCCCCGGGGTAAAACCCCGGGCTGAAATGTTATACCCTTTCAGGGTATTAACCCGAATTTACAATCGTTTATTTTTTATTCCGGACAATCAGCACATAACCAATCGCTCAAGCAGACCGGAAGGGCTAATGCTACTGTCGAACGTTTTTAACTTCGCCAAAGTTTTCCGGGATAACATAGTTTTTTAGTCGGCCCCTTCCGGCAGCTTATCGGTGAGCTGAGCAGCAAGCTGCTCCATCAGCCGGACAGGCTCCGCTTACGCTCCGCCTATCCAGCCACTGGAGCAGAACTCGGCCTAATAGCCAGGCAAAAAACCGCCCGGCATTAGGTCGACTCTGCTCAGCTCACCGTTATCTCCCTGAAGAAAAAATTTGACATACGTGGCTACGTTGCATACATTGTAGTGGATGTAAATACAAAGGAGGAAGCAATGAGTGTTCCCTTATCAGTTAGAATTCCAGAGAAATTATCCAGAGAGCTGAACACCGTGGCAAAGATAACGGAAAGATCACGATCTTTCCTTATTCAAAAAGCTCTTGAATCATACCTTGAAGAGCAAGCAGATATTCAGATCGCACTTGACCGCTTGCACGATACTACCGATCGCATTATATCAATTGAAGAAATGAGGAAAGAGATTGAAGTATAAGATCACATTTAAAAAGTCAGTCTCTCGCGATCTTAAGAAAATCGGTCAATCACAAGCGAAAAATATTATAGACAAGATTGAAGAAGAACTTTCTTTAAAGGCTGACCAGTATCCCCAACTAAAAAGTCGCTTTTCTGGGTTAAGAAAATGCAGAATCGGGGATTATCGAGTCATCTTTTTTCTTCTTAATGATACTGTCTTGATTACCAGAACCAAACACAGAAAAGAAGTTTACCGGTAACGGAGATAACCAATCGCGAAAGCAGACCCCGAAAGCTTTCGGGGCAGCTTAGCTCATCGTTGGGCGGCAAATGTGTGGCAGAATTCTCTTCTTCAGATTTTCAGGCTGTTACACACGCAAATGAGAGAGCCATCTTTGAAACATTCTTGTGGTGATAGTTATGCCATATGTGAGCAATAAGGGAAGCCGGATATACTATGAGGTCAAAGGAGAAGGAGCACCGCTACTACTGCATCACTCGCTTACTCGGAGCTTGGAGGCGTGGACAGACTTCGGCTATGCACAGAAACTGGTGAGGGACTACCAGCTTATTTTGATCGATGCTCGTGGGCACGGAGTCAGCGATAAGCCGCACGACCCTGGAGCCTACCGAACCGACTGGATGATTGGGGATATGGTGGCGGTGCTGGATAAACTTGGGATCAGCAAAGCGCACTTTTACGGTTATTCGTTGGGGGCATTGCTTGGATTCCGCATCCCCAAGTACGCCCTCACCCGTTTCCAATCGTTAATTCTCGGAGGAGGAAACCCGTACAGCTTCCGCACGGATGAAGAGAAGCAGTTTCTATGGCAGCTCCAAGAGGCCATGCGAACGGGAGCGGAACGGGGAATTGAGGCCGTCGTTGACTTTTTGGAGAAGACAGCTGGTCCGATGTCTCCTGAGGCCAAAGAGCGTGTTCTTGCCAACGACCCTCAGGCGCTCTTTTCGGCAATCAAGGCGCTCGGAGAATGGTCCAATGCGGAGGACCTTCTGCCGACGATGACGTTCCCATGTCTGGTTTACGCTGGCGAGGCTGATCCTTTCTACGCGGGCGCCAGAGAGTGCGTTGATCGTATGCCCAACGGTACCTTCATCTCCGTGCCCGGCCTCGGTCATACTGAGGCATTATATCGAAGTGAAATCGTCCTTCCACACGTCATTTCATTCCTGGCCGGGGCTAGTGGGGAATCATAAACCAGCATGCAACCGGACAAGAGAAGCGGAATTGGGGTTGGAATTGGGGTCGGACCACATTAACATGTTGAATTTAAACAACTTACCTATATATAATGCCCCAAAATCGCTATGGCTGCAACAAACGGTTGGAGCGTTGCGCCGCAACAATTTACAACAATACATAACTTCATACTTTATCATGATTCTAATCTAATATTTCCCCGCCCCCCCTGCTCCGAAAGATGCATATTTAACCCTACCACCTGGAGTTCAACTACATATGGCATATCAGGGCCTTTGCCATTTCTGTAAAATAATTGTTGACTTCTTCCTTTTTGGTGATAGAGTATTAAATAATACCACTATATTTACATAGCGTTTAATACTTTATCCGGGAGGGATTATGAGCAAATATTTTTCTGTTGATCGCCTTGTACAATTATTCTCACGACAAAAATGCTGGATGATAGATGAGCTATCTCAAGCCATTGGTTGTTCTATTATCTCTATTCGCCGGCTTTTAAAACAAGCCGGATATTTCAGTAGTTATACCCACAACGGAAAATGGTATACGCTAAGTTCCATTCCTGTTTTTAATAAAAATGGTATTTGGCTATATGGTGACATTGGATTCTCTAAACAGGGAACATTAACCAAAACAATTATTTATCATGTCAATAAAAGCTCGGCCGGGCTTTCGGCCCGAGATTTAGGGGAACTTCTCCACCATCCATGCCATGCCGTTCTAACTATCTTGTATAAGGATAAGCAGATTGACCGGGTTAAACTTACTTCTGAATACACTTACCTTTCCCGGGATAAATCAGTTAATCAACTCCAGCATAATCATCTCAAAGGTCGTATGGTTGAAGATACAGCGCATCCGCTCAGTACCCAGGCCGCGGTCTTTGTTTTAGTCGAATTCATCAAAAATCCCCGATTATCTTTCGAGCAGATGGCCCGGGGACTCCGGAATAGCCAACGGATAACTGTTATGCCGTCGGACATTACCCGGTTTTTCCAGGAACACGGTTTAAAAAAAACAGCAAATATAGAGGACTTGAAACATTAAATATACTCAGGTCCTATGCGAATAAACTACTCGATCACACCTCGATGGATCGTCTTTTTCCTGTCCGGCCGACTCTGCCTTTCATAACCACGAAGACAATATGTCCCCGGTGCCAATCCAGATTACAGGTCTTAAAGACCCGATCAAAGTCAGTGGCTACCATGCACATCGGCGAGTTTATCGCCGAGGAGACACTTCTTCACTGTGTTGGCTGCGACTCCGAAACTGTTTACGCATCCGAAGAACTTTTACGATTAACCCCTTCCCGATGTAAATTCGGCTATGACGTATTGACCTATGTTGGCCGGGCGCTTTTTATCCGGCATCGCAATAATCTGGAAATCATCGCCGAGTTAGCCGCAAAAAACATCAGAATAAGTTCCAGCGAAATCAGCTATCTGGGAAAAAAGTTTATCGTTTATCTGTCCATTGCCCATCACCAATGTGCTTCTAAAATCCAGGAATCAATGCAGAGCAGAGGCGGATACATTTTGCACCTGGATGCTACCTATGAGAACAAAAGTCCTCTGCTCATGAGCGGATTGGATTCAATCACGGAAATTGTCCTTAACAATATCAAACTATCCTCTGAAAGTGCCGATCAGATTATTCCATTTCTACGCCAGATAAATAAAATGTTTGGGTGCCCCCTCGCTCTTGTCCACGATATGGGCGCGGGCATCTTGAACGCAGTTGAAAAAGTATTCCCCAACCTGCTTGACTTTATCTGTCATTTTCATTTTCTCAGAGATATCGGCAAAGACTTGTTCGGTGAAGAGTATAATGTTATTAGAAAACGATTAAAAAAACATAAGATTACTTCCCAGTTGCACTATCGGGCTGGGATATTAAAGCGGATCATCGACAACAATCCGCGCCTGATTGATGAACTCCACTCAAGCATTAAAGATAAACAACTCCATGATTCAGCATCAACACTAGCTCCGGTGATCAGCGCATACAGCCTTATTATCTGGGCATTGGATGGAAAGAATCAGGGTAACGGATACGGATTCCCATTTGATCGGCCCCAGGTGATTTTTGCCCAACGATTAATCTCTCTTTATAAGCAACTTGAAGAATTGAAGTATCTGCACCTGCGTGGTGAGTGGCTTGCTAACAAGCCATTTTTTACTCTATCAAATGTTCTGCGACCCATCGTCTCTGACACTGGTTTGCAGCGGACAATAACGAGAATTGAGTTAAAAATAAAAGTCTTCGACCGTCTTCGTAAGGCCATGCGAATAGCGCCAAAGTCCGGATTGAAAGGACTCAATTGCGACGGCGACAATACAAATATTAAAATCATTGAAAAACGGGTTACCGCCTTTCGGGACAATCTTGTTGGTAAACCACGGTACTCAAATAGAAAGGACTACCAAAAATTTATTGCTCAATTAGATAAATACTGGAAAAAGCTTTTTGCAGACCCGATTGTTGTCAACACCCTCCGGGGACCAGTTACTATTCAACCCCAGAGAACAAATAATCTTATGGAGCGATTTTTCCGTGATTTCCGAAGAGGAAACCGGCGAAAAACAGGAAATAACTCCCTCGGCAAAACACTGAGGTCGATGTTAGCTGATACTCCGTTAGTTCAGAACCTGACAAATCCCCATTATATTGATATATTACTCGATGGTAAAGCGAACCTGGAAAACCGGTTCGCCGAAATCGAGATCACACAAGTGCGGGAAGAATTATGCAACGAGCAAAAGCTCCCGCGAAAAATACCCACTAAAATTAAGAAGATCATCATTAGGCCCGAGTTCCCTGAGTTGATTACAAAACTCTTCCGAAAACATATTCTTGTTCTTGCAAGCTGAAATCCAACCGTTTATTGTTGTCATAGCAAAATCGGCCTTAGAGGCGTTTTTTGGGGTTGAAAAACGGCTCTAAGGACTTTTATCCGATAGTATTCATGCATCTCAGAAGATCAGGATCGTAAAGCAGAGACATAATAGTCCGGTGAAGTATAGTCAAGAATTTCTGAATAAGCTGGAGAATATGCTGCGGGGAGATCCGCTGCTTTGCCCTCATTTTGAGAAAGGGGATATCCATATCCTGCCTCCGGATAAGGTCGACGACGATCCAATCTGGATTGATTTTACCCTTAAGGAATATATTCAGGATTTTATAAAAAGCCGGGTTAACGCGAATCTTTTCGGAATGCTCGACCGGGTGGAGGACCAGGCGATCCGGGATTGGGATGATCGGGTCGAGATGATAAAGATTACGGAGGCTGACGAGGTCTTGCAGCCGTATTTCGAATCGGAAATAATTTCCTGGACCAATTATCCGGATAAAGCAACTTTTGAAATGGAATTCTGCCTGCCAGAGGCGGAGATATATTTTATTATTAGTAGGATAATAGATATTGTAGAGGAAAAATTCGATAATCCTGAATTAGATTCGCCATAAGAATACAGATTTAATCATCCGATAATCGACAGATGAAAAAATATCGGGCTTGAAAAGCCCTCCCACAGGAAATTCAATTAACTTTCAAATGGTCACTTAAAAAGAACTAAAATGAAAATAGCGGGACTATCTCTAAAAAAATATGAGACTGGGCGGATTGAATATAAGGCCGCCAAAGGCGGACTCCCCCAGAGTATCTGGGAGACGATATCGGCCTTTGCCAATACCAGAGGAGGGATGATTGTCTTAGGTGTTAAAGAGGAAGAGAGAAAATTCTTCAAGCAAGGCGTAAAGAATCCTCAAAAGATGGTTGATGATCTGGCTTCGGCTGTCAGCGAGAATTCCATTTCTGCCCGATGATCCGGCCGGAGATACTGGAGGAAGACGGGAAATATTTCATATCCGTTGAAGTCGATCAGGCGCTCCCCTATGAAAAACCGATATATTTGAAGAAGAAAGGGCCCCTAAAAGGTGGCTATAAACGAATCGGATCAGCTGATTGTAAGTTAACTGAAAGAGATTTACGCAAATTTTATCGCGCTCAGCTAAATTCCCCAGACGCCCAAGTGTTAGAGGGGACCGATTTAGATGATCTCGATGATCGGGCGCTTACCGCCTTCCGTAATCTCCTAAAACTCCAGAAAGAAGGTTCCGGAGACTATCTACTGGGTGATGTGGAGTTGTTGCAAGCTTATAATCTTCTTTCCAAAGATTGTAAGCATTTAACCGCTGCCGGATTACTTCTTTTCGGAAAAGCGAAATCTATTTCCAGATTTTTTTCTCATCTTCGGCTGGATATTATTCGCATTCGGGGCATTGAGTGGGGAAAAGACAGAGATCCGTTTCTTTCCCGGGATTTACAGGGTAATCTTATTGACTTGCGCATCCAGGCACTTGATTTAATCAGCCGTTTTTTCCTTACTCCTTTTAAGTTGGGAAAAAATCTCACCAGGGTGGAGGATGATCCTTTCCAGAACGCCTTACGTGAAGCCCTCGGCAATCTTTTAATGCATCAGGATTATTATCATCAGTCCCCATCTCAGATCAGGATATATGATGATCGGATCGAATTTTATAATCCCGGTTTTTCTCTCAAGCCCCCTGATGACTACAATACTCCTGGGTCGGAACTACGCAATTCTTTAATCGCCAAGGTCTTTTACGATATCGGTTGGGCTGAGACCAAGGGGACCGGCTACCGAACCTATATTTTAGCTTTAGGTACTCTGGGCTATCCTCCTCCTTCATGGGCCAGCGATGAAGATAATGATCGTTTCACGGTCCTATTTCCGTATTCAACCGATGAGGTCATCGGAGAAATAACGACTCAACCAGGTTTTCGGATAATTGGAGAAATCGTCGAAAAATCAACCCCGCAAGCTACCCTGCAAGTTACCCCGCAAGCTACCCCGCAAGTGGAGGTAACTGACAGAATAGCTCGAATTTTAAGATACTGTGAAGAACCCCATTCCTTAAAAGAGATTATGCAGTTGGTAGAACTTAAAGATAGGGAATACTTCAGGAATGGCATTTTAAATCCCCTCTTAAAAGGGGGCTATATCTCCCGAACAATACCAGACAAACTAAGAAGTCCATTGCAGAAATATGTTACTGCCCAATTAAAGAATGAAGATTAAGTTTGACAGTAACCAGGAGTTCCAACTTGACGCTATCCGGGCGGTAGTGGATGTCTTCGACGGCCAGCCCCTGGCCCGGGGGGAGTTTGAGATTCGCCTGGACGTGGCCGGGGGGGAATTCTTGTCGGAGTTCGGTGTAGGCAATCTTTTAACACTGGATGACGGGGATTGTTTTGGATTTGCCATAGCAATGCCTTGAAAAATAAGAGGTTACAGAAAATTTAGCCACTTTTTTACCGCTTAAAATGCTGATTTTGAGCTGAAATCATGGTTTTAACGTTATTCCCAATAAGAAAACAGGAAAGAACCGGGACAAATTCATTCCGGGATTTGATAAATTCCCGGAAATATGACGGTACGCTAAAAAGCCTAGCTTAAATTACCGGCTATTCACCTGACATTATTTCCTTTTAAACTGTCTATATTTGCCTTTATTCCCAAAATCTGAACTCAATTGTGCCACGTGGCACAATTTCGTGTCAAAAATGCATAACCAATGGCTAAGCGGCAAACCATCAGGAACTCGTCGGAATAGCCGGGATTTCCCGGCATCAGGTTGGCTCGGCCAGTTCTTCGTTAGAAACTAATAGAAAATGAAAGAAAAGCGAAAGGTCATAGTCACTTCCGCCACTGTCATCCTCGCGGTTATTTCTATCATCGCTGCAATTATTCAAGGCATTATCCAAAAGCAGCTTTTTAGTGGAATGCTAAATATTCTTCAAACACGTTCAATCTCAGCTTCACAGATGGATCAATTTCAAACCTCGGCTTATTGGGTTTAAGTGGAATTGGGGTCGGACCTGCGTAACTTGTTGGTAATAAACATATAACGTATATTTTTACCCTCTCACAGCGCTTAGAGGTCCAGTTTTGGGGGTAAAACTGGACCTCTAAGGAAATTCGGTTCTTATGCCCAAAGCGAAGAGAATGGAATCGCTGTAATTAAAGAGCCAAAAAAGCATTAGAGTGCCAGTTTTACCCCCAAAACTGGCACTCTAAGCCTCAAAAACACCTATTTTTGGAAGATATCCAATTGATATTAAACACGTTACGCAGGTCCGACCCCGATTTTACTTCGCCTTAGTTCCTTTTACTTCGACATTCGATACTCGATATTCTGCTGTTCGTTATTCGCTTATCCCTCCCCATTCCCTAAATAAATCTTGACTTTATCCCCCATTTAGGTAAATAATTAATAATGATATAGTCAAGCATTTTATTTGCGGAGAGCAAAGATCAGACACCATAATATCCAGCCACACATAATCTGCATATTGTAATATTGGTCTATTCCGCATTTAAACAATATTTTTTATTCTGCCTAATATCTGATAAGCGAGACCGCAAGCGGTCCCGCTTATCGGTGAGCTGAGCAGCAAGCTGCTCCATCAGCCGGACAGGCTCCGCTTGCGCTCCGCCTATCCAGCCGCTGGAGCAGAACTCGGCCTAATCGCCGGGCAAAAAACCGCCCGGCATTAGGTCGACTCTGCTCAGCTCACCGTTCGGTCAAGAGAGAATGAAGACATCATGCAACATGGCGTCGTTGTCGTTTATCGCCCAGCTCCAAACGATTGAGCCTTCGGATACTGGCCCTTGGAGCGCTAACCAGCGGCATTATCCGTGCTCCCTTCTGCTCACAGATGGCACTACCATCGAAAGAGCCATCTGCGTTGAGGACCACCGCGGGTTCCGTGGTGACTACTGGATACACCCGGATGATGTCGCGTCTATCAAGAAGTCCCCCCAACGCATGCCCGCTCAGCTGGCCTCTAAGCTCTACGTTGCAGGAGAGTCGGGCATGGGATACGAGATATTCAAGATGAAGATGCGATCTGGGGAAGAATTCGTGTTTGTCACCGGTAACGTGGTCGATTTCCCAGACTTGCCTTCAGGGTTCACATCCGCTGACATCGCTGATGTTCTCCCGCATCAAGGCAGGGAGGAGTCGAAGAAGGGCTACCGAGGGAGAGCATCATTTCGGTGGTGCTTCTACGTGAGCAAATGAGGACCGAACCAGGCGCTTAAGCAGACCGGAAGGGCTAATGCTACTGTCGAACATTTTTTCTTCGCCGGTATTTTCCGGGGTAGCAGGGTTTTTTAGTCGCCCCCTTCCGGCAGCTTAGCTCTACGTTCGACAAGGAAGGGGAAAGCAACATGTATCATAGGCGCGGGATCATTGCTAGAAGTCCTATCATATTAATCGTGGCGGTCTGTCTTCTGGCTACTGGATGTTCCCTCGAGTACACCCGTGCAGGCATTGAGTTTGTTCCGCAAGCAGGGGATTTGCTATTTCAGGATCTCGATGGCAGTCCCTTCTGCGAAGCGATTGAAAAAGTCACGAAAGGATACAAAGGTGCTAATCTAACCCACGTGGGTATTGTTGCCAACGATGCTGATGGGAATATTGTTGTGTTGGAAGCCTTGATCAAGGGGGTTAGCGTCACGCCATTGAATGAGTTTCTTGCCCGCAGCCATGACCGCAAACAGCGGCCAAAGGTATTGGTCGGCCGACTCAAGCCAAAGTATCGCCACTTGATCCAACCGGTGCTCGAGGAAGTGCTGACACTCAAAGGAAAACCCTACGATAAGATCTTCGACATCCAGAACGATGCCTACTATTGCTCCGAAGTCATCTATCACGGTTTTCTGAAAGCGCGTGGGGGCAAGCCGCTCTTCGAACTACAACCTATGACATTCGTGGATCCAGACACAGGAGAAACATTTCCGGCGTGGAAGGAATACTTTGCAGAACTTGCTGTGGCAATTCCGGAAGGTAAGCCGGGCATAAATCCTGGCGGCATTTCTCGTTCACATACCTTGAGTATTATCTATGCTTATGGAACGCCGAGCAATCGGGAAAGAAGCAAACGAAGGACTCGATAGCACAGACATGTCGAACAAACGGATGAAGACCGACCAGTAATAAACGCGCTCCTTCGGAGCGCATTACTGGCGGCTTATCCCTAACGTTCGGCGGAGGAAAAAGGATGAATAAAAACCTATTTCTCAGGGTAACTATTTTGGCTATCGTCGTTATGTTTGCCTTAGTAATTTTTCGTTTCGCTCTTGATGAAGTTGAGATGGGGCCTACACTGCGCTTTTTTGATTCCGCAGCTGGATACATACTTTCAATTCTTTGTTTCCCATTGATAATTCCATTATTTCTGTTTGGGAAAGAACTACAATACCCCATTTACATATTTGCGTTATCCTTGGTGGCAAGTGGAATCATCTGGGGTATTATTCTCGAAAGGGCGGCTTTCCTTATTCGAAAAGGTTCTGGCAAGGCCAACGACCCCGCCGAACCAGTCGCTCAAGCAGACCGGAAGGGCTGATGCTACTATCAGACATTTTCGTTTAACCGGGGTTTTCCGGGATAGCATGGTTTTTTGGTTGGCCCCTTCCGGCAGCTTAGCTTTACGTTAGACACATAAGGAAAAAATCATGCCGAACGGTAAAGGCACAATCATGTGTTGCTACTGTAAACATGTAACTTGGGGGCCTACTTACAGGTGCAATCTTCACGACATAGACCTTCCTGTTGAGCAATATGGCTCAATGAACCTTCTCTGCCTCGATTTCCAGGAAGGTCCACACTTAGAACCAATGATCTTCATGAAATCGCAGTATAATGAACTCGCCCCTCATATGCACAAAGGTAAACTCTACGCCTTCCCCTATCCTTCTCATCACTGCGCAGCGGATTTGAAGGAGGTCATGGTTCTTGAGGAATGAAAAAAGCGTCTAACCAATCGCTTAAGCAGACCGGAAAGGCTGGTGCAACTGTCAAACGTTTTTAGTTTCGCCAGTGGTTTTCGGGGTAGCATGGTTTTTCAGTCGGCCCCTTCCGGCAGCTTAGCTCTACGTTATATGAAAAATAAAATATTATTAATCTCTATTTTTTTAATGTTCGCAGGAATTATATACCTGCTAAATGTGAATAATGGAAAGCTTAGATCATGGGGACGTCTATTGTTTGATATTGACTATCCTGTGGAAATGGAAAAGATCACTAGTAATCTTATTGAGTTTGATCTATCTAAGAAGAAACCAGCCATGCTTACACTTGGTATTCGCTATCCCAAGGAAAATGAACTACAAGGAGTCGATGGCTGGCAAATCAATAGAGATATTGAAGTTAAGCTGTATATTGACGGTACATTAGATAATGAACTATCCATTAGCAAATTTGATAAAACGTGGTTAGATTTTCAAAATTCTGGATACAAGGTCTCGATTTTTTATACATTTGAATGGTCTCCTCCTTTTAAAATATTTGGGGATA
>Ga0208900_1000844_pt1 | contig 17957 bp, 17 predicted proteins | sample AntAceMetag02UKK_FD_184763 | JGI IMG/M metagenome (GOLD analysis project Ga0208900, IMG submission 184763) | Saline lake microbial communities from Ace Lake, Antarctica - Antarctic Ace Lake Metagenome 02UKK (SPAdes) (version 2) | ecosystem: Environmental > Aquatic > Non-marine Saline and... | reverse complement strand
TCCATGAGCACTATATCAAAGTTGGTTTTTGATAAAAGTTTCAAACCTTCTCTTCCGTTATTTGCAACTTCAAAATAGCAGTTCCAGGTTTTCAGGATTTGCGTAATTACTTTCTGGTTTATTAAATTGTCTTCTACAACCAGTATTTTCTGATTGGATATAATCTGTTCGCTTAATTGTTCTTTGTTGTTTACAACATTAAGATCAGAGCCTGTCTTAAAAGGCATCAAAACTGAGAATTCCGAGCCCACATCGGGTATGCTATCCACTATAATTGATCCATTCATTAGTTTTACCAACTGGTTGGTTATGGTTAAGCCGAGGCCTGTTCCTCCAAAAAATCGTGATGTGTCTGTTCCGGCCTGGGTAAAGCTTTCAAAGATGGTTTGTTGTTTGTTTTTTGGAATTCCTATCCCGCTGTCTTTAACCGATATCTCCAGTTCTATGTTGTCTTCTTTTTTTGATAATAGTCTAACTCCAATTTTTACAAAACCAATTTTTGTAAATTTAATGGCATTACCGGCAAGGTTTAAAATAACTTGATTTAACCTGAATGGATCGCCCACCAAATACTTGGGAATGTTACTGTCGATAATTGTTTCAAAGGCCAATCCTTTTTCGCGGGCTTTGTATGCCATTATTTTACCAATATGCTCCAATTGATATTTTATATCAAAGTCGATGGCTTCGATAAGCATTTTTCCTGCTTCAATTTTCGAGAAGTCCAGGATATCGTTGATAATCACCAGGAGGTTATCTGCCGATTGTTTTATCGATTTTAGATTTTCATCCACAAAAGGTTCATGCTTTTCGGTTAGTAGCAAATCAGTAAGTCCGATAATCGCGTTCATGGGGGTTCTTATTTCATGGCTCATGTTCGACAGAAATTCGGCCTTAACCCGGGCAGCCTTTTCAGCTTCCAGTTTTGCGATGCGTAAATCGGATTCTACCTTTTTAATATTTGAAATGTTGGATGTTGACCCAAGTATTTGCGTTACTTCATTGTTTGCCTCTCTTTTAAAAACAACATCGCGGTTGTAGTACCACACCCATTTCCCGGCGGTATTCTTCATTTTATATTCAACTTCGTGAACAATGCCATCCTTAGATTCTGATATTTTTTTAATGTGTTTAGATATCGTAGTCAGGTGGTCAGGATGAACAGTGAGATCAAAAACCTTATTACCCATTTTATGAATTTGATCCTTGCTATAACCCAGTTCTTCGAAAATACTCCTGTTTGTAAAAATATATTTGTCGGTTTTAAGGTCGAGTACATAGATGATATTTGGTGAATAATTGGTAATGGCTTCTGTAAAAATATTCTGTTGATTCAATGATTTTTCAATGCGCTGTTTTTCGTCCGAAATACTGTTATACCGTAATATGGAGTTGAAGGTGTTTACAATTTTTGAGGGCGACAGTTCAGATTTTGGAAAATAATCGAATGCCCCGGCTTTCATCATTTCCACGGCAATTTTTTCATCTCCCTGCGATGTCATTACCAACACAGGTTTGTTGTACCCGTGTAATTTTATTTCCTTAAGCAGGCTGAGGCCGTCCATTCCCGGCAACTGGTAATCAACAAAAATACAATCGAAAACATCGGCTTTATTTTTTAATAATTTCAGAGCTTCATCAGCATAAATGCATGATTCCAGTTCAAAATCGATGCTCGATTTTTTTAAAGTGCGAACAAAAGCCCTCACATCAATTTCATCGTCTTCTACCAGAAGGATTTTTATCTTATTTAATTTTTCCAAAGCGATAACTTATGTGTACCTGTTTTTAATCAGGATATTCGCAGAGCATCCAGTAATTGTGCAATGTTGAAACAGCATTAATAAAACTTTCCATCGACAAAGGTTTCAGAATATATCCGGCCACGTTTAGCCTGAATGCTTCAACTTTGTCATTATCTTCATTGGAAGTCGTCATCACGAAAACCGAAATGTCTTTCAACTTTTCATCGGCCCGGAGTTCCTTTAAAAATTCTATCCCACCCATTTTTGGCATGTTCAGGTCTAACAAAATAATCTTGGGTGGAGCCCTGACCAGTTCCTTATTTTTATCACCACGCAACATTTCGAGCGCTTCGATGCCATTTTCGGCAACAAATAAGGGATTGTTAATATTGTTTTTTTTGAAGGCTCTTTTTACATTCATCACATCCACAAGGTCATCCTCAACGAGAAGAATATTAACTACTTTAGAGTTCATAATTTATTTATTAATGGGTGTTTATCTTTTATTTAAAGTATTTAAATTTAAGTCGGTGTATTTTTAAAACCATTCTTTTGGCCAGGTAAAATAAAAGGTACTTCCTTCTCCCGGTTCTGAATCAAGCCATAATTTACCGCCTTTATCATCTACCAGTTTTTTTACTATAGCCAAACCCACGCCGGTGCTTTCCACTTTGTCGCGTGCATGCAAAGTTTGGAAAATCACAAATATTTTTTCATGATAGCTTTTGTCGATGCCCGGGCCGTTGTCGCTTACACTAAATTCCCAATGTGTATCAGCATCTTTAAAGCCAATTTCAACTTTTGGAAATTCGGCATCATTATATTTTATGGCGTTGCTGATAAAATTACTCAGAATTTGTTCAAGCGCAATACGCTCGGTAAATATTTTTGGTAGTTTTTCAGGATAAACAAACGTAGTACTTGATTTCGAGTTGTTTGCCGAAGTGATTTCATTCAGTAAATCCTTAAGGTCAATCAGGGTATTGTTGTTTTTAATCCGTCCTGCCCTGGAATACTGCAAAATCCCGTTTATAAGACCTTCCATTCGCTGAACCCGTCCGCGAAGCAATTGGAGGTTTTCGCGGGTTTCATCATTTGCCAATTCTGTAATATCTTCTTCAATCCACTCCGATAAATTATTGATGGCTCGCAGGGGCGCTTTCAGGTCGTGCGACACCACGTAGGCAAACTGATCGAGTTCTTTGTTGATCCGCTCCAGGTTTTCGGCATGTTGTCTAACTTCCAGTTCGGCGTTCTTTATTTTTGTAATATCTATTTTAAACGAAATATAGCGGTAGGGTTTGCCTAATTTGTTGAGTAAAGGAACAATGGTTGTGTCAACCCAGTAGTATTTCCCGGTTTTTGAAACATCTCTTATTTCACCTTTCCAAACTTTCCCTTGCCCAATGGTGAGGAATAATTCATTGTAAAACTCTTGCGGGTGGTATGATGAATTTAAGGTGCGATAATCCTTTCCAATTAGTTCCTGGTTGGAGTAGCCCGACATTTTCAGGAAGTTATCATTTACGAAAGTAATTGTTCCTTTCGAATCGGTAAAAACAACCATTAGCGTGGTACTGATGGCGAACTTAAAATCTGATAATTCTTTAAAGGATTCTTTTGAGCTAATTTCGAGTGTTCGCTCAAGCTGATGATAATCGGTATCGTAGTTTTTATAAGCGCTGTCAACAGCCTTAATGAAAGTGCTCAAATCATTTTCGCCCGGTTCAAAATCAGGAATATATCTTTTTATTTGTCGTTTTAGTAATCTGTGCATCTGAACAGGTTTCTATACTTCGTAAAATGTAGTGATAGTCATTGTTTGATTGTGTAGTTCACATCTGGTATCCTTAAGAAAAGGAGCAATTTCGCCATAAGAATAAAAACCGGTTAGCGTAGCTTGACCACCAACTATTTCCTGAACGGCCTCCAATTCTTCTTCGATAAGTTGTTTTAACACAAGTTTTCTGCCGACACAACTAATCAAAATGGCAAGATCGGCTTTGTTTTGTCCAAGTGGATCAATACTTACACTGGCTGCTTTTTCAGCGCCATTTATTAAGCGATCGATGTTTGCTTTCATCAACTTTATGTACGAGCCTTCTGGAATGTCTCCGGCAAAAGTGAGGCTTTGTTCTTTTTCATCCACAGCTAAAATCGTTCGTACAACCGGAGCGCCACTACTTTCAACCCTCATGCTTAGTGGAAACAAAAGACCTGAAGCAGGTAAATCTTTTGCTTGTTCGCCAAGAAATGATTTGTATAATTCGAGGGCAGGTGTATTATCTATTTCGTAAAGCACATTTCCCTCCGATTTTGTTACTGAGCGCTCTATGCCAAAACTATCCCAGCCACCAAACGAACCATATCCAATTTTGATCTGGTCGCCATAAAATCCGATGGCCGTGATAATGTTACATTTAACTTCTCCTGCATTTGATATAATGAGGGTTTTGTTAAAGTCAGCCCCGTCGCCGGCCAATCCTCCTGTTACGTTAACTCCTTCGGGCAGGTTGTCGCGCATACCCGTTACCAGCTCTGTTCCATTAACGTGCAAACCTTCGGAAAGAACAAAAATATGACGCAACTCCTTGTTAGCAAGCTTCAGGGCCAGCGCTTTTCCTGCTTCTATGCCATTCTGAAAATCATCAATATTTTCCTCATGGTACACGATTTTGGTGTTTTCAAATTTTACTGCTGTTAAAGTTAACGACAGGTCGTAAACATTCGTTCCTGATATCTCTCCACTGGTGGAGCATCCGCTTAGAATGGCTTCCGGGAAAGCTTCCCTTATTTTTTTAATGATTTGAGTTTGGTTAAGAAAATTCCGACCACCAAAAAATAAAACCAAATCAGGCTTAAAAGGAATGATTTCAGGAGCAAAAGTGTTACTACTTAAAAGATCTGGGTAATCTGTCTGGAAAGTTTTCATAATATGAATATTGTTATTTATTTGAATTATCAAAAATATAAAAAATCATTCACAAACAGCAAAATACCATTTTCATTAAAGCATTAAACACTAAACATGATAATGTGTTTTGAGGCTTTTCAATTTAAAGGATGTGTAAAAAAAATGTTAATTGCCTCTGCCACTAAAAACTAACAACTATCTTTGCCACCAATTTTTCAGTTTCTATACTAAGTTGTTATCAATGAGCAAAAAAAGTGAAGGTGTCATTACCCAGATTATCGGGCCGGTAGTTGATGTTACATTTGAAGAAGGACAAATCCTGCCCAACATTTTCGATGCACTCGAAGTTACCAAAGCAGATGGACAAACGATAGTTCTCGAATCGCAGCAGGACATTGGCGAAAACACTATTCGTTCGGTGGCTATGGATTCGACCGATGGTTTACGTCGGGGTATGAAGGTAGTGAATACCGGATTGCCTATATCAATGCCCGTTGGCGATGATATTAAAGGGCGTCTATTTAATGTGATTGGAAAACCTATCGACGGCATGAAAGACGTTGAGAGGAAAAATGTTTATTCAATCCACCGCGAGCCTCCGAAATTTGAAAATTTAACCACAACAAAAGAGGTTCTTTACACTGGTATAAAAGTCATCGATCTTATCGAGCCTTATGCCAAGGGGGGAAAGATTGGTTTGTTTGGTGGTGCCGGGGTAGGCAAAACGGTTATCATCATGGAGTTGATCAACAATATTGCCAAATCGTATGCCGGCTTGTCGGTGTTTGCCGGTGTGGGTGAGCGTACCCGCGAAGGGAATGATTTGTTGCGCGAGATGATCGAATCTAAAGTAATTAAATATGGCGATGCCTTTGTTGAAGACATGGAAAAAGGAGGTTGGGATCTTTCAAAGGTTGACCCTGCCGAATTGGCTGAGTCGCAGGCTACGCTTGTTTTTGGTCAGATGAACGAGCCTCCCGGAGCCCGTGCCAGGGTTGCATTATCCGGGTTAACACTTGCAGAATATTTCCGCGATGGTGATGAAAAATCAGGTGGTCGCGATATACTTTTCTTTATCGATAATATTTTCCGTTTCACGCAGGCAGGTTCTGAGGTTTCTGCGCTACTTGGCAGGATGCCTTCAGCGGTTGGATACCAGCCAACCCTAGCCACCGAAATGGGTTTAATGCAGGAACGTATTACATCAACAAAACGTGGGTCAATTACATCGGTGCAGGCCATTTATGTACCGGCCGATGACCTTACCGACCCGGCTCCTGCTACCACATTTGCCCACCTTGATGCAACCACTGTACTAAACCGTAAAATTGCCGAACTTGGAATTTATCCAGCCGTTGACCCGCTGGATTCCACATCAAGAATTCTTTCGGTTGATGTGGTTGGCGAAGAACACTATAACACAGCACAACGTGTAAAACTTACTCTGCAACGCTATAAAGATCTCCAGGATATAATTGCTATTTTGGGTATGGACGAGCTTTCGGAAGAAGACAAACAGGTTGTTCACCGTGCCCGTAGGGTGCAGCGCTTCCTGTCTCAACCCTTCCATGTTGCGGAGCAATTTACGGGCATCCCCGGAACCATTGTTTCAATCGAAGATACCATCAAAGGATTTAATATGATTATGGATGGTGAAGTGGATGAATATCCCGAAGCCGCCTTTAACCTCGTGGGCACCATAGATGAAGCCATCGAAAAAGGTAAAAAACTGATGGCCGAGGGCAACGAATAAAGCAGAAACCAGTCGATTTATGGATATTCAAATTATTACACCCGATAAAACATTGTTTACCGGACAGGCCAAATTGGTTCAGTTTCCGGGACTTGACGGCTCATTTGAAGTGATGAATAATCATGCCCCAATGATATCAGCATTGAAAAAAGGGAAAATCAGGTTAAAGCATGATGATGATCAGGAAGAGCTTTTCGAAATAAATGGTGGTGTAGTTGAAATTTTAAATAATAAAATGCTGGTTCTGGCAGAATAAATATTTGGTATCAAAAGATATGAAGAAACTTTCACATAAGAAATCAGGAGTTTTTCGAAATATTTTCCTTGCATCGGCAATTGTTATCTTTTTAGTGATGCAAGTGCTGGCCACCAATCCAGGCGGCCACGGCGAAAAGCACGGTGAAAGCTGGGAAAAAGAAGTGTTGAAAGAGGATTTTAAAGCCGGCGACATGATTGTTGAGCACATCATCGATGCACACGACTGGCATATCCTTAGTTATGACGATTTTCACCTTACCATTCCATTGCCTGTAATTTTATGGCATGATGGCCAATTGCACACTTTCATGTCAAGCAAATTCCACCACGGACATGATGATTACATGGGTTTTGGACTAGCCCCGGAGGGAGAGCACAAAGGGAAAGTTGTTCGTACACTCCAGGATCGCTTCCTCACCGAACACGTAATTGTTCAAGATTCCAACCAGGACTTGCCCCTCGATTTTTCGATTACCAAAAATGTACTGGCAATATTTCTTAGCCTGATTTTTATGACCTGGCTTTTCATTTCTATTGCCAGGGCCTACCGCAGGCGCGAAGGCGAAGCCCCAAAGGGTGTTCAGTCATTATTGGAACCACTGATAATTTTTATCCGCGATGATATTGCCAAAGCTTCGATTGGCAAAAATAAATACGAAAAATTCATGCCCTTCCTGCTTACATTGTTCTTTTTTATTTTCCTTAACAATTTACTGGGATTGATACCTATTTTTCCGGGAGGAGCCAACGTAACAGGCAACATCGCTGTAACAATGGTGTTGGCCTTATTCACTTTTGTAATTACAAGCTTTAGTGCTAATAAAGCTTACTGGCTTCATATCGTTAACACACCTGGCGTTCCGTGGTGGTTGAAACTTCCGATCCCGCTCATGCCTGTGGTTGAATTAATCGGTGTGTTTACCAAACCATTCGTGTTGATGGTTCGTCTTTTTGCCAACATTACCGCAGGTCATATTATCGTTTTAGGTTTTATTAGTTTGATTTTTATTTTTGGTCAAATCAATTTAGGCTTAGGTTTTGGAGTGTCAATCGTATCCATAGCCTTTGCCATTTTTATGAATATGCTCGAATTATTGGTTGCTTTTATCCAGGCCTATGTTTTTACCTTGCTTTCGGCACTGTATTTTGGCATGGCTACCGAGGAACATCATTAGAGAAGGTAGAAGGTACAGGTTAGAAGGTAGAATTTAGAAGGTAGAGTTTAGAGGGTAGTGAAATTATTGCAGTAGAGACAAGGCATGCCTTGTCTGTAGCTGAAATTATTGCAGTAGAGACAAGGCATGCCTTGTCTGTTACCAGATTGATAGAAGGTAGTTTTTAAAATTATTTATCAGTAAAAATATAATCGATTATAAATTTTAATACTTCATTATTATGGAATTTTTAGCAGTATTATTACAGGTAGCAGCAGATCTTGCTCCTTATGCAAAACTTGGAGCCGGTATTGGTGCCGGAATAGCAGCCATTGGAGCAGGTATTGGTATCGGTCAGATTGGTAGAGGAGCTGTTGAATCTATTGCTCGTCAGCCTGAAGCAGTTGGTGATATCCGTTCAAACATGATTGTAGCAGCAGCGCTTATTGAAGGTGTTGCCTTTTTTGCCATCGTTGTTTGTCTGCTTATCGTATTCCTGTAGAAAAAAGTGATCCCGGTTCCGGCGCTTGGCCGGAGCCCGGGATTTTTTACCAGTGAAATCACGTTTTTTAAATAAAGAATTATGGAACTAGTAAACCCCGGAATAGGGTTGATTTTTTGGATGACCCTGGCTTTTGGTATTGTACTTTGGATTTTGGCAAAGTACGCCTGGAAACCAATCCTCAAATCGCTGAAAGACCGTGAAGACTCAATTAATCAGGCACTGCATGAAGCTGATAATGCCAGGCAGGAAATGAAAGCCTTGAAGTTTTCGAACGAAGAATTGCTTGTTGAGGCAAAGGAAGAAAGGGATAAATTATTCAAGCAAGCCAGGGAGATTAAGGAAAAACTTATTGAAGATGCACGCCTGAAAGCAAATGAAGAATCGAACCGCATAATCGAAAGCGCCAGGGAAGTTATCGAAAATGAAAAGATGGCTGCTATGGTGGATTTAAAAAATCAAATCGCGAAACTATCAATCGATATTGCCGAAAAAGTTATCGGGCGTGAGCTGGACGATACAGTGAAACAAAAGGATTATGTTGATCAATTGATCAAAAAAGCCCAGCTCAATTAATTGAGATTGCCAGGACTATGGATATAACCATCATATCAAAACGCTACGCGAAAGCTTTGTTCGACCTTGCTATCGAGATGAAAAAACTCGAGCGCATTAAGGACGACATTGAATTGCTGCAATCAGTAAGCAAAGAAAACCCGGAGTTCGTACGCTTGTTGAAAAGCCCGATTATTCCGGCAGGTAAAAAGAACAAAATAATAGCAGCTATTTTTAAGGATAAACTTGATGTTCTTACATTTAAATTTCTGCAACTGGTTACACGTAAGGAACGTGAAATTTTACTTGATACGATTTGTTTTTCCTTTATTAAAATATACAAAGAGCATCACAATATTATCACCATAAAGCTCACAACATCCGAAAATATGGATGAACAGTCGAAAACGGAGTTAATTAAATTGCTGTCAGTCCAAACCCATAAAACAATTGATCTTATCGAAAAGGTTGACAAATCATTGATTGGCGGGTTCGTGTTAGATATGGATGATAAAAAGTATGATGCCAGTATCAGCCATCAGCTCGATAGGCTAAAGAAATCATTTGATAAAAACCTTTACATCAAAGGATATTAGATATTAATAGAAATAGCAACATTGTTTTTAAGATATTACAACAGAGTTTTTCGGAAAGAAATAAACAACAGGAAAATATGTCACAAATTAAACCCGCCGAAGTATCGGAAATATTACGCCAGGAACTTTCAGGATTTAAAACAAAATCGGAACTTGAAGAAACCGGATCAGTGCTACAAATTGGCGATGGTATTGCAAGGATTTACGGGCTTACCAATGCCGAATCGGGCGAGCTGGTCGAATTTGAAAAAGGAGACCTGCGCGGTATTGTTCTAAACCTTGAGCAGGATAATGTAGGGGTGGTTTTGCTTGGCGAAATTCATGATGTGAATGAAGGCGATACCGTAAAACGTACCGGTAGAATTGCCTCCATCAATGTAGGCATGGGAATGTTGGGAAGGGTTATCAATACCCTTGGCCAACCCATCGATGGAAAAGGTGAGATAAAAGGTGAAACGTATGAATTGCCGCTCGAAAGAAAAGCACCGGGTGTAATTTTCAGGCAACCTGTAAACGAGCCACTGCAAACTGGTATCAAATCGGTTGATGCCATGATCCCCATCGGAAGAGGCCAGCGTGAATTGATTATTGGCGACCGCCAAACCGGCAAAACAGCCATTGCCATCGATACCATCATTAATCAAAAAGAATTTTACGAAAAAGGCGAACCCGTTTATTGTATTTACGTGGCTTCAGGCCAAAAAGGTTCAACTGTTGCAAATATTGTAAAAACACTGGATGACAATGGTGCCTTGCCTTATACGGTAGTAGTTTCAGCTTCGGCGGCCGAGCCTGCTGCCATGCAGTTTTACTCGCCCTTTGCAGGCGCTGCAATTGGCGAATTTTTTCGTGACACAGGCCGCCCTGCCCTTGTTGTTTTTGACGACCTGTCGAAACAAGCTGTGGCTTATCGCGAAGTTTCTCTGTTACTGCGAAGACCCCCCGGACGTGAAGCCTATCCCGGAGATGTTTTCTATTTACATTCAAGATTGCTCGAACGGGCGGCAAAAATCATCGATTCGGATGAAATTGCAAAGAAAATGAACGACCTGCCCGAAAGCCTCAAACCTATTGTTAAAGGGGGTGGTTCGTTAACGGCCCTGCCAATTATTGAAACACAGGCCGGGGACGTATCCGCATACATTCCAACCAATGTAATTTCGATTACCGATGGACAGATATTTTTGGAATCCAATCTTTTCAATGCCGGGATTCGTCCTGCCATCAACGTGGGTATTTCAGTTTCGAGGGTTGGTGGAAATGCCCAAATAAAATCGATGAAAAAAGTAGCCGGTACCCTCAAACTTGACCAGGCCCAGTTTCGCGAACTGGAGGCTTTCTCAAAATTTGGTTCCGACCTCGATGCCGCCACAATGAATGTGCTTGAAAAAGGCCGCCGGAATGTTGAAATTCTTAAGCAGGCGCAATATTCGCCATTGACAGTTGAAAAACAAGTTGCAATAATTTTTTGCGGTACACGCGGCTTATTAAGGAGGGTTCCTATTGTCAGCATACACGATTTTGAAACCGAGTACCTCCATTTTCTTGAAGTAAACCACAGTGGCCTTCTGAAAAATTTGAGGGCCGGAAAATTAATCGACGAGGATATCAAAACTATGGAAGCCGTTGCTAAGGATATCAGTAAAAAATATGAAAAAAGATAATTGTAAATATTTGCTTAGGAATAGAATGGTCTGTAATTTTATAATTCTAACCTCCAACCTCTAACCTCTAACTTCTAACCTCTAAACTCTTATAGAGCAGTATGGCAAATTTAAAGGAAGTACGTATTCGGATTGATTCTGTAAAGTCAACAATGCAGATCACCAGCGCAATGAAAATGGTTTCTGCTTCAAAGTTGAGAAAGGCACAAAATTCCATCGTCAACCTGCGTCCGTATGCTACCAAACTAACGGAGATCATGCAGAATATTAGTTCGGGCATGGATGAAAGCAGTGAAAGTACTTACACTGAAGTTAGAAATGTTGAAAAAGTCCTGATTATTGCTGTAGCTTCCAACCGTGGGCTCTGCGGGCCTTTTAATGCAAACATTGCAAAAATGGTACTTTCGAGGCTCAATACTATTTATGCGACAGAATACAGGACGGGCAATGTTGAAATATTGACCATTGGAAAAAAAGTATTCGATTTTCTTAAGAGCCGCAAAATCAGCGTTAACTATCGTAAAGATGAGTTGCTCGATAATCTTTCTTTCGAGGAAATTCTTCCCATAGCCGAAGGTCTGATGGAGGATTTTAGCCTAAAAAAATACGACAAAATTGAGATCATCTATAACCAGTTTAAAAACGCTGCCGTTCAAATCCTGACCACAGAGCAGTTTCTCCCGATTGCACCACCCAAACCAAAAAAGGATGCCAAACCGGTAAAATTAAAAGCTGATTTTATTTTTGAACCTTCCAAAGAAGACATCGTTCAGGAGTTGATTCCAAAATCATTAAAAATTCAACTCTATAAAGCAGTGCTCGATTCGGTGGCTTCGGAACATGGTGCGCGTATGACTGCCATGCACAAGGCTACTGATAACGCGGAAGATTTGCTGAAAAACCTTAAGCTTTCCTACAATAAAGCCCGCCAGTCTGCTATCACCAACGAAATTCTTGAAATTGTAAGCGGAGCCGAGGCATTAAGTTAATAAATGGTTTTTTGGCGTAGAGACAAGGCATGCCTTGTCTGCAATTATCATAAAAAGAGACAAGGCATGCCTTGTCTGCAATTATCATAAAAAGAGACAAGTCTGTACATCACAATTATGCGCCCCCTGATGATGAATTAAGTTTATTCAATCACTATTCTTTCGCTTACCGTTTGCCCCTTTCCCGAAAATTTCATGATGTAAATGCCACTTTTCAATTCCTTCGTATTGATGGATTTAGAAAAAATTGAGGATTGTACCAACATTCCATCAAGTGAGTAAATTTCCACTTTTTCAAATTTTAGGGTTGTTTCCACAAACAAGGTTTCCCCGGCAGGATTGGGATAAACATGCAGTTCTTTTTCGGTTTCCCGAAACTGCGTGTTCGTGGTGAAGTCGAAAATATGCTTTATGGTATCGAGGAGTGGTGTGCCTGCAATTATGCCGCTTCCCGGAGAAGTTTCGATATAGTCGCCCGTGATTTCCCAAATAATAACGCCCTTAGCATTGTTATCCATTACATATTGGGCTTTGTATCCCAGCGAAGCTACATTGTCGAAAGTAACAAAAGTGTTGATGGAAGTTCCGAGCAGGTAAGGGCATTTTACGCCATTATCCCAATACTCAGTAAACATGTCCATTTTTATCAGGATGTTGTGATAGGTTGGTTGTCCTTCATCTTCCGGGAAAGTAGAGCCATCATACCCGGTGTGCGAACCATAGAGTTGGGTGCAATTTGCCAGCGCTTTTCCGTAAAAAGCCACGCCGATATTTATTTTTTCGGCGGGAACATCAAATTCCTGGGTAAGTTTGGTAAACGCACCATCGAAGCACCACTCCGGGTCGCCAAATGCCGGACTGTAAAGTGGCGTATGAAAATTGCTTTCCGGATCCCACGACCCGTGAAAATCGTAGGTCATAAGGTTTACCATATCGATCAGGGGAAGGATATTTTCCCATTCGATAGATGCCATTTTTTCGCCATCCGGGCTAAAACAGGAGGTGAGGAGGTATTCGTTCCCGGTCTGGTTTTCGAGAGCATCCAGTGCATTTCTTAATTCCTGTAGCAATATGGTAAAATTTTGTTTGTCCTCCGGGGTTCCGCCGTTGGGAGTAAAGCCCGGGTATTCCCAATCCATATCCACACCATCAAAATTGTAGGTATTGATAAGGGCGACACATTCTTCAACAAAATGTTGCCTTTTAATTGGATCGGCAGCTATCCCTGCAAAGTTGTACGAATCATTCCATCCCCCGATCGAGGGTAATAGTTTAACATTATTCTCGTGGCACAGGTAGGGGAGGCTTTTAGTAGAATCGTGCGTTTGAACGGGCCACCAGATCATGGGCCCCAAAAGCAGGTTTTCATCAGCCCAACTGTCGGTACTTTGCAGGCTGCCATCGCTCAAGGGCCTGAAGAATGCATAATTTATCACCGTGTATTTTTCGTAAAACAATACTTCCGGGTTAACCAACTGGGCACGATCGTACCACTGCCAGTTAGGATAATAGCCTACAATCTCTTTGTTAGATTGTGCAGATAAAAAATTAGAAACAATGATAAAGGTTATTGTTGCTATGGTAAACCTGAAAACGTTTTTCATTTCACTTTGGATTTGGATGATGCTTTTAAAAAGATTTTTCAAAGTTAGGTAATTTTAGAAATTCTGAAAGTAATTGTACTACTTCAAAGCAAAAACCCCGGACAAATTATGACCGGGGTTTTCTGAATTAGACAATTACTGTTTTAAAAAACATTGCTGAACTTTAAAACGGGATACCTTTAACCATTGTGTTGGTTCGGGTTTATTTGGCAACTTCGGCTATACTTTCAACAGTACCTTTTCTCTAATATTCTGCCATTTTTTGGTAAAATATTAGAGAAAAGGTACTCATGCAAAATTTAAAATGCATTGTCGATAATGTGAAAGGAAGGTGAATAATAAAGCTCTAAATGGCATAATATGCATTTATAAATTTTGCCGACTAACTTGGACAGACCAAAACAGGAATACACCATAAGTCTTAAATGATCACCTTGTTTGGTTTTGGATTGTCCAAGTTAGGTTTGTAAACCAAATCCTTACCCAAAGCTTTTACGATTTGAGTGGAAGAAACAATTTTTTTCCCGTTTTTAATTTCGTAGGTGTAAGTGCCTGCCGGGAATGGGGCAATATTGTGGGATATGAGCAGGTTGCTTTTGTTTTTGATGCGTTTGGTAAAAACCTTTTTATCGGTGTTACTATAAACATTCAATACCACCACCTCATCATCCGGTATCATCATCCTGATTTCAACTTTGTCAGTTCCTTTTAGTGTCATCGAAGTCCTAACTTCATTACTGCTTGAATTTTGAGCAAACATTGTTGCTGCAAACATCATCATTACTACTGTTAGTTGAATTGATCTTGTTTTCATGTTTTTATATTTTTAATGGTTTATGTTTTATTTTTATTTGATGCAACAAATGTATGTTCAAGAGCCCGTGAGAAACAATCAAATAAATGTGAACTGGAATTTTTGAAACGTGAAATGACTAAATCGAAAGGTGAAATGCGGGATTCGGAAAGTATTTTCTCTACAACCATTACGGTTTTGCGGAAAAGTTTTTATGCGAGCAATTGGCAGCAGTTCTCAGTTTACAGTCCGCAGTTGGCAGCGTGTAATTTGAGGACTGAAGACTGAGGACTGTGGACTGAGAACTGAGGACTGAGGACTGTGAATCCCGAAAAATAGAAAATCTATGATTTTCGTAATTTTTCGTGGATGCACGGGCGAAGCCCGGCACTGTGGACTGAAGACTGGAAATTTAAAGTTGTTTCAAATATTTAAATCTCGCTGTGTATCATTGTAAAAAACTATTTAGTCTATATTTGTCTAATAATTCCTTATTTCAAAAAGAGTAATAAATGAACAGGGTCTTCAGAATTATTGGCTTAGTATTATTGGCAACACTGGCGGTTTATTTGATCTGGCGCTTCTCCAATATTGTTACCTACATATTTATTTCCATGATTCTTTCGCTTATTGGGAGGCCGCTTGTACGCAGGTTTAACCGGATAAGGATACGAAATTACCATCTGCCCAATGCATTAAGTGCTCTTTTCTCATTGTTTGTCATATTGATGGTTGTATTTATTTTTCTGGGGATTTTTGTACCACTCATAGCAGCGCAGGCAAATATTATTTCTGACATAAATTTCGCATTACTTGGCGAATCTGTTCAGGAGCCGATACAAAATATGGAGATTTTTTTAAAAAAATACAACCTGCTCACCGCGGATGAAACCATCAGGCAAATTGTTGCAGATCAGCTCAACAGCATATTAAACTTTGCTTCATTTTCTCAAACCCTGTCATCAATTGTTGGTGTTACAGGGTCTATTTTTATTGCTACCTTTTCCATCCTGTTTCTCACATATTTTTTTATGAAAGATGCTTTTCTCCTGGATGAAATTATAGATAACCTTACACCGGTAAATTATCAACACGAGGTAAACAATGTACTGGTTCAAACCAAGCGCTTGTTAAGCCGTTATTTTGTAGGCCTGGTCATCGAGCTTACCACTATGGTTACTTTACTTAGCGCAGGTTTGTCGATTTTTGGGGTGCAAAATGCTTTGCTTATCGGGTTTTTTGGAGGCATGATGAATATTATCCCCTACCTCGGGCCTGTTATCGGGGCAATTGTGGGGATGTTGTTAGCGGTATTTTCGGCTTTGGGCGCAGGCATGATTAGCGAGGTTTTCCCATTAATTTTTATCGTGCTTGGGGTTTTTGCCGGATCAAACCTTATCGACAATATTGTGCTTCAACCCCTGATTTATTCAAACAGTGTTAAAGCACACCCTGTGGAGATTTTTCTTGTTATTCTTATTGCAGGAAGTGTAGCAGGGATTCCCGGAATGATCCTGGCCATCCCATCCTATACCGTATTAAGGGTAGTCGCAAAAGAATTTCTTAGTCAATTTAAGGTTGTACAACGCCTGACGAAAAATATTTAACACCTTTTAAAGTTGTTACTGTAATTAGATTTTGTTATATTTGTGATTCTAAACATTTAAAAATTAAAAAACAATGGCAAATTCAACAGGAAATTTTATAATCGGATTATTATCCGGAGCAGCAATAGGCGCTGCGATTGGAATTTTGTACGCCCCCGATAAAGGTGATGCAACAAGAGAGAGATTAACCAAAAGGGCCGAAGACCTGAAAGAGGATCTTGATGATCGTTTTGATGACTTGAAAGACTACGTTAATGAAACCATGGACGACATGAAGGAAAAATTGGCCGATGTAAAAGAAAAAGTTTCTGAGGTAAAAGAAAAAGCCCCAAAAAAAGAAGCTTAAAAAATGAATTAAGAATTTAATTAAATTGGAATTGTCTGAAACATAAAAGGCAATTCCTTTTTCATTTTATCTGTGTCTTCATGAATAAGGAAAACTTTAATAAGAGCCTGCAAAGTACCATCAAAAATATAAAGGAGTATTTTGATCTGAAAACCGAACTATTCGCCCTTATTGTTTTTGAGCGTGTATCGAAAATGATGTCAAAATTCCTGGTGGTAATTATATTTGTGTTTTTCCTGTTCTTTTTTCTTTTATTCATTTCACTAGGCTTTATCGAGTGGTTTCATGATGCAACGGGTACGAAATTTTGGGGTTATGTAATCACTGCATTTTTTTACCTTATCCTGGGTATTATTATTTTTGGGATGAGTAAAAAATTATTTCTTAATCCCATGCTGAAAGGTTTTACAGAGGTTTTGTTTGAAAAAGAAGAAACACTCGATTCAGACACAGTAACAAAACATGAAGATGAAGAAAATTAATAACCTCGAAGACCTTCGCTACCGGAAGTTGTACCTCAGATCAAAAATTGAACTGAAGGAGCAGAAAATTTCAAAACAGTTTGACGAACTAAAAAGTGAGTTGAACTCTACTGATATCAAAAATGAAATCCTCAAATCGGCCATCAGCAATCCTGCTACAGTTATTAATATTGCCCGCCTTACCTACGATCTAGTTAGCCGCTATCGCAGATACCAGCGCAAGAAAAATACCCGTAAGAAACAAAAGAAATCCTGACTCGATCCCTTCATTCTTGATCATATTCCCTTTTTAGCAATATCCTAAATTCTCCTGTTTATTTCTCTGTTTGAACAGTTATTCTCATTTTTAATAATTATGATTTTACCGGTTGTAAAAAAAACTATGAATATTTTTATTCATGCACACTACGGTATATATTGTAAATCATCCACTCTGTAGCGGCCTTTTGAAAAACATTTCACTCACCCCTTTAAGGAATTGTTAATTATACCCACCACCCTCCTCTTTTTTTAACCCTGACTTAACAAAACCTTAAATCTGAGGTAAAATCATTGTCGTTTCGTTAGATGACTTTTACGCCATCGTTTTTAATAATAAATGGAATAACTATTTAAACATTAATTTAAACTTAACTTAAAGATGACAAGGCTAAATCTAAAATTCGTGGCAATGCTTTTTGCAGCCATAACAATCACCCTCACCTTCGTTGCTTGCAATAGCAAAGACGATTCTACCCCCCAAGCACCAAAAGTTACTGCTCCCGGTAATGCGGAAGTTGTTGCCGGTTCGGCAGTTGAAATGACTTTTGCTTACGCCGCAGCCGGTGGATTTAAATCTTCTGCTGTTGCGGCCACCAATGGAACAGCTTCCATTAAAACAGATGGCACTACAGGTTCAACCTCAGGTGATATTGTAGTTACTTTTACTGCTGATGCTAACGACGGCGCGGCTTCAGTAAAACTTTCGGTTACCGATAACAACGATCAATCCGACG
>Ga0208900_1000843_pt1 | contig 17978 bp, 14 predicted proteins | sample AntAceMetag02UKK_FD_184763 | JGI IMG/M metagenome (GOLD analysis project Ga0208900, IMG submission 184763) | Saline lake microbial communities from Ace Lake, Antarctica - Antarctic Ace Lake Metagenome 02UKK (SPAdes) (version 2) | ecosystem: Environmental > Aquatic > Non-marine Saline and... | reverse complement strand
ATCCCTGACGACCAGTTTACACTTATGGCTGACAGTGTTGAAGGCACTAAGATTGCTGAATTTAAACAAGCACCTTATGGTCTTGGACGCAGTTGGGGAATGCAGACTTCCAGATGGGATAAAGAAGACCCTGAAGTTACTTACGTCAGAGTTGAAGACAAGGGACTTCCGGTTCTCTATCACAGGGATGCAATTTACAACTTAACCGTGAACTAGGAGGGTAAAGATATGAAGCAGAACGAAAAAAACATACTTTTACCTTCTCCGACTTTCGCTAAGCAGGCAACTGAATTTGGGTTGCCTGCGGCCAAGGCTTTCGTTAATGGTGAGATTACAGCTGATGTTAATGGTTTACTTGACATAACAAGACAAGCTGGTAAAATAACAGATGTAGCTATTGCTGTTAACGCAAGTGGGTTAGATAATGCAAACCCGTTAACGATGGAGGTGGATGTTTATTTAGATGGGGTTACGTGTCTAACCACGAAACCAAAGATAACATACACTAGCGGTGAAGCAAGCCAACAGATTAGTACCGCAATATCTGGAGAATATACCGACATTGTTTGTGCTGTACTTGATACAGATGCTGTTGACTTTTCAGAGAACACTATTGTTTCTTTCCAAGCGAACTTGACTCGTACTGGGTCACCTGGAACTGAGATGGAAGGCTTGTGTGTGTTTGTTAAATATGAACCGTTCTTATAACAGGAGTACAATCAGATGAAAAGACCTGAAAAAGTAAGGGTAAAAGTAAGATGTTTAGCGTTTGGTAACACTAAATATCTTAAGGATAGTGTATTGTCGGGGATTGAAAAAGTGAAAGAATATAATCTGAAAATAACATCAAAAAGCAGGAATGGAATCAGGGAATTGAAACATTATCGTTGGAAGATGGACAGGAATGGTGAGAGTTTGAATGAGCCAATTAAAATGTATGATCATTTACTTGATGTGGTTAGGTATGTTGTTCAGACAAAATTAATGGTTAGGAAATCTCATAAGTCAAAAATTAGAATGTTTTAATTTTCATTTGAATTTTGCAATGTTTGCAAGTTTGCAGATTATATTATTTAATAGTCAAATCGGTGGAATATATTCCAACATGTCTGCCAAATCCTTTTATCTGTTTTAAAGAATTCATATGTTCAGAACTACTATGAGGAAAGTTGACAACAATAACTGTTATAATGAAATAATCATCATATGAACCTTTTCTTCCAGCTTCAACATTACGACCAGAAAGTTTCAAAACATAAGATATATCATTTTCATCTCTTAACCCTATTATTAATCTAACTCCGTGAACTTTGGATTTATCTTTTTCAATATAAAAATTACGCACCACATTTGATGAATCTAAGAATGAAATAAGATCTGTTGAATTTTGATTGATAAATGATTGGCATATTTCAACTATTGATTGAGCACCAACTACATTAGTGATAATTACAAGTATAATTATTAAGATGGATTTTTTCATAGCAAGTATATTTCTGAATGGAACAAAGTTAGGAAATATTCTGGTTTTTTGGGGTGGTGGTCGGGGTTTTTTGCAGGGCAAACTCACACTTTTTTCTTAAAATCACTCTGATTAATAACCATCTATATCAATAATAAGTTGTATATTGTACTGAATATCAAACATATAAACAGTATGAATACAGATAATAAGTTAATGAGCATTTTTGGTAGTATAGAAGACCCCAGGAGTCATATAAACAAGTTACACAACTTAGTTGACATCCTTCTTATTGGAATAATTGCAGTCATTTCTGGGGCAGAAACATGGAAACAAATGGTTGAGTTTGCTAATTCAAAAGAAGAATTTATGAGGAAATTCTTAATGCTTCCAAATGGAATACCCTCTGAAGACACTATTAACAGAGTTTTTTCATCAATCGATAGTTCTCAATTTGAAACTTGTTTTATAGATTGGGTAAACTCTATATCAGAAATCTCAAAAGGACAAGTAATTGCTATTGATGGAAAAGCATTAAGAGGTGCAAAATCAAACGGTAAGAAATCACCTGTTCATATGGTTAGTGCTTGGGCAAGTAAAAACAATTTAGTTTTGGGACAAATAAGAGTTAATGAAAAATCCAATGAAATAACAGCAATACCCGAACTTTTAGATACTTTATGTGTTGAAGGTAATATAATTACTATTGATGCAATGGGAACTCAAACCAATATTGCAAATAAGATTATTGAAAACAAAGCAGATTATATATTAGCAGTAAAAGAAAATCAGCCGCAATTATCAGAACAGATTAAAGATGAATTTAGATTTTCAAAAATCTCTGAAACAATTACAGATACTGATATTGGTCATGGAAGAATTGAAACAAGAAAATGTAGCGTTATATCAGATTTTCAGTTCATTGAGAACAAAGGTAATAAGTGGAATAATTTAAATCAAATAGTTAAAATAGAAAGCATAAGAGAATTTAAGAATAGCGACAAAAAAACCGAAAAAGCAACTCGGTACTATATATCTTCTTTAGAAGATAAGGCTGTAAATTATCAGGAACATATTCGTTCTCATTGGGGAGTTGAAAACAAACTACACTGGACTCTGGATGTTGCATTTTCAGAAGATGCCTCAAGAAAAAGAAATAATAATGCTGCTCAGAATTATTCTATACTCCTTAAAATTGCATTAAATTTATTGAAAAATGAAAAAACTGAAAAGCAAGGGATTGCTGGTAAAAGACTTAAGGCAGGGTGGAATGAACCCTATCTCCTAAAGGTCCTGAATATTAAAGTGTGAGTTTGCCCTGGTAGATGATGTTTCTGCTTTGCCAATGGCCTTTGACCATCGTGAAATTTTTGAATTTGCCCTGAAAACCCTTCGCGATGAGTTGCGGACAAAACCACTTGCTTTTGAGTTGTTGCCATTGAAATTTTCACTTAGTGAATTACAAAAAATTTATGAAATAATAATAGGAATTTCTCTTGATAGGCGAAATTTCCGAAAAAAGATTCCTAACCTCAGTTATATCGTGCCTTTAAATGAAAAAGAGATATCTGTTTCGCACCGTCCCGCAAAATTATATATGTTCAGCAGGGATATTTATCAAAAATTGAAAAAAGAAAAATTCGATTTTTCAATTTAAGGGGACTTCCAATAACTCCTTTTACAATTTCGCCACCGGCACATATGCTGACCGAAGCTATAGAATTGATAAAAAAGTCTAAACGACCTGTAATAATTGTTGGTCATGGTGCCAGATATTCAATGCCCAGCATTATCAAGATGGCTGAAATGATGAATAGTCCTGTAATTACCACTTTTAAGGGTAAAGGGTTAATTCCTGATAATCATCCACTTGGATGCGGAGTACTTGGAAGAAGTGGAACACCTATTGCTTTCTGGTTTATGAATGAGAGTGATTTACTGATTGTTTTTGGAGCATCATTTTCTAATCATACAGGAATTACTCCCAAAAAACCTATAATTCAGGTTGATTTCGACCCAATGGCATTGAGCAAATTTCATAAAATTGATATTGCACTTTGGGGTGAGATAGAAGTTACTTGTAGTTTATTACAGAAAGAGTTAGCAGGAAAAACTGATACTGTCGATCAAATACCAGAGGTTGCTTCGCGATGGAAAATATGGAGAGAAGAAAAAGAAAGTCGGTTAAAAGATGACCAGGGTAAAGGTATTAGTTCCATTGCTGTTTTTGATGCTATGAACAGAATTACTCCCGAAAATGCTGTAATTACGGTAGATGTTGGAAACAATACCTACTCATTTGGTAGATATTTTGAATGCAAAAATCAATCTGTGTTAATGTCGGGATACTTAGGATCTATCGGTTTTGCTTTACCTGCGGCAATGGGAGCATGGGCAGCAGTAAAAAATACACGACCTGTATGGTCTGTTTCGGGTGATGGCGGGCTTGGACAATACCTTGCCGAAATAACCACTCTTGTAAAATATAAGATGCCCATTAAGCATATTCTGATAAATAATTCAGAGTTGGGTAAAATATCCAAAGAACAACGTGCTGCTGAACTTGATGTGTGGCAAACACCATTACATAACCCAAATTTTGCAGATTTTGCCAATAATTGTGGAGCTTTGGGAATAAGGGTTGAAAAAATAGAAGACCTTGAAGCGGCAATGCAACAAATTAAAAATCATGATGGCCCTGCACTTTTGGAAGTTATTTGTGATGTGTCATTAATTTAATATTAGCAATCATTTCTTAAACATTTTCATTTTGTCAGGAATTGATACTCGTTCGACTATTTGCGTAATCAGGGTATGAAATCCCTATATATAAATTGTAAATAAAAAATTTTAAGATAATGAAAACTAAAATCACACAATCAGTAATTGGTGGCCTTGTAGCCACTTTAGTCATGACAATGGTCATGTTTATTGGTCCGTTTATGGGAATGCCAAAAATGAACCCTGCAGCTATGCTGTCCATGATGATGGGCGTACCTGTTTTTGTAGGATGGATAATGCATTTTATGGTAGGAGTAATATTTGCCCTAATGTATGTTTTCCTTTTATTACCACTCCTTAAGAATGTGAAAAGTAAGATTACTAAAGGTGCTATATTTGGTATGGCGGCTTTTGTTTTGGCACAAATTGCCATGATGGGAATGAGTGCAATGCTTGGAAATATGCCCAAACCTGAGGGAAGCATGCTCCTGATAATGCTTGGTAGCATTATGGGTCATGTTATATTTGGAATAGTAGTGGCTCTTTTTGTAAAGGAAGAAGCTTAAGGTGATAAACTGTATTAAGAGATCTTTGCTTAGCCTGGAGAAATTGTCTTTCTGAGCAAAGCGAAGAATCTTAATAATCAGAAAATCACTTATGTAAAGTTCCTTCACTCCTTTACCAATGACAGCATTTTGTAACAGGTTGTATGTTAACTATATAGTATTTTTTATTAAAAATTATGTTTTGTGTTAAATAACAACCCACCTGCCGGACGGGCAGGTAATCAAAAGCCAAAATTCAAAAATCAAAAGTTTCAGTTATCGTTTGAGATTTATTTTTTTAAAGATTGAGATTTATTTGAGATTTGGAAATTGAGATTTGGATTTTTTGTCATCTCACTATGTGCGCCATTTTTTCCGATAGTGTTGGGTCTCAAGAGGACAAGAACTCCTGTTTTGCAAAGGTCTCGTTAATTAATAATTTATTCAAAATGGAAATCTCATTAGAACTTTGGTATTTATTGCCAATTTCAATCCTCATAGCAACCATTGCAATGTCGAGTGGGATTGGTGGTGCCGTTTTTTTCTCCCCGTTGTTTATGTTGGTGTTAAAACTGGATCCTGTTGTTGCTATTGGAACAGCCCTTATCACTGAGTTATTTGGTTTTTCTTCGGGACTGATTGCATACATGAAAGCGAAACTTATTGATTATAAATTGGGCTTAAACTTGCTCCTATTTTCCGTGCCCATGGCTATCTTGGGATCGATATTTGGTAGTGAAATACCTCCGGATATTTTAAAGGCAATTTTTGCTGTAGGCATTGTTTTCATAGGCACACAGCTATTTACTTCATGGCGCAAAGAAGAAAAAGAGAAGAATGAAGTGGAGCGTAAAGAAGAGTTCAAAATCCATTACGAAAAATTACTTATCGACAAAAATGGTAAGGAATATAAGTACACTGTCTGCCATAAAGATATAGGACGGTTTTTTGCAGGCATTGGTGGCGCTTTTGTGGGTATGATCTCTGTTGGCTTAGCCGAATTGCAAGAATACCATTTGGTGGCCAAATGCAAAGTGCCTGCCCCAGTAGCTGTTGCCACAACCCCTTCCTTTTGAACGCCATTGATATAAGAAACAGCCATTTCACCCGTCAGATACGGGTCTTCACCAAGATATTCGAAGTTTCTTCCCGCCATCGGTGCACGATAAATATTCATTCCCGGTGCCAATAAAATATTTTTATCTTTGGCTTTGGCTTCTTGGGCAATGGCAGCACCAACTTTTTCTACCAGCTTCCTGTCCCAACTTGCTGCTAAAGCAATTGATGCAGGAAATGCGGTTGCCTCACCATTTATGCTTCTAACGCCCAAAGGACCATCTGTCATCTTGATTTCAGGAATGCCTAAAGGTTTATTCGGACGAATATTAAATTGATCATAGCCCCCTATCATGTCAATCTTTTCCTTTAGGGACATCTTGTTGATGATATCCTCTATTTCTATGTCTGCATCAGTAGTTTTCTTTTGTTGGTTTGAGCATCCTGCAACAAAAAGCATAAATAAAATTATTAAAGAAGTTAAATATTAATCTCTCATTGTTATTGTTTTAAATTTCTTGGTTTTTTTCCCTGACGCCAATGTTCTTCGATTTTTTCCAGAGGAACACCCTTGGTCTCAGGCAGAAAATAATATCCCCAAACAAGACCAAGGATGCCAATGAAAGCATAAAACCAGAATGCCCCTGCCGGATTTCCATTATCTACGGCTTTGGTTACAAAGGCGTTTGTAGTTTCGTTGTACATTTGTTCGTTCGTGATAATGCCTGATCCGGAAGCCGTAAATAATTTTATGATCTTAAAAAAGGTGAAAGCCACTACTCCATTAAAAAGCCAGTTGGATAGAGATCCGATAGAAGAACCAATTCCTCTGACACGCATTGGGAAAACTTCTGACATAATAAGCCATCCCAAGGGACCAAGGCTGATGGCAAAAAAAGCAATATAAATCCATACAAACACAATGGCCAACCATTTTCCCAAATCACCGAGACTTGTGTGAAATGCGAAGACCAAACCGAGAGCAACCAAAGAAAAAACAATGCCGCTCAAACCGATAAAATAGAGCTTTCTCCTGCCCAGTTTGTCGATCATGAACAGTGAAAGAACCGTAAACACCACATTGACCACACCCACACTTACAGCACCCCAGATACCTGCACGGGCTCCTTCAAAACCTACAATCATAAAGATTTTGGGGCTGTAATAAATCACGGTGTTAATTCCCACAAATTGTTGAATAAACATTATTCCCACAGCAATGATCAAAGCTGTACGAAGCCACGGGCGAAATATTTCCTTGAAGCTGGCTTTGTCCTTGTCCTTTTCAATTTCATCTTTCATCCGTTGGATAGAATCATTAACCAAAGCAGGCTCTTCGATTCTTTTCAATATCTTCCGGCTTTCGTCTTCCCTGCCTTTGCTCATCAGCCAACGTGGTGTTTCGGGGAGAAATAGCATCCCTATCAACAGGATTAAGCCCGGAATGACGCCAACATAAAACATAGCCCGCCACGATGTGACATCACTGTTATTGGCGAAAGCCAAATCGCTAAGGTAGGAAACCAGAATGCCGATAGTGATCAATAATTGAAAAAGGGAAACAAGTCGTCCCCGCATTTTTGTTGGGGATATTTCGGCAATGTACAAAGGGACTGAAAAAGAGGAAATGCCAATTGCCAAGCCGATGAACAAACGGGAAGCCATTAAAATATTGGGGGTAGGTGCCCATCCTGACCATGCAGCTCCAATCACAAAAATAATAGCGGCTACAAGGATAGTTTTTTTACGACCGAAGATATCGGACAAACGACCAGTGAACATAGCACCAATTACTGCTCCTACCAGTCCGGCAGTGGTAATGTTTTCAACCATACTGTTGCTGAGTTGAAAATCTTGTTGGAAAAATGGTATTGCTCCGGAAATAACTCCTGTATCAAAACCAAATAATAGCCCCCCCATAGCTGCTACGGTAGCAATAATAACTACGAGGTTTTTATTGTAAGTGCCTTCTTTTGTCATGTTGTTTTTATATTAAAAAAATAATAAGATTTAAAACTAATATGTATTTCTTAGCGAGCTTCTTTCCACCAAAAAGGAATAGGTATTAAACCCAAAATAACTAAACCAATAGCTAAATAAACAGACTCATCTGTTTGCGGAAAAAACAGCTTCGATATGCCAACCAACAGGGCATAAATAGTTATGCCCGACAATGCAACAATTTTCATGCTTCCCCAAAACTCCCGTATCGATTCTTTTGGGTCTTCCCCCATATGTTGCGCCGTTTTCCTCCAATATCCTGAAGGGGAAACGCGTTTGTAAAAGTTTTCCAATACTTTTTGATTCGTTGGTGGGGTCAAATACGTTACTATGATCACAATTATGGTGGATGATACCGACATGATAAGCAGTTTGATCCACTCTTCGTCAACCGTGTAAAGTATGATGGGGGCAATAATAAGTGCGGACGCTATGGCAGCTATTTCGGAATAAATATTTATCCTTTCCCACAACCACCGCAGTATCAGCACCGATCCCACCCCTGCACCAAACAATAAAGTAAGGTACCAGGCAGATTGTATAGATCCCATATATCCCATAATTATCAAGGCGAAAAACAAAACAATGAAATTGGAGGCTCGGGCAACGATGATTTGTTCAGATGGCTTGGGTTCTCTTTTCAACCAAGCTTCGTTGATTATCCGTTTGTAAATATCGTTGCTCCAATAACTTGCGCCCCATGAAAGAAGTGTGCTTATTGTAGATGAAAGAGCAGCCAACATTCCAAGGAGCATCAAACCACGAACCCCTTCGGGCAGTACGTCCTTCATCCCGATAACAAAAGTCATTTCACGTTGGGCGGTAAAAGCCGTATCCATGGGGGCAGCTGGGTCAAATGGGTACAATATCAAAACACCTATGATTATGGGTAACCATAATAGGCTCCGTACCAAGATTTGCAGAATGGAAAATATCAAACCGGCTTTTCGTGCTTCATTTACTGATTTACTAGCCATTAAACGTTGGGCAATATATCCCGTTCCGTCACTGTTCATTTGAAACAGCCACTGCAAACTGATAATTACCAAAAACGGGAATACAAGCTCCCCTCCCGTGGGCGTAAATGATAATATTTGATTGGCCCTTGCCTCTCCGTACAACAAAACCAGTTGATCGAGCATATTGCCGAACCCGCCTATTTCGCGCACAATAAAAAAGGCATATAAAAAAGTAGCTACCATTGCGATGATGAATTGCACAACATCGGTTTGAATGATGCTCCTCAATCCACCGGTGGTTGAATACAACATAACAAACGCAATAATGAGAATCATGCTGATTATGTTATTGGTGGACGCAATCCAGATATCACCTGATACCGCACCTGCCGAAAAGTTAATTCCTGCATTGGTAACCCATTGCAACAAAGTATTGAACAAGTTAGGCGAGAGCCACTGGTCCCAAACCAAAAATACCTCCGAAATCCTCGTGGCAGCAAGCAATACCATGGCCAATACAGCACTGTTTATTATTACGCCATAAAACAAAGCCTTTACGCCGCGCAACCATATGGCCGCTTTTCCGCTGTACCTTACTTCCACCAATTCTGCATCGGTAAGGATTTGTGACCGCCACCATGATTTTGACAGTACAAAAGCAATAAAGAGAAAACTTAATCCGTAGATCCATAAGCGCCATAACATAAATACCCCCCCGGTGGCAACCAGTCCGGTAACAAGCAGGGGCGTGTCAGCTGCATATTGTGTGGCAGCTATGCTTACTCCCGATTTCCAACCCTTGATGCTCCTACCAGCCAAAAAATACTCTGTTAAGTTTTTGGAGGCTTTTGATTTTGCCAAAAACCCAACGCTGATACTGTATATCACGAATGCCAGAACCAATAATAAATCTATCATAATATATTGTTTAAAGACTATCCATTAAGTCATGGGTTTAAAAAAAACCTTATTTTTCTCTTTTCAACCTTAATGGAAAAGCAATACGATCCTGCACAAACCTTATTACCTTATTTTATTTCTGTTATTTCATGAGTTATGTAATATGTCCTTTTATTGGAGCCAACCCCTTTAATGGTCAGGCTTTTCCACTGCTTTGGCAAACATGGCTCTTCCTGTATTATTCCATTATCTGTGATATGCAAACCGCCAAACCCTAATATCACTGCCTGGAGCATACCACCCGCGGCAGTGGCAAAATAGGGATTGTTACTGGTTGCCGATTCGGAAAGGGCTCCGAAAGGCGGACGCATGTTTGGTACATATGCCTGTTTGAACAATTCATAGGCTTTCTTTTTGTTTCCCAAGCGCGAATGCAATACCGAAAGGACGGAATGTCCCATGGCAGGTCCTTCTTTAGAAAATTTGGACTCATAATATTTCAGGTCTTTGATGATTTGTTCTTTGTCCCGGATAATCTCAAGGGGATAAGCCAACAAATTGACATCTGCCTGTTTAATCGTTTCACCATCGTAGGTGGAATTTTCTTTCATTACTCCATCTGGAAAATAATAGAATTTAAGGTTTTTCGCCACTTCAAACCAAACGGGGTCTGGAGCTATGTTCAGTTCGTTTGCCGCTCGTGTGGCATACTCCAGCGCACATTGGGCAGATCCGTTCGTAAAGGCATTATCATCAATATTTTGTGCAAATTCGTTGGCTCCGATTACATTGTTGATGGAATAACTGCCATCATCGTTCTTTGTAACCCGGCTTACCCAAAAATCTGCCACTTCTTTAAGGAGCGGATAACCTTTTTCTTTTAACCACTGCTTATCATTGGTAATCCTGTAATAATTCCAGAAAGCAATGCCAACATCAGAAGTAATGTGATGTTGGAAAGTCCCTGTGAGCGCCCATACAGGACATGCTTCTTCACCTGTGTCATCTGATTCCCAAGGAAACATTGCACCTTTATAACCAAAATATGAGGCTTTTTGTTTGGCCTTTTCAAGCCGGTCAAATCGGTAATTAAGTAACGAAAGCGCAATATCCTGATTCAACACGAGCAAAGGTGGGTACATCCACAGTTCAGTGTCCCAAAATATATGACCATTGTAACCCTGAGACGACAAACCCATGGGGGGTATGCTCAGGTTTGTATTAGCATGTGAAAATGAATAAAGATTGTACAATGCAAGCCTGATATCGCGTTGCGACTGAATATCGCCCTCTATTTCAATATCACTTTCCCATAAGGACGACCACAATTTTTTATGATCGGCAATCACTACATCTTCGTTTCCCAGCATAATGAAAATCACCATCCTTGCCGATTCGCTTAAAGGATCGTTGAAATCGCGTGTTGTACAAACTGCCCCAGCCCAGCCGAAACTGTAGCTTTCGCCTTTTGCTATTTTTTTGTCAAAAGTAAGTTCATTGTCATGTTCAGAGATGATGTTGTGATGCAGTTTAGGTTGTTTGCCCTTAAAAATAAAAGAAGCTGTGGCTGCCAGTGTGTATTTTCCAAAAGGGCTATGAGCTGTGGTCTGTAGCAATGGCATCATTGTCTCTAAATCTTGTAAGTTGTCAAAGGTGTTTACAGGGTTGTTGTATTCAACGGGACAAAGAATTTTACCAGCTACCTTAATATCAATATCTTTCAATGATTTTATGCTAACCTCCATAATGCTGGCATAGGGCATTCCCCTTAAAGCATAGATGGTGTAAGCAATTTCAGCTTTTTTCTTAAAATCGAATGTTGTAGTCAATGAGGCTTCTTTTAGGTTGAGAACTTGTTTCCAGTTGGAGATGTTTGTTTCGTCAACTTTAACCCCGTCAATAGATATATCAATATTTGCAAAATTGAGGCCTTTCAGCATCCTGCTTACCCCACGTTCCGATCCTTTGTCGAAAACATTGTTCAGTATTATGGAACTCACCTTGAAAGGTTTCTCTGAAGGAAGCAATCCAATGCGCCCGTTTGCAAGTGCAATTCCATTATAATTTTCTGTATCAATGGCAGTTATGTGCCAGGGTGAACTGGCTTCGTTCTGAGCCACTAAAGATTGTTGGAATAAATTCATAAACATAAGGAATGAAAGTCCGAATACCAGAACTTGAAGTTTATAATGTTTCATAGAGATTGATTTAAAATGCTTAAATAAATTGCACCGGATTTACAGATTGGATTAATTCTTTATAAATTTTCAAAAAAAACTACCTTGGCAGTTTGAAATATGTGTCTATTAATATGAGTATCATTGGGATTAGTTCTCCAAGCGGAGAATGGTCAAGTTCCCATTTTTACAGAGGGCTGTTTATCAATAAAATGGTTTAAGTACGATCGATCACGTTTCCTGTTATTTATTCCCACATTAACCAAATAGGTGCAAAAAGGTAGATTAACTCATTAACACACAAAAAAAACTACATTTTTACAGAAGACAGATCAATCATACAAAGAACCATTAAACAGCAATTACAATTATTCTACTCAAATTCATTTCAAAATATTACTAGTGCCAATAACTAAAATCAATGAAAATATTTGGAAAACGGTCTTTTTCCCAAATATTTCCATGATATTCATTAATGATGAGTCTATTAATATCCCGAGTTTTGAACCAAGTTGGGATTTACATCCAAAGCTGATTGAGGAATCGGGAAAATACGAACATGATCAGGTGTTGTAGGTTTTTCAGAAAATGCATCGGTAAAATGACCAAAGCGAATCATGTCCTGACGGCGTTTTCCTTCCCAAAATAACTCATAACCGCGTTCATCATAAATATCATCAATGGTCAACGCTGTCTTTTCAGTGGCATTGCGTTTTGAACGGAGGGTATTAACGTCATCAATGGCTCCTCCTACGTCCCCACTTCTGAATTTTGCTTCTGCACGCATTAGGTAAACATCAGAAATACGGAATGCATAAAAATCGTTACCTGCATCAAACTGACGGGTAGTCTGTGGGTTTGGTGCATATTTAATACAACGGATGCCTTCAGCTTCACTAGCATTTGAAAGATTAACATCAGCAACAAAAATCAAAGGAGATCCATCACGAGTTTCCAAAGCTGTTCCATCAATGGCATGTTGCTGTCCCTCCAAGAAGCCCTGGTTGAAACCAGTAAAGGGAATAATGCGGTCATCATATTTTCTAACATCTGCATCATCAGTATTTTCCCAAGAGTCCCAGAATGTTTTGGTAATACATCCACCATTCCATAAACTGGTATAATTACCAAATGTTTGATGGTAGTGAAGTGTAAAGTTTACCCATACGCCACCGCCGCCAAGATTATATTCATCGTTACGGATAAATGTGAAAATTGACTCTTCGGCATTGGGATTTTCGTATTGAAACTGTGACCAATAATCAGATGTTATGGTATAATCACCTGAATTGATAACTGCGTCGCATTGAGTAACTACATCGTTCCATGCAGCAGTTCCCACATATACTTCCTTGTTTAGGTAAATCTTTCCCAATAAGGTTTGGGCAGCAGCTTTTGATGCTCTGCCATAAGGTATCTGTGATTTGGTTTTCATTAACGGGATTATTTCTGTTAATTCGGTGATTAGCCATTGTGTGGCTTCTTCCCGGTTCATAACCAGTGGAAGCGTGGAATAATCGGTTTCATCCCAAGACCTATATGGGGTTTGTCCATAAAAATCGTTACAGAGATAAACATAATAAGCTTTAAGAAACCGCAACTCAACAATATACCCATCTATTTCAGTAGTAGTTGGAAATTGTTTCAGATAGTAGATGCCGGTATTTGCCCTGCTTATTCCTTGCAAAACAACATTCCATGCGTTATTTACAGCGCCAAGCTCGGCAGTCCAAGTCTGCAAGTGGAGAGCTTGCCAATCACCATTGTCATACCAATCGGTACCTCTGGTTGGAAACATAGCTTCATCGGTACTGGCCTCTTGTAAGCCCCATACACCCCAGAATTCATTTGTTGCTCTCAAATTAGCATATACCGGATTTACCAGACCAGGGGCATTGGCCGGATCATCAATTAAATTAGTGTCTAATTCTTCATCAAAAATCTTTTCGTCAAGTTTTGTACATGAAGCTATGGATATTACCATAGATAAAAATAGGACTTTATACAAAAATTTCATTTTAAATATTTTCATTTTATATGAGTTTTAGTGGTTTAGAATCTAGCGTTTATTCCAAATTGAATGGTGCGAGCACGTGGATAGCCTGTGTAATCCATTCCCATTGAGGGTACACCGTCATAGGAACCATTGGTATTTACTTCAGGATCATATCCAGAATAATTTGTAATTAGGAACAGGTTGCTCCCCGTAACATAAATCCTTAAACTACGCACCCAACTAGATTCTTTGAATGGTATTCTATATCCCAGTGTAAGAGTGCTCAATCTTACAAAGGAGCCATCTTCAATAAATCTACTGGAGAATTCAGGTGTGTTGTCAATACTTTCGCCCGATGTGATAACATCTTCGGTTACATTGTTCCCTTTTGAAAAACTAGCCATGCTAAACATTGCATTGGCTGTATTGTTGTATACTTTGTTGCCAAATACCCCATTTATGAAGAAGGAAAAATCAAAATCCTTATATGTAAAAGTATTGTATAAGCCCATTGTAAATTTTGGCAAAGCCGAACCGAGATCCTCTTTTACATCGTTTCCTTCAGCATCTTTTTTGTAAATGCTTATTCCGTCAGCATCATATCCAAGGAATTGTTTCCCCCAGAAAGTACCAATTGGATACCCGCTTTTAACTATTTGAACCCTAGTTCCCGACAGACCGGCACCGCTTGCGACACCTGTTTCGATCAAATCCATTGGAAGGTCTACAACTTCGTTTTTAATCGTGGAAAAATTGAAGCTGGCAGTCCACGACAGGTCTTTTTTGTCAATTATAACCCCTGTTAGGTCGATTCCAATACCTGAGTTTTTAATTCTCATGTCCGGTACGTTCATCCACATGTAAGTCGTTGGTGCAGGTGCAAGGGATGTTAACAGAAGAAGGACATCCTTGGTTTCCTTGTAGAAGTAATCGATGCTTCCCGACAGTTTGCCGTTGAAGAACCCAAAATCAAAACCAACATTGGTTTGCATGGTAGTTTCCCATTTTATGTCAGGGTTTGGTGTCCTGATAAAAGTAGTTCCCGTGCTTAGGTTTTCACCATCGAAGAAATAATTTGCATTGGGCGCAGTACCAATTAACAGTTGGGAAATTTTGCCAGGTATTTCCTGGTTACCGGTCAATCCCCAACCAACACGAAATTTAAGATTGTCAAAAACACCAAGATCCTTAATAAAGTCTTCTTCAATAAGACGCCATGCAACACCAACAGATGGGAAATAACCATATTTATTGTTTTCACCAAATTTGGTGGATCCATCAGCTCTGCCTGTGGCTGTCAATAAATATTTATTTTTGTACGAGTAATTCAAACGTGCATAAAACGATTGAAGTTTATTTTGTTGTTTGAACGATCCAGCAATTGCATTGTCATAGTTTCCGTATCCGAGGTTGTCAATATAATCAACACCTTCAACAGAAAAGCCATCAACGACGAGGTTATAGCCTTTTTCGTCAAATTGTTGGTACGAAGACCCAAGAAGAGCAGTTATATGGTTGTTTTCATTTAACTGTTTGTCGTAAGTAAGATAGTTCTCTATCAACTTGTTATCAAATTCCATATTGGCAATACTGGCCTGACCATCGTTTACCAGATACGACAGTTCTGAATTTTGTGACATTTTCCTTGTAATATTGGTATGATCGATACCCACATTTAATTTATAGGTAAGTCCCTTGATTATTTCATATGTAGCACTGATGTTTCCCAAGATACGGTCGGTATATGTGTTGTCATTTGTTAAATTGATCATGGCCACTGGATTACGATAGGTGGGGCTATACTGAAAGTATGAACCATCATCGTTATAAACAGGGAATGTAGGGTTTCCTCTGAGGGCACTTATTAATACGTCGCCTTCGTATCCGCCGGTTTCACCAATTGGTACACGGCTGTCGTTTGTTCTTGCTACAGTAAGATTCGTTGCGATAGTTAATTTATCATCAAAAACCTTTTTGCTCGCGTTGAATCTTCCCGTTATTTTTTCAATTCCTGTACGGTTGATAATACCTTCTTGATCTAGATAGCTGAAAGATGCAAAATAGGTTGAACTATTGGTACCACCGCTATAAGCCAAATTGTGGCTTTGAGTATAGGCTGTTCTGAAAATTTCATCTTGCCAATCAGTTTTCTTGCCCATATCGGTTAAATTCAGATTGAATTTTTCGCTTGCGCTCATAAACCCTTCAGCAGATAACATGTCCAGTTTTTTAGGCAATTTTGAAATGCCTCCATAGAATGAATATGACAACTCACCGTCGCCTTTACTTCCTATTGTTCCTTTTTTTGTGGTGATTAGGATAACTCCATTAGAACCACGTGAACCGTAAATGGCTGTGGCAGAAGCATCTTTTAGTACAGTAATGGACTCAATGTCATCGGGATTAAGGAAATCCAGAGGATCTTTTATGGCACTTGCGTTGACCCCTGCAGCTGTTGCAGCACCGGGAGCTATGCTGGTTATGTTAAGGGGAACCCCATCCACAACATATAATGGAGCTTGGTTGGCTCTGATTGAAGACGAACCCCTGATAAGAATCGAAGACCCAGCTCCTGGCTCTCCACTGTTAGTGGTAACCTGAACTCCTGAAATGCGACCCTGCATCATTTCAGCTGGTGAAGTTACAATCCCTGCATTGAAATCTTCATCATCGAGGGTTGATGTTGCACCCGTAACATCACTTTTGAGCTGTACGCCATAACCTACTACAACTACCTCGTCTAATCCGGTAGCAGCAGAGTTCATGACAACATCTATGATCTTTTGTTGACCAACAACAATGGTCTGTGTTTCGTATCCAATAAATGAAAATACTAACTCAGCACCAATTTGTACCCCAATTGAGTACATACCATCAATATTGGTAGTTGTACCAATTGTGGAATTTTTTACCAAAATACTTACCCCGGGAATAGTTTCGCCAATGGTAGCATCCGTTACTTTTCCTGTGACTTGAACATCCTGACCGTACGACTGTAAGGTGGCTGCAAAAATCAGGAACAGAAAACTTAAATAGTAAACACTTTTTTTCATAGTACATTTTTTTAGTTAAAATTTTCTTGATCTATTGTATAATCCCTATTCGATCATCAACAAGGGAATTAAACTATTTTATTTATTTACAAAAAATAAAAATACGATTTGTATAAAACATATATAACAAAGTGTATAAATAACACAAACATCAGCCAAAGATAGAAATAAAAATAATACGCAGCCAAATATTATTGTAAAATGTTAAATAAATTAAGGATATTATTTATGAATTGCTTTAGTAACACTACACATTAATGATTTAAAGTACTGTGTTTATAAGCTTTAAGATGTTGCCTTTTTATAATGCCGTATGAAAAGATAGTTGATTTAAGAAAGGCTAAAATCTACCTTAAGAGATTAATAATGGAAGATATTTACCCTTTATTCTATTTGAAATTCAATATTTCAATAGGAGGCTGAGTGGTTATTGGCAATAATACATTAACTATTCTATTTGTTTTATACATTCAATATTATTTTTACTATTTTTGTATTTTTTAATTTTAGACAAGTTTAGTTATCTAACAACTATTATTTTATTGGTTTATACATGAAATTCTAATTTATGAACAAGCAACTTATACCTAATGTATCTGTTGATTCAATAGTTTTTGGTTTTGATTCAGTTCATTTAAAGGTATTGTTAATTGGACGGGATGTCGTTTATAAAGGAGTCCAGTACAATGATTGGAAATTGCCAGGTGATTTGATTCGGTGCGATGAGAGCCTTGATACTGCTTCTAAACATATTCTGAAAGACCTAACTGGACTTCAGAATATCTACATGAAACAATTAAAAACTTTTGGGGCTGTCGATCGGCTGACCAGACGACCAAGGGATATGTCGTGGCTTATCGGGATCAATCATCCAGAAGAACGTGTAATTACTATTCCTTATTATTCACTCATAAATCTGTCAAATGGTACAGATAGTAATTTGAACATTACTTCTAACGCACGATGGTTCAATGTAGATGATGCAGGGCAAACTCACACTTTTTTCTTAAAATCACTCTGATTAATAACCATCTATATCAATAATAAGTTGTATATTGTACTGAATATCAAACATATAAACAGTATGAATACAGATAATAAGTTAATG
>Ga0208900_1000841_pt1 | contig 18020 bp, 15 predicted proteins | sample AntAceMetag02UKK_FD_184763 | JGI IMG/M metagenome (GOLD analysis project Ga0208900, IMG submission 184763) | Saline lake microbial communities from Ace Lake, Antarctica - Antarctic Ace Lake Metagenome 02UKK (SPAdes) (version 2) | ecosystem: Environmental > Aquatic > Non-marine Saline and... | reverse complement strand
AAGAAATTACAACGGCCTATGAATCCATCAAAGATAAAAGAACCCGGGCGGCAACGGAACTTTTTTCTGCCTTGAAAAATATGGAACCCTCTGAAACCCTTAAAACCCTTGCCGCATCCGTTAAAATTAAGCGGCGGAATCCCGGTCTCCAGGAACTTTTCAAGGCCATCAATTGACAGGTTTCATTCTAATCATGTAAATGCGTGGATAGGATTATGTTTGCGCTATTGGAGCATCCTTCATATGACCCCAAAAGGACTTTACAATCTTTTGGGAAAACGCCCCTACAAATGGGTAATGATCACAAAAAGTGTAAAGCACTTTTGAAGGATGCCGCTATTGGCATTATTGTTTGGGGAATGTTCTTTTATTGTTGATAAGTACTCACACATATGTTTTTCCGTATTCCATGGATATAGATCATTGATATCTCTGGGTTTTATCTTGAGGAATATATGCTCGGGTACTTAGCCAGGAATACAATCTTGATCCTGTCTCCCCCATTGAGTGAAATACCCGAATCAGACCTGATTTATAACCCTATGGACAAATTATGAAATCGTCAAATAATATGAACCTTTGTGAAGAAACTGACTCGTTCAGTCTGGGGCAAAAAGTAGCTGCGCTTTTTATAAAAATGAAGCAGTGCATCTATTTGTTTTATAAAAATTTTTCCTGGGCATCTTTGTCTCCATTTCGTGATCCGAAATCCCAGGGTCAGGGTTCGGAGGACGCAGACCAATGGAAAACCCAAGCCCTTGAGGATTTTAAATCCTGGCTTTCGGAAATTCCATCCGAAACACCTGCGTCTCTGTCAGTCACCCCGGATACCTGTGATCTGTACACGCTGCTTTCTGAATTCACCACCCTGAAGCAAGAAATTAAAATGCAAAACAGAGAGCAGCATCGGACATTGAAGGCCATGACTCAGATTCAGTCCATGACCGACGCTTATCAGGAGATCATGGGGCATTTTGATGACAAGACAAAACAAATTGCCACCCTGGAGCAAAACATCCGAAAAGAGACCGAAAAAAGGACGGCCATGTCCTTTCTGGACGTCCGGGACAGCCTTATTCGAGGTAAAAATACCTGTGTGGCGGCTGCCAGCGTAAAAAGAGGTTTTTTCCGAAGGGTACCCAAGGAGCTGAACAACATTCACAAGGGATATGAGATGGCCATCAGGAAATTTGATGCATCCCTTGCCTTGCTGGACATTGATCCCATGGAAACAGATGGAATTGCCTTTGACCCCATGACCATGAAAGCCCTGGAAACAAAGCAGGGAACGGATAAGGACAAGGGAACTGTTTTGGAGACCATATCCGGAGGATTCCGGAGAGGAGATGATGTTTTAAGATATGCACAGGTTATTGTGGCAGATTGATATATTTAGCACCCAGCACCCAGAATCCAGCACCTAACTTTATAGTATAAAAAAAATATAAGGATTTTATAGATGGAACCAATTATCGGAATAGACCTTGGTACAACAAACTCTGAAGTTGCATTTGTAATGGACGGTAAGGCCGAGATTCTCAAGGAAAACGACAACGGTATTTTACCCTCCTGCGTAGGTCTGACACAATCAGGAACTGTTATTGTTGGGACAGCAGCCAGGAATCAGGCAACCGTGTACCCTGAAAAAACAGTCCTTTCCATCAAGCGCCTGATGGGTTCCACGGAACAGATTTCCCTGGGAGATAATACCTATAGTCCCCAGGAAATTTCTGCTTTTATTTTAAAGGAACTCAAAGAGCGGGCCCAGCGGGTAACAGGTCAAACCATTTCAAAGGCCATCATCACCACCCCAGCTTACTTCACGGATGTCCAGCGCCAGGCAACAAGGGAAGCCGGTGAAATCGCAGGTCTTACCGTTGTCCGTATACTCAATGAACCCACTGCAGCCGCCCTTGCCTATGAATCCTCCGATGCCACGGCCCGGACCATCATGGTGTATGACCTTGGGGGGGGCACCTTTGATGTTTCCATTGTAAGAATTGAGGACGGCGTGGTGGAGGTGCTTTCATCCACAGGTGATAATCACCTGGGGGGAGACGATTTTGATCTTGAGATTGAAAAAAAGCTTCTGGCACACATTGAAAAGGAGTTTGACATTGATCTCACATCGGATATCACTGCCAGAGCCAGGCTGAAACGTGCCGCTGAAAAAGCAAAAATTGAACTTTCCAGTGCTCCCTATGCTGCCATTGAAGAGGATCACATCGCCAAAAGTGGAAAAACAGATGTGCATCTTTCCTATGAATTGTCCCGAATGGAATTTGAGGAGGCCATTGACGAACATCTTCAAAAGACAATGGACAGTGTCAACAAAGCGTTAAAAGATGCACAGATGTTGCCCTCAGCCCTTCAAAAGATCATCCTTGTGGGGGGTTCCACAAGAATTCCCAAGCTCTCGGCCATGCTGGAAGAAAGCTTTGGCATCCTGCCCAATCAGGAGATTGATCCTGATCTGTGTGTGGCTATGGGAGCTGCCATCCAGGCAGGTCGGGAAATGGGGCTGGACTCTTCCAGTGTATTGCTCGATATCACCCCATATACCTTTGGCACCTCAGCATTGGGGGACGTTCATGGAGTGTCCGACAATATTTTTGTTCCACTGATTCGCAGAAATTCAAAGCTTCCTGCCATTAAAAGTGAGGTGTTTTGGACTGTAGTTCCAAACCAGAAAATGGCCAAAGTTGAAGTCTATCAGGGGGAGGAACCCAAGGCTTTGGATAATGTTTTAATTGGTACGTATGATTTTAATCTAAGCCCCAGACAGCCCCCGAACAGTCCTCTGGTCATTAAGTATGAACTGGATCTAAACGGAATTCTTAAAATAACAGCCATTGAAAAAAATACGGGTGAAAGAATTACCGGTGTGATTGAAAATGCGTTTTCCCAGATTTCAGATGACGGTGTTTCTCGGTCAAAAAGTAAAATTGATGATGTCTGGGACGTTAAAGCATCTACAGATATGTTGGATGATGATCTTGACCCAGAGGGGAGCAACGGTGGGGAACCTGAAAAGGGTGGTGGAGAATTTCAAGAGCTGATCACCAATGCCAGAGCCGTACTAAACGAGGTTGCATCCGAGGACAGTGAGGAGATCATTAATTTGATTGAAGACATTAACACCCAGATGGAAGAGGGGGATCTGGATGCTGCCCGGAAGTCGGCGGAAGCACTTGAAGATATTCTCTTCTATCTTGAATAACAGCCATGTCGACCATCTATGGAATAACTGCCACGGGCAGACCTTCTTCTGGCCTCAGCCTGCCCATAACGAAGTGTAAAAGAATGTTAGGTATGCCTACTTTTTCATATATAAACCCGCATGTCCTAATGGACACAATTAATATTTAAAATGGTATTATGCCGCCCCCCCGACGGCTTCCCTGAGCGGAACGGGAACGCCGGGGGGATTTAAGAGGAAACATTATGGAAAAATGCCCGGTGTGCAGGGCCACTGTCACCCATCAGACCACATGCCGCAGGTGCAAAACCGATCTTTCCGTTTTATTAAAAATGGAAACAGATGCCTTGATGTGCAGAGAGCAAGCTATGGAGGCCTTTAAGGAAAAACAGTTTGCGCAGATGTTTGACCATGCAAAACGATCTGCATCCCTTGTGGGTAGCCCTGAAGCCAGGAAATTACTTGCGTGTGCTGCCGTTTTGCTGAAACGATACCCTCTTGCCTGTAGGCTTTTTGAATAAAGCATAATTTAGCTGGGCGTATTTCCATTTAGCTTACATTAGATTTTTATCTCTGATTTTCGTGTTATTTTGGCAAGAGAATTAGAAAATTTTTTTGGTTCTGGCTTGTCCAGGTTAGGCTTTGAAAGTTATCCTTGACAGGAATCCCGGCGGGGATTAAATCTTATATTAAATGATTTTAATCTGATACAAAGGATGTTAAAGGACGGTGAGTTATGAATATTGGTGGCGCATTGACAAGGGCTTGGATTTGTTTTTCCTTTTAAAGAAAGTAATGTGCAGCCAGCATTTATTGATATGAGGGTGGGAAACACTCAAATTATTTGCGTAGCGATGCCTTGGAAAAAATATATGCTGGCAAATCCTTGTTAAATTCAATAGAATCTATCATCATTGCCGTTCCTTTTCCTTCCTTTAAAACATCTTTGTACAGGGCTTTTTTTGCCACCCATCTGCCATCAGCCTCCATGACCTCGTGTATGTCTATTGTCTTTAAAAGTTTTCCGCTTTTGGCATACAAGTTCTCTTTTAAAGAAATAAATCGTTCTTTATCCACCCATATTTTACATTTGTCATACGAGGCATCCTCTTTCTTGGCCTGTAACTCTAAAACCCATACCGGACGATCCAGCAAAGTGTCCTCCCCTTTGATTTCGGCATTATAAACATTTTGCAATAAAGGGTCTTCCATCAGATCTTCATAGGAAAGATCTGAACCCATGACGGATTGACGAAGCAGATGTCCGCTGATTAAAACGATTCTGTCCGTTGACGGCGTATAAGTCCAGAGCTGATCTCCGAGTTTAAGCATTTTGGTGCCTTTTTCCCTTGCCGGAGCAAGGTATTCAGTAAAAGAATCATCCGCACCTTTCTGCCATGATTTTGCTTCAACGGTTCTTGATCCGCGTCTTCCGTTTATAATCATTTTGCTTGTGGCGATCTGAGTATCGGTTATCCTGTTTTCATCCACTTTTTTTAAAAGTTCATTGCCTGATGGCTGGGCAGAAATCGATATGGGTATTAATAGCATCATCATCATCATCAAAACAAGTGTTTTTTTCATATCTCAAGCTCCTTAAACAATTGTGCAGTTTGTCTTTTGTAAATACCGATACCGGCAATTGCTGTCCCGAGTACGGTGGCAAGCGTTCCTGGTATAAACCCGATTAAATATGTCGTTGGTGTCACCTGGGCTCGTAAAACACCGGAGATCATCATGGAGGATTTTTCAAAAAGAAAACTTAAATCCAATCCGTAAATCTGCATGAGATATGCCGGTATCAGTCCAAAAGCGGTTCCGATAAATGACCCTGTAACGCCAATCATTATCGATTCTAAAATCAATGTCCGGTAGATGTGTCCTTTTTCTTCACCAACAGCTAAGCGCACACCCATTTCACCGTAGCGGCGCAAGCTTCCCATAAGCCCGGCATTCCATAAAACTATACCCATTGCCAAAATGAATATCCCAACGATCAGGTACACGGCAACATTCATCAGATCCATATATTCTTTCATACCGGATTCTTCCGGCAAAGCCCCCATAATGGGAGAAAACTGATCGTCTGGATTTTTATATTGCTCATTAAATGAAGCAAGTATTTGATATGCTTTGTCTTCATGGAAATGATCATCTGGGAAAAACCCCAGTATTTCTCCTGCGGCATCCTGCATATCAAGCACTGTCTGGACGTCTGAAATATCCGTAATGATAGCTCCACGGTCCATTGCAGCAATTCCAAACCGAACAGTTCCGGCTATTAGAAAGTTCGTTGTCGCCATGCTTCCATACATCGTCGTGCCAAGAAGGGTCGCCGTATCTCCCGGTTCTATTTTTAATTTGTTTGCAAATTCTTCTGCTATTAATATTTCGCCAGCTTTGTTCGGAAACCTGCCGCGAACGAGTGCATCATCAATATTTAATAATTTTCTTTCGGCACTTGATTGAGAAAAAAGATCCAGAGCCATCCCGGTGACAGGTCCTTGTATTCGTGTTTCTCCCTGTTCATCCGGGATATCAATCAGTCCGCCAAACATGATTCTTGGTGTCCAAATCATATCAGGGTACTCTTTTTCAATATTTTCAAGTAAAGAATTTATACCGATTAAAGCCAGATCATTGGGTTTTTGATTTGACTCCTTTGAATAGGCTTGTGTCATGATTCGCACATGTCCCGTGCTGTAATGTGCATTTGATTTTATCATATCAGATACAAATCCATTGAGATAAGAATAGAGAAAAACCGTCAAAGCAACGCCCATAAAAACAGTCAGTATGGGAAAAAGTGAACGAGAACGATCCCGAAACAACCCTTTTAATAAAAATTTTATCATAATTTTATCCTTATTTTTACGAAGATCATGAATACCATCCTGCTTTCTTTCGTCCCTGATTTCATGTTCACTTTCCCCTTAAGGCATCAGTGGGGTTTAATTTTGCAATTTTTCTTGCGGGTAGATAACTGACAATGGTCGTGATGATCAACACAATCAGAACCGTTTTTAATATTAAATCAAAAGTAAATATTGGATAAAGAACATCACCAATACCATATCCGAAGTTGTCTACTCCTTTAGGCATGGCGATTCCATTTGATGCCAAATAAATAAACAGCGGTGCGCCATAAATTGCTGCGGCAACAGCGGCCAGTAATGCGTACATTGCACCTTCCATTGTAAAGAGTTTTATTAAATCACTGCGGGTCATTCCCAATGCCATCAACGTCCCCATCTCCTTTCGTCGCCTATTCAGGGATAGAAATTGAGTATCAAAGATGGCAAGCATTGCAAGCAGTAAAAGAACGATATAAAAAAGACTGTCCCCAATGGCCTCCACTTTCATGGCGGCACGCAGGTCTTTTAATAAAAAATTTAAGTCCTTATACTGCCAACTTGAAACAGGTTGATTAAAATGCAAATCCTTATGCAACACAAGCATAGTCGCTTCGTTGGGCATTGAGGTCATTTTGCGCATTCGGTCAATGGGTATCCAAAGCTGACCGTTGTCAATATCGGAAGCATTTGTGTTCATTATGGCAACAATTTTGACCTCATCGGCATCAAACATTCCGTTTGCATCACGCCATCTGACAATGACATCATCGTCAAGATTCAACCCCATTGTTTTTGCCATTCTACTGCCGATAAGCGCAGGGATACTGCCATTGTCTCCTGCCAACGAGGAAGTGGGTATCGTTAAAATAGTTTGATCTGTTTCAATCCCTTTCAGCAAAACATTCTGCATTCGGCCCTGGGGATAAATGGTTGCCTGCCTTATTAGAATTGGAAGTGCCTTTTTCTGTTCAACTAATTGTTGCAGTTCTGCCGGTATTTTGCCATGGGCATCCTCCAACGTTAATGGATCAAAAGGGTCATAGAGTGTGTGCCAGTATTGCCCGTTGCCATATTGGGCATTAATGTTGGCAGTTTCCATCTGATGGGTCATGCCGCTTATCAGGCCCTGAATAAAAATAATCGCCACATAGGCAAACGACAGGGCAATCACATTAAGCCAGGTGATTAATCCGGCTCCGTAAATATTTTTAAATGCGAGTTTAAATGTCAGCATTTTATACCGCCTTGGCTGGCGTTTCATCGTTTTGAATTATTCCATCATCCAATGTAATGATTCTCTTTAAATACTGCATGACTTTGGCATCATGGGTGGCAAATATGAACGTGGTTTCAAGGTCTTCATTGAGCTGGATCATGGTTTGCATGATATTGTGAGAATTTTTCGCATCTAAATTGGCTGTGGGCTCATCGGCAAGTACCAGTGCCGGTTTTTTAACAATGGCCCGGGCGATGGCGACCCGCTGGCTTTGCCCTCCTGAAAGCTGGGATGGTTTGGAAGTTGACCTGTCTGCAAGCCCCACCCATTTAAGCGCATCCATCACCATTTGTTTTCTCGTTGAGCTTTGAATGTTTTGGAGCAATAAAGGGAATTCTACATTCTCAAATACTGTATATACGGGAAGCAGATTGAAGATCTGGAAAATAAAACCAATATGGTGATTGCGAAGCCTTGCAGCCTTCTTATGAGAAAGGGTTTCAATTTTTTCTCCCATCACCTCCATACTGCCCGAAGTGGGTATGTCCAGGGAGCCAATAATGTTCAACAAAGTTGTCTTGCCTGAGCCGCTCGGCCCCACCAAACCTGCAAATTCTCCCTTATTAAAGCCCACATTTATATTGTCCAAAGCGACAAGGGTTGTGGGCCCCATTGGAAATGTTTTTGTCAATTGTTCGGCTTTTATCAGATATGAATCATTCATATGTTCCCCTTGCGGTATAACCGCCACGGGCGGACCTGGATTTGGGTTCTGGGTTCGCCCACAACGAATCATGAAAGTAATGTTATGCCTATACACTTTCTCGTAAATTATTTTTCGTTTATTCGGCCCATGTGGGAGGGTCTATTAATGATTAAAGACCCCCATTAACTGGAATCCTTTTCCTGAAAAGGCATTATTAATATCCTGATTCAAAGACTGTTCTTCTGGATTCCAGAAACCAATGAGAAAAAAACTCCAGTTATCCATCAGGCGCTGCCATGTCATTGTGCGGTACAAATTGCTGTTGGTGGTCTCGCAATAGATAATTGAAGAGAGATTATCCATGAGCCCGATTGGGTAACTCAATGACAAACCGATAAATTCATTTTTGTTTCCGGTATCAAAAACAGTGTCACCAAGGCCTGAAATATTATACTCTCCCAGGGCATTCAATCCATTACCAATGTTAAATGTATAATCCATACCAACCGTCAGTGCCTGCTGGTATTTTAAGTGAGAAATCTTTGTCTGGTGATGGGCCAGGGAACCTTCAAACCAAATACCTATACCAATATCCCACTTTCCGTCTAATCCCAGTCGGTCTTCTCCAATAGATGACTCCTGGGTGTATGAACCCTGCCTTAATCCGGCCAAAAGCAATGATAGCTGAGAAAAATCAGCTTTTCTGTGGTGATATGACACTCCTATTTCTCCGGTGGATACCGGAACCTGTAAGCGGCCGCCAAATTCAGGGGTACCCTTTTTTGTTGGTACGATCTCTTCCCCTTTGGTGTCATCATTGCCATAAAGGCTCCACAACCAAATGTTTGCATTGTTTTGAAAATAATAGCGCATGAGCAATCCATAAACACCATCGGTAAGCTTTAACGGATCCCGGGGATCTATTTTGTCAAACCATCGTAAGGGTCGAAATAGTGTGGCTGATCCGAAATTTAATTTTTGCAACCCAATTCTTGTTTCGAATTGATCACCAGACAGGCGACCCCATATTCGATATGCTTTGATATCGCTATCGGTCTCATTGTGCTTATCATCTTGGATGTTAAGTGTTCCAAAAACATTGGCCGAAAGTTCAAAATCAAGAGTTAGATGATCACTAACGGGCGTTTCTATAAATAGTTCTGGTATATACCGAAAACCTGTCTGAGAAATCAACCCGTCTTCGTCATTGCCGATAACCCAGCCAGATAATTGTCCCTGAAAAGATGTGGTTTGTGAAAATGCCTGATTTTGTGATACCGGTGCTATCACAGGAAAAAGTATTAAGAACAGTAATAAAAGAACCTTGACTTTCACGCCTTGACCTCTATATTTTCTTTTGTTGTTCACCAGTGAGCTATGAAACATATTGTTTTTTTACGTTTCGACGACAAGATTTTTTCGTATTGTCTCTAAAATATCTTTTAAATTTTTCAGCTGTGTTTTGCTCAGACCGGATGTCGCCCGTTTTTCCATTTTTTCGCCGCATTCCACTATTGTTTCCCATTTGGACAAAACTCTATCAGTGGGCCGAACAATTTTTTTACGCCGGTCTTGTGGTGAGACACTCCGTTCAATCCACTTGTCTCTTTCCATTCGATCCAAAATTCGAACCAAGGTCGAAGGCTCAATCCTTAATTGTGTGGCTAACACATTTTGTGCCATCTCACCATACAGCACCAGGCACGAGATCACTTGAACCTGCCGCAAGGTAATACCCGTACCAGAAAGTTCATTGTTCAGTGTTGTTTCAAAAAGATGTGAGGTTAGTCCTACCCAGTAGCTGACATTTTTTTCAAAATCATATTCAATCATTTAAGTTCCTTTAAAATAGTTGCTTGACTAATTATTAGCTTACCATTATATTATTTCTTTATCAAGTTTTGTCAGACTCTGAAAGTAAGGGACTTACCCGAATATAGACTATCACCATGCCCAGTTTAATGTGTTGATATTGCATGATAAAAAAATTTAAATTGGTAGCTTATTCGCTGCTGGTGGCACTGGTCATTAACCCCGTTCTTTGTGCCGCCTTTATGAAGATCAAACCGGCTCCCGCGAAAGCGGATGAAAAACTGCCATTTATTTTACGTTCATATCGCTGGCTTCTTGAAAAATCTTTGGATCATCGTGTTCTGGTGATCGGTGGAGCCTTTTTTAGCCTGATCCTGGTGATTGTTGGGTATGCCTTGATCGGTAAGGGGGTTGAGCTTTTTGCCGATACTGAACCAAACCAGGCATTTGTTGAAATTAAAGCACCGGAAGGAGCCAGTTTAGACAACTCCAACAAGCTGGCACTGGCGGTGGAAGCAATTATCCAGCAAGAACCCCAGTTGAAATTTGTGATCGGTGAAGTGGGTGTGGCACTGAGCGGTGAAAGTGGCGGGCAATCCAATCAAAGCAAAGTTTCAATGGATTTTGTGGATCGAAAAGACCGTAATGAGAATTCAAATCTTGTGCTGGGACGTATCCGATCCGCCCTTTCCACCCTTGCAGGGGCTGAAATAAAGCTGGAAAAACAAAAAAATGGCCCCCCCACAGGTCCCCCCGTCAACATAGAGGTTAGCGGGGAGGATATGCAGACATTGGGGGCACTGGTAGATCGGGTCAAAGAGTTGATGAATGGAGTCCCCGGGCTGGTGGACATCAAAGATGATTTTTCCAAAGCCAAACCGGAAATTATGGTTCGGGTGGATCGCAATAAAGCGACGCTTCTTGGGCTCTCCACAGCAGAAATTTCAAACACAGTCAAAGCCGCCATCAGCGGCAGTAAACTGGGGGTTTACCGTGAAGGCAAGGATGAGTATGATATTGTTGCCCGCCTGCCGGAACAACGGAGACAAACTCTGGCAGATATTGAAAGTTTGCTCATTCCCACCATATCCGGCGTTCCAATTCCCTTATCCACGGTTGCCCGAATTGAACTGGAAGCAGGTACCGGTGCCATTCGCCACATTGATCAGAAGCGAGTGGTAACCATCTCTGCCAATACCTTTAACCGAAACAGCAATGAGGTGCTAAAAGATGTGCAATCCCATTTGGCTGATTTAAATCTGCCGGGCGGTTATAAAATTGATTTTTCCGGGGAAACCGAAGAACAACAGAACGCCATTGCATTTCTCAGCAAAGCTTTTATTGCAGGGGTTTTTCTAATTGCCATGGTGCTCCTTACCCAGTTCAACTCCGTACGACAAATGCTCATTGTCATGACCACGGTTCTCCTTTCTCTGACCGGTGTATTCATCGGCTTGATCGTCACAGGAATGCTCTTTGGTATCATCATGACTGGTATCGGTGTGATTTCCCTGGCCGGGGTGGTGGTCAACAATGCCATTGTTCTGATCGACTATATCAACCAGCTACGCAAAGACAATATCCAATTGAGAGATGCCCTGGTTCAGGCAGGTCTGGTTCGCTTTCGTCCGGTTATGCTCACCGCTTTGACCACAATCCTGGGACTGCTTCCCATGGCTGTGGGAATTAGTTTTGACTTTCGTCATTTTGCCTGGGAAATTGGCGGTGAATCCGCACAATGGTGGGGATCAATGGCCGTGGCAGTTATCTTTGGGCTGGCAGTGGCCACCCTTTTGACTCTTGTGGTGATCCCGGTGCTGTACTCTCTGTCGCACTCGGACGGTTCAAAAAATGCAGAGTTGATTTGAGTCAGAAATCTGAAAAGTACTGAAAAATGAGCAGGAAAATGAAAAGGCGGTGGGTGTTTACCTATTTTGAATATCCTGTAAGGGAGTTCATGGGAAATAATATACCCATGTGAATGAATTCCATACCCATTATCCGGGATTATCCATTCAAAAATGGGTAGTTTTATTATCATGAACTCCCTAAGTTCATATCATCGGTTTGACCATTTTTTTATAACAAATTGAATTTATTGATATAAAAAAACAACAAATAAAAAATCTCAATAAAATTATATTTAGATTACAGTATGTTATGATGGTTATCGAATCGAGGGTTCATAGTATAAGGATTTTGTAAATATTCAGCTTGTTAATGTAAATGCTTGGCCAGTGACCCATATTCGCTTAGCTGGGACTGCGTAAGTACCCGAGCATATATTCCTCAAAATAAAACTCATAAACATCAATGGTATATCTCTGTGAAATACCGAAAAACATATGCATGGGTACTTAGCATACTATTGCTATGTGAGAAGGCCCAAATGAGTGAATATGGGGTGCGGGCCGAATATTTGCAGTGTTTTTATTTTATCAACTATTAAATAAATAGGTTATATGATGGGCCGGAAAAATGGGAATGCACCCCTTTTAACCCTTAGAATAAAGGCTGCTAAGATGTTTGATTTTAAAAGCTGTCCAGCCTTAAGTGGGTAGCCATTAATGAGCCTGTTGATTAAGTCGCTTTTTGCAAAATGAGCACACAACATCTTGATACTGGGTGATTTAATATTCAGTATATTGTATCTATAATCCAGAGATCTGTACTAAATCAACAGGGTCATTAATTGGATTCAAATCAGACAAAGGTTACCCGGGTCTCTCCCCTTGAATAATCCAATCCCGGTGTGTGTATAATAATCTCAACATCACTTCCCAAACAATTCATACAGGTCAACATTTTAGCCTCGCTGATCCCCCGGAACTGTCCCCGCAGGAGGCCGGATAGTTTGGGCTGGGGCATGTTTAAAATTTCAGCCGCCCGTTGTTGGGTTAACCTTCTCTGGTGGATGATTTCTCCGATTTTTGAGGCCAGTATTGCCTTAACAAACATCCTGTCGGCATCTGGTCTTCCCAGATCCCCATAGACATTGGTACTGCCTTTCTCTATTTCAATCATATTTTTATTTTTCCTTTATATGGTTGTCCAAGGCTTTTAAGCGGGATTTGATCAAATCCATATCCGGCTTGGGTGTTGCTATGCCCTGGCTTGATTTTTTTTGAAAACAGTGGAACACATATACTATATTTGTATACCGAACAGTATAAACAGCCCGATATGTGTCTTTTTTATAATTTTCCACCACTTCCAATACCCCCGCTCCTCCAAATCCTTTAAGGGACTTACCCGAACATAAACTACCAGTATGTCCAGTTTAAAGTGTTGATATTGCATTATAAAAAATTTTAATTTGGTAGTTTATTATCGTCGAAGTTCCTAAGTGGTTTTGCATCGGGATGTTTCTGCCCCGACTGAGCAAGATGCAATGCAAAGCCGAACATATCCTGCACATCATCGGGCATTTTCATGAGATCCTTTTTGCTGGACCCTATCCACATCAAAAGTTTTATTTTCATGATACCATCTTATATCCATATAGGTATAAAATCAAGGATTGCCGGAAAAGGGTTATCTCTCATTCATTCAAGTTCTTTTTTCGCTGGCCATTTTCAGTGGGGCACGCCAAGGGGAACTTTTGGGACTGAAGTGGTCAGACCTCTTGTGGTAGGATAGCCAGATTCACGGTCTTTTTTTCCAACCGGTCACAAAGTGGTCACAAAATCAAAAAAGGGCTTACAGAGAGACTCTGTAAACCCTTGATTTTATATGGTGGGCGATACTGGGATTGAACCAGTGACTTCTACCGTGTGAAGGTAGCACTCTCCCGCTGAGTTAATCGCCCGTCTAACTGAAGATCTATATAGATGATTCTCTCCAACGGGTCAAGGCTTTTTTAAAAGTTTCGGCAATTTTAATTTTGGCTCGTGGATTATCCCGGGTATCCAAAACTATAATTGCTGTTAAGGGATGAGTTCGAAATAAATTTTTCATTTCGAGGGGGGGGCAAATTTAAAAATCTGTCCCCCTAACCTGGACAAGCCAGAACCCAAAAGGTTCTCTGATTCTTTTGCCAAAATAACACGAAAATCAGAGATAAGAATCTCAGTAAGGGAGTTCATGATAAATAATCTACCCGTCTTTACTTAAAATATGCTGTAAATGCTGAGCATTAAGTTTGAAAGTGGGTAGTTTTATTCTTATGAAATCCCTAAGCGCTAAAGCGCACTAAAGACCTGGAATTCCGATGGGGCCTGGGAGATCAGGAATACCACATCCCGAAAGCATAATGATTGCCACCATAAGAACAATTAATATTGTAAACGGCTTCATGGTTAAACGCCTCCACCCGCTGGAATAATTATTACCTAACCTGGACAAGCCAGAACCAAAAAGGGTTTCTGATTCTCTTGCCAAAATAACACGAAAATCAGAGATAAGAATCTAAAGATATTCTGGGCTCCATCGCATTTTATCAATCAAGATATTAAGGCGTTCTGGATCATTATTGTGTTTAAATGTGGAAAAGGGGCAATCATTCTGGGTCACGCCAGCTTTGAGAGCTTCTGCACCCACCCGTCTGGCCACTTCAAGTGAAACCTTTTTCAGTTCATCCAAAGGCGGGCAGAGAATGCCGTTTTCAATATCGGCGTCACTGACGTAGTCGGCCACGGCATGGGCAGCCGCTGAGAAAAATGATGGCAGGACAGTGGTGGCCCCGGAGGCCAAGATGCCCAGGCCCAATCCGGGGAAGACAAAGGAATTGTTCATCTGTCCGATGCGATAGTCTTTGCCATTGTGGCTTACCGGATCAAAGGGAGAGCCTGTGGCCACAAGGGCTTTGCCGTCGGTCCATTGATAAATGTCCTCGGGAATGGCCTCGGCCTTTGTGGTGGGATTACTCAGGGGCAGAATTACGGGTTGGGCTGTGTTGCCCCCCACAGCATCAATAATGTCCTTGGTAAAGTACCCGGGTTGGCCAGAGGTGCCGATGAGAACCGTGACTTTTTCATTTTTGATCACGTTGAGCAGGGTGTTGTCTCCGGGAGTCTTTAACCAGCCAAGGTTCTTGGGATCTTTGGCAAATTTAAGCTTGTAGTGTTCAAGATCTCGGTCAGAGGTGACAACTCCCTTGGAATCCAGAGTAAAAATTCGTGCACAGGCAGCCGCTTCTTCCATGCCCTGTTCCATGAGTTCTGTGAAAATTTGTTCGGCAATGCCGATACCACCGGCACCGGCACCGTGAACCAGGAACACCTGATCGGTCATTTTTTCTTTTTTTACTCTCATGGCAGCAAGGATACCAGCCACTGCAATGGAACCGGTTCCCTGGATATCATCATTAAATGAGATCACCGTATCAAGATATTTATCCCGGACATCAAAAGCGGTCTGTTTGGAAAAATCTTCCCACTGGCAAAGAGCCTTGGGAAATACTTTTTTAAATGCGATGACAAATTTTTCAATGAAATCATCATAGGCTTGCCCGGTGAGTCTATCTTCACGGTATCCCAGATAATTGGGATCATCGAGCAGTTCTTTATTGTCTGTACCCACATCAAGGGAGACGGGCAGGCAGTGCCAGGGAGCGATGCCAGCACCCTGGGTGTAGAGCATGAGCTTGCCAAGACAAATGGGCATACCACCAGCACCCTGATCGCCAATGCCAAGAATGCCCTGGTTGTCGGTGATAACCGCCACACGGATATCCTGGGCCGTATAATTTCTAAGGATATCTTCTGCCTGATCAATATTACCAGGATAGAGATGAATCCCATTGGCTTTTCGGAACATGGTGGAGTAAAGCTGGCAGGCAAGACCCACGGTGGGGGTATAAATAATGGGCAGAAAGCGGATGACATCACTGGCTATGACGGCATGGGCCAACACCACATTTCTGTCATAAAGACTTCTTATATAAACAAATTTTTCAATGTCAGTTTCTTTTTTATCAATGATATCAAGGCTTGAATGGACTTGTTCTGCCAGGGTTTTAACCCGGGGTGGCAGATAGCCGTTTAACATCAGTTTTGCCCGTTCATCAATGGTGAAGGCGGTTCCTTTACTGATATAGTTATAGCGCAGGACATGATATCCCCTTAAACTGATGGTGACACCGACTGTTTCTCCGTATTGGCCGTACTCAAATTCGTAATGTTTGATTTGCATAAAAATCTATTCCTTTAGGTTCTTGATCATCTGACGCTGGTACAAAAAATAATGGAAATGAACATACCATGTTTTTTTAAGGATGCAAAGGAAAGATGAATTGATTTCATTCGTTGATGCAATGCCTGTATATTTTCAATAACTGCCACGGGCAGACCGTATTCTGGCCTCGGCCTGCCCACAAGGAAGCATGAAAGAATGTTAGGTGTGTCTACTCTTTCATATAAAATACTGTGTTGCTTCAAGGATGTTGAAGTTTGCATTTCACACTTTCAAGCTTGTCTGCCATGGTTTGTTCCCGATCTGTCCTTGTTCCCATCTTTATAGTGGTGGTGATTCTGGGGGCTCCCATTTCATGAACTTTTTCATGGCATTTTTTTACCACATCAAAAACCATATTCCATTCGCCTTCTATATTTGTACCATAGGCATGGAGCTGGGACTTAAGTCCAGCCCCATTGATGATTTCCTGGCATGCTGCCACGTATTTTGATACGGAAAGGCCAACGCCCATGGGTACCACACAAAGATCTATGATCACATTCATTTTAAATTCCTTGGGCAATGGCATCGCCCATGGCGGCGGTGCTCACTGCGGACTCTGCATTTTGGGTGAGATCAGCCGTAAGGATTCCCTGATCCAGGACTGCCGCGACGGCATTAACAATGGCGTCGGCTGCCGCTGGAAGATCCAGGCTGTATCTGAGCATCATGGCAGCTGATAAAATTTGGGCAATGGGGTTGGCAATGCCTTTGCCGGCAATATCTGGGGCAGATCCACCGGCGGGCTCGTACAGACCGAAATTATCTTCGTTCAGGCTGGCCGATGCCAGAAGTCCCATGGAGCCGGTTATCATAGCACATTCGTCGGAAATGATGTCGCCAAACATATTGCCGCACAGCATGACGTCAAATTGATGGGGATCCTTCACCAACTGCATGGTGGCGTTGTCCACGTAAATGTGGTTCAGTTTTACATCTGGGTAGTCTTTGGAAATTTCAATGACTACCTCCCGCCACAGCACCATTGAAAGCAAGACATTGGCCTTGTCCACGGATGTGACGATTCCTCTCCTTTTTTGGGCAGCTTCAAAGGCTTTTCTGGCGATACGTTCAATTTCAAACCGTGAGTACACCAGTGTATCATAGGCTTTTTCCGCTGGTCCTTCTCCCTCCCTGCCCTTGGGTTGGCCAAAATAGATGCCCCCGGTGAGTTCCCGGACACAGAGGATATCAAAGCCGTCTTTTACAATTTCGGCCTTAAGAGGGGATGCTGCTGCCAAGGATTTGAATACTCTGGCCGGGCGCAGGTTGCAATAAAGACTAAAATACTTTCGTAGAGGCAGAAGTGCTGCCCGCTCTGGCTGTTGGGCCGGGGGCAGGTTTTCCCATTTGGGACCGCCCACGGAACCGAACAGGATGGCATCACTTTTTTTGCATATTTCAAGGGTTGACGACGGCAGGGCCGTGCCGTGATTATCAATGGCGCATCCGCCCACGTCTGCCTGTTTGTAGTTTAGTTTAAGACCAAATTTTTTTGAGACGGCATCCAATACCTTTAGCGCCTCTTTCATCACTTCGGGTCCGATGCCGTCACCCGGCAGCAGGGCTATGTTTTTTTCCAATTCAAATAAATCCTTAAATAATAACGGTCATGGCAGGCATAACTGCCATGAACTGGGTTTGATTACAATCGCGGTTAGCCTGGACAGTGCATGTGTAAATGGGGTAGGCAGTATATTTAGGAATCAGTCTTAAATAACTTGCCCTTTTCAGAACACCTTACCGTTGAAGGGTAGTGTTCCCTGTTTTTTAAATAGGTATATTATTTCGGACTCAATTCCTTAACAACGGCCAGTTCATTAATGCCCACCATCAAAAAGCATTGATGTCACCCCCAAATCGGCCATTTTTTTATCAGGGCAAATTTTTTGAGCTTTTTATATAGGAATGATATGTTCCACGAAACATTTCGACCTGTGCGGGTAGATCATCGCTGAGCCTATTTGAATCAGAACCTCAGTGCTATTTACAAGGTATAGATACTGCTTGAAGGCTAAAACCACCCTAATTTATTACATTTGTATTGTTAATGCTCTG
>Ga0208900_1000839_pt1 | contig 18027 bp, 17 predicted proteins | sample AntAceMetag02UKK_FD_184763 | JGI IMG/M metagenome (GOLD analysis project Ga0208900, IMG submission 184763) | Saline lake microbial communities from Ace Lake, Antarctica - Antarctic Ace Lake Metagenome 02UKK (SPAdes) (version 2) | ecosystem: Environmental > Aquatic > Non-marine Saline and... | reverse complement strand
GACGATTTCAAGGGTGTCTGGGTCATCATCCCCTTCAAAGGCTTTCAGATCCTCAAAGGCTTCTTTATAATTGAATTTTTCTTTGCCGTGGCAGGCCAGACAATTGACTTCACCTTCGGTCCCGTTCCAGCCCGCATGACAACTGAGACATCCCTTGTCTTCCATGGCATTGCCGGAAATGCAAAAATTGTTAATGGCGTGTCCTGCCTTGCCGTTCATGACCCCTTCCTTTTCTGAAGGGACTTTCCAGGTCCAGTGGATGGTTTCTTCAAACTGCATGGACGCATCTGTGTGGCAGGAAAGGCAGGCCTGGGTGATTTGGTCTCCCGAGGTAAAGTTTTGTTTCAGGATTTTCATTTTTGAATGATCCGTGGTGGTCCAGTGTTTGTCGGACCGGACTGCCTGCTTGGCCAGCTTGATCCCCAGGGCTTCATCCGCGTCTGAAACCTGCCGGGAGGCAAAGGCCCCGGGTAAGAGCCCCATAAATATCAGGGCTGCAAATATCAGGAATAGTGTTGTCTTGAATATCTGTTTCCCGCAGCTGGTTTTTGTTTTTCCCATAATACCTCCAAGATTGAGTGTGCAAGCTTCCGGGGGATGGGGGAACCATCCCCGGAAACAAGATTATTTGCAGGTGGCAGGGGTGGGAGAGTCTGCTGCAAAATTGTAAAAATAGCTATAAATATCCAATAGATCTTTGTCGCTTGATCCGGCCCATTCCTGGTCGCAGCCAAATTCGCCAAAGTTTTTACCCTCAAAAATGGCCTTCCATTCCGCTTGTTTTTTGTCAGCCGGGCTGACCTTGGGAGAGGCAGAATCAACGGCGCCCCTTTCGAAACAGGCTTTTACCACTTTTCGATAGGTATATTTGCCTTTTCTTTTGTTGCCATTAGGGCCTTCTGCAGCAAAGGCGATAGATAAAGATCCCAGTGTGAACAAGACAAGGATACCAGCGATGAATAATTTTTTAAACATTATAATTCTCCTGTTAATTTTTTTGAACTCTTAGTTTTTTTTGAGTGTAAAAGTCCCATCTTTCTTAAAATCAATTTCAGCTTCCACATAGTAGGTTTCCAGGTCGGATCTGACCTCTTTGGCCATGTAGTAGGCTTCACCGCTTCTGGCCCCGGTGGAGCATAAAAATACCACGGGTTTGTCCGATGGCAGGTCTTTTATTTTGGGTTCTAATTTTTCGACGGGAATGTTTGTGGCGGTTTTTAAATGCCCCTTGGCAAATTCGTCTGCATCCCGGACATCTATCAGGGTGAAGGCTTCAGGCGTGGTTGTCACAACTTTTTTAAACCGTTCAAGATCAATGGAACCTTCCACTTCTCCAGCTTTGACGGCAACACCGGCACTGCCGGCACCAAATTGTTTCTTCCAGGCGGGGTAGCCTTGTTCAAAAACAGAAACATTTTTATAGCCCATGACAATGGCCCTGGCAGCAGATTTATGGCTCAACTTGCATTTAAGGCCGCCGCAATAGAAAATAATGGGGGTGGAAAGTTCTCTGGGCAGTTTTCCCTTTAGGGCATCAAACTGGGAAAAGGGAATATTGATGGCCGAGGGGATATGGCCCTGGTCATATTTTGGTTTCTGGGGCCTGGCATCCACAATCAGGGTGTCGTTGGCCGCAATTTGAAACGCAACCTGTTCTGCTGTTATTGCGGCATAAGCACCTTTTTGTTTTTTCCATTCGGGAAAACCCTTGGCAAAAACCTTGACATTGGTGAAGCCTAAGGCCTTGGCTTTCTTTGCAGATTTATGGCTCAGTTTGCATTTAAGACCGCCGCAATAATAGATGAGCAGGGTGGATTTGTCCTTGGGCAGCAGGTCTATTTTTTTGTCAAACTTAGAAAACGGTATACTGACGGCCCCGGGGATATGGCCCTTGGTATATTTAACCTGGTAAGGTCTGGCATCGATGATCATGACATCTTTTGCCATGGGAACACTTACCTTTGATATTACAAACGCAGCATCCACGATTTTATCATACATCCAGGGTTCTTTGGCATCTTGAGCCATTGCCGAGAAGGTGCCTGCCAGGATCACAAGGCCCGTTGCCATGGCCAGAATCAGTGTTTTAAACTTGGATTTCATTTTGACTCCTAAATTACTGGTTATGATGTTTGTCTTTATGTTTAGGTCCCGGATCATACGCCGGGTCTGTTTCTATTTTTAGCCTATTGCCCATAAAGGGTATGCAAAGAGATAGCAAAGGGTGTGCCAGGGAAAAAATAATAAGGTTGCTATTGATTCAACTTCCTTAAATTAAAGTGATTTTTATGGGGGTGTAACCTTTTTTTCAGGGGGTAAAATCGGATGGGTGTTGCCAATGTGTTAATGATGTATTAACTTAATTGTTAACCATGTTAATTAAGGGGAATGAGGATGGATATTGGAAAGCATTGGCGGCCTATCATTGATTCTGCCCAGGACGGGATCATCATTGTGGATGCCAAGGGCAATTTTATCGCGGCGAATCATTCTGCCCAACTGATGACAGGATATTCAGAAGAGGAACTTAAGGGTCGATCCTGCAGGCTGCTCAATTGTACGGGATGTAAACTCATTGGCCAGGGGGAGGGTAAACAGTGGTGCAGCCTTTTTTCCGCAGGTCTTATCCGGGATAAAAAATGTATGATCACCGCGGCCAACAACAGGGCCATCCCCATTGTCAAAACAGCCACCGTTCTCTTTGACGACAAGGGAGAAATCGTGGGGGCAGTGGAAACTCTCAAGGATATATCGGAAAATATCGGTTATAAGAATGAGTTGGCGTCGATTCGGCGCATTTACCACATTGATGATGGATTCCACGGAATCGTTGGCCGGACCCCGGTCATGCAAAATCTCTTTGAGCACATTGAAAGCGTGGCATCCCTGGACACCCCGGTGATGATTCTGGGTGAAAGCGGAACCGGTAAGGAAATGGTGGCCAAGGCCCTCCACGAAACCGGAAACAGGGCGGATAAACCTTTTATCAAGGTCAATTGTGCAGCCCTGAGTGAAAGCATTCTGGAAAGCGAATTGTTCGGCCATGTAAAGGGGGCTTATACCGGTGCCGATGTTGACCGGGTAGGACGGTTTGAGGCAGCCCATACCGGTACCCTTTTTTTAGATGAGATAGGGGATATCCCTTTGTCGGTACAGGTCAAGCTTCTGCGGGTATTGGAAGAGAGAATGATCCAGCGGGTGGGGGAAAACAAATCTATCCCCATTGATGTGCGGATCATTACCGCCACCAACAAAAATCTTGAAAGCCTCATTGAACAGGAAAAATTCAGAGAAGACCTTTTCTTCAGGATCAATGTATTTCCCATGACCTGCCCGGCCCTGCGTCTTCGCAGGGATGACATCACCCTGATTATTCAGCATTTTATCAGTATCCATGCCGAAAAAACCGGGAAAAACATCCTTGGGTTTACCCCGGAAGCTATGCGAATCATGGTTTCCTATTCCTGGCCGGGTAATATCCGGGAGTTGAGAAACGCTGTGGAATACGCCTTTGTCCTGGCAAAGGGGAAGAGTGTACGGCCTGAACATTTACCTGAAAAGGTGGTGAACCAGAGAGCCTTGTTTTCGTCTTCACCCCAAAAGGCCATGGTCATAGAAGAGGACCAAATAGAAGAGGACCAAATAGAAGAGGACCAAATAAAAGAGGACCAAATAAAAGAGAAGCAAGTGGTTGAACCTGGCCATTTCGAGTTCCCCGGGACAGCAGTGGTTGTGAAGCAGAGCGCAAGGGATTCCCCGATCCATGCATTAAGGCAGGCAGATGGGAATCAGACAAAGGCGGCTCAATATCTGGGCGTTTCCAGGGTCACCGTGTGGAAGCGTATGAAAAAATATAATATTACCGTTAAAAGCCGGTGAAAGTCTCGTGTTCCCTTTGTGATAGATATCCGGACGGAAGCGTTAACTTTAATGCTGGCCACAGGGCGGTACTTTCTTTTTTCTCCGCTGAAAGTATGGTATTATTGAACCTGCCATATTAACAAATGGTTAACACGCCGCGGGAGCAGGGGAAATCCCAAGGATGGAAAAAATATAAATTTATGGGTGCAAAGATTGGGTTGGCAATGGATGAGACGGTTATCTCGCTGACATGTCTGGTGATGGGTCATTCATTGGCACTATGTTTGCTAAATAATAATAGTAATAATAATTATTGGTTAATTATTGATTAATTTGGGTTAATAATGTTTAATTGAATCTGAATCGGAAGAAGATCTTCGGTGATGTTCTTCTGGGAATTGGGCAAAGGATATTAAATGAAAAAAGAAAATGTACTGGTGGTGGTCCTCATAGTTTTGGCAATTGCAGGGGGAATCATCTATAATAGATCAAAATCGTCTGGGCCGGTTATACAAGCTGCTGTTGCATCGGAAACTTCAGCTAAGACTGCAGAGAAAACCAATTTGGCGATGATAGGGACTGCCATCGGATGGAAAGACTATACGCCCGGTATGGCCACGGCTGCCAAGGGAAGTAAGTCGATTTTTCTTTATTTCCATGCCCCCTGGTGCACCTATTGTACAAAACTCAAACAGACTACCTTTAAAGATAAAAAAATTTTGGCATATCTTGAAAAAAACTTTGTCAGTATCCAGGTGAATACCGATAAGAACAAAGTACTTTCCAATGAATGGAAGGTCAAAGGGCTTCCTACTCTGTGGTTTTTGGAACCTGATGGTACAAAGATCAATAGTATTCCCGGGTATCTGGATGCAGCTCAATTGCTTCTGGTTCTCAAGTATATCCATACCAAAAACTATGATAAAATGAGTTTTCAGGAGTTTATGAAACAAGGATAATTCTTGTTTCATAAAATCACATTTCGGTTAAGGGAGAGAACAATATGAGATCAAAAATTTCAAGAAGGGCATTTTTAAAAGGCTCTTTTACGGCGGTCGGATCTGTGGCTGTTTCCAGCAGTGTGGTGCAAGCCGCCGCTTCTTTAGCAAAAGAAGAGACAGAGCCCCTGGTTACACTCATTGACATCAGCAAATGCATTGGGTGCGAGGAATGCGTTTATGCCTGTCGGGAAGCCAATGCTGCAAAGTACCCGGCTCCTGAAAAACCTTTCCCCAAAATGTTTCCCAAACGGGTGCCTGTCCAGGACTGGTCGGATAAAAAGGAAGAAACAGACCGGTTGACGCCCTATAACTGGCTTTTTATCCAGCCGGCAACGGCAATGGTCAACGGGGAAGAACTGGAGCTGAACATCCCCAGGCGCTGTATGCATTGTGAAAATCCCCCCTGTGTGAAGCTGTGTCCCTGGGGAGCTGCCAAGCAGGAACCCAACGGGCTCTCCCGGATTGATGCCGATATCTGCCTGGGCGGGTCCAAGTGTAATGCGGTCTGTCCCTGGGATGTGCCCCAGCGCCAGACAGGTGTGGGGCTCTACCTGGATCTTTTGCCGAGCCTTGCCGGGAACGGTGCCATGTACAAGTGTGACCGGTGTTACCAGAAACTTGAACGAGGTGAAACCCCTGCTTGTATTGAGGCGTGCCCTGAAAATGTCCAGACCATTGGTCCCCGGTCCAAGATGATTGAAAAGGCCCATGCCCTCGCAAAGGAAACCCAGGGGTATATTTACGGAGAAACCGAAAATGGCGGCACCCACACCCTTTATGTCTCTCCGGTTCCCTTTGATCAACTTATCCTTGAAACGGGAAAGGGACGACCTGCCATGGACGAGGTCGAGAATATGATGGCAGACGGCAGTAATCTTGCCCGGGCCATGCTCATTGCCCCCATCGCAGGCGCAGCTGCGGCATTTGGAAAATTTTACAAACGTGTAAAGGAGGAGGATTAATGTCTTCTGACCATAAAATAAGAAAAATTGTTTATGGCATTACGCTTTTTTTTATTGCCCTGACCGGGTTTGCCCAGATGCCAATTTTCAAGCGGTATTATATTGCTGATATCCCTGGTTTAGGGTGGCTTGCTCAGTTTTATGTCACCCATGCCATGCATTATATCTTTGCCTCCATTCTTATTGCCCTCTGCGTCTATGGGGTGCTGGATTTTGTTTTGAGTAAAAAAGGGTTTTCCAAGGTTACGGCTACAGGGGGTATCAAAGCAGCTCTTATCATAGGTCTTGTGGTGTCCGGCGGGCTCATGGTGGTCAAGAACCTGTCCGGGTTTTATTTTTCCCAACCCCTGATTTATGTGATGGATATTGGCCATATCGGTCTTTGCATGGCCCTGCTCATGGTAAGCGCCTATGCCCTGGTAAAAAAGAAAACTTGGGTTAAATAAGGGGTTAAATAAGACCTATGTTTCCCCATATGAGGGATAGGGGTTACCAGGTTGAATAGGGATGCGCTATGAGGTTTGAATTATAATAGCGGGGGTCATGGCTTACTTCCTCGCCAGCCCAGGGAGGGATTTCAAAGAGTTGGGACTCGTGGTCCAATTCAATTTCCGCCACAACCAACCCCAAGTTTTTTCCGGCAAATCTGTCAATCACCCACTCAAATCCCTTGAATTCAATTTTAAACCGGGTTTTTTCCACCAGGGGGGGCTCACAGAGAATGTCTAGCATTTGCTGCGCGTCGGTCAGGGGAATTTCATATTCAAATTCCTGGCGCCGTGTATGGATGGTTTTCCCCTTGATGGTTAAAAATCCTTTGTTTCCCTTTGTTCGGATTCTAACCACCCGGTCTTCCTGGTTGACCATATAGCCCTGGCAGATGATAAGACCGGCAGAAAGGTCGGGGGGGAGCTGGTTTACAAGAAATTTTCGTTCGATTTCAATGCCCATATCAAAAAAAAGTTCCAAAGGATTATCGGAGCAGCCCTAATTTTTTAAATTTATCGATCATTCTTTTTTCAAAAATATCATATCATATTTTTTTATGTTTTTGAGTGAAAATTTTTTTTGGGGAACCAATGCCACCCCCACCCCGGATAAAATTACGGCAGAGGCAATGAAAAGCCGAAGACTAAAGGGTTCTGCTAAAAATAAGATCCCGCCGGCCGCTGCAATCACCGGCACGGTCAGCTGGACACTTGCTGCCCTGCCGGGGGAGAGTTCTTTTATGGCTGCATACCAGACGACATACCCAATGCCGGATGCCAAAGTTCCGGATAATATCGCCGCCCAGAATCCGCTCCCGTCCAAATTTGTTGGCAGGGTAAAACCAGATAAAAAGAAGATGGGGGCAATGACTATGGGAACCGCCCAAATAAAATTAAATGCCGTTGCAGCCACAGGGTTTAGGACCTGTTTTCCCAGGAGGGAATAGATTCCCCAGGAGATGCCAGCCAGGGTCATTAAAAAGGCGCCCAGGGGGGAGGGAGCCGATAACCCCGGGAAAACCAGGTAGATTAGTCCCATGAGGGCGGTTGCCATGCCAAGGATACGGACGAGTCCCGGCCGCTCTCCGGCCAGGACGCCTGCAGTTATCATGGTTGTCTGTACCGCACCAAACAGGATCAGGGCGCCGGTGCCGGTACCCAGGTTGACATAGGCATAGGAAAAAAACAGAGCGTACAGGGCCAGCATCAGGGGCATGGCCCACGGTTTGCCGCCGTCTGTGACTGGCGGTGGCCGGAAGGCGTGTCGACCCGAAAGAATTCCCAGGACAATGGCCCCGGATACCAGACGGATCAAGGCAAAGGTGCCGGCATCCATTTCCCCTTCCTCAAGGGCAAATCGGCAAAAAATGGAATTGGCTGCAAATGCCGTCATGGCAAGGCAGGTCAGGACAAGGGTTTTAAGGGACATCTCAACTCCGCATATAAATAGTTTTTTAGTTTTTTTTTGATTTCTGAAGTGTATGGATATACCAAACCACCTGGTTTGTATACCATGAATCCCACTATGACTTGATAACTTAAGCCATTTGTGATAGGCGCAGGAGGTGGTTTTTTAAAAATAATACAGGGTGTTCACAGATATATTTAGATATGCAAAGGAGAGTAAGATGACTGTGGTTGGTATAATCGGCGGGTCTGGGCTGGATGATCCTGATATTTTGAAGGATCCCGGGAAAATTGAGATTCAAACCCCCTATGGCAAGCCGTCTTCAGACCTTTTGTCCGGTAAAATAAATGGGGTGGATACCCTGATCCTTGCCCGGCATGGCAGACGACATCAATTCAGCCCTACCCAGGTGAACAACCGGGCCAATATCGATGCCTTAAAGCGTGCCGGTGCCACCCATATCCTTGCGACTACCGCCTGCGGCAGTTTGAAGCAGGAAATCGACCGGGGGCATCTGGTGGTCTTGGATCAGTTCATTGATTTTACACGGTTTCGTAAAAATACCTTTATGGATTCCTTTGAGGACGGAGCCGCTCATACAACCATGGCCCATCCCTTTGATGAAGCGCTTAGACGCTGCCTTTATGAATCTGCAAAGACCCTGGATCTTGCCGTCCATGAACGCGGCTGCGTGGTTACCATTGAGGGTCCTCGATTTTCAACGGTGGCGGAATCTAAAATGTTTCGGCTCTGGGGGGCCGATGTGGTCAACATGTCCACGGCACCCGAGGCCATGCTGGCCAATGAGGCGGGTATCCCCTATGCCGCTGTTGCCATGTCAACGGATTATGATTGCTGGAAAGAGGATGAGGCTCCGGTGACCTGGGATGAAATTTTGGCTGTGTTCAATCACAACGCAGACAATGTCAAACGCTTGCTTGTCAACACCATTGGTAATTTGATTGATACGTTAACCCGATAACCTGGAGAATAAAATAGAAGATGGACTTAAAAGAGACGATCAGAAGTATTTCAGACTGGCCCATTAAAGGGGTTATTTTCAGAGACCTGACAACCTTGATGCAGGATCCCATTGCATTCAGGGAATCTTGTGACATATTGTACAACCGGTACAAAGACATGGGTATCGACAAGATTGTGGGGATTGATGCCAGGGGGTTTGTCTTTGGTGCGGTCCTGGCCTATAAGATGGGTATCGGGTTTGTACCGGTGCGTAAAAAAGGCAAACTGCCTTGCAAAACCATTCAGGAGACTTATGATCTTGAATATGGCTCAGACACCCTTGAAATCCATGAAGACGCCATTGAAAAGGGTGAGAAGGTCGTTATTGTGGATGACCTCATTGCCACGGGCGGGACAGTGGGGGCCACGGTGAAACTGGTTGAAAAACTGGGGGCGGATCTGATTGAATGCGCCTTTGTTGTGGAATTGCCCGATCTGAAAGGCCGGGACCAAATTCCGGGATGTAAGGTGTTTGCCATTACTAAATTTGAAGGTGAATAATTAAATGGTTGGGCAGATACGATCAGTGGTATTTGAGTGGGGTATTTGAGCGGGGTATCTGACTGGGTATCTGGCAAGAATTTTTTAAGGTGATGACATGAAAACATGTGTTTGCAGAATTTGTTGGATCACAAGGATTTTTTTAATATTGATGTTTGCCGGTGTTCTGGCAGGATGTGTGGGGAATTACGGGACCATTCGCTCCAATACGGCATTGCTGGACCAGTATAAGGGCGGGGTATTGTCGGACAATTACAATTACTATTATTGCGGCCGTTCCTCTATCCCCTATGCCGTGGTGGGTATTGACAATACCTATGGATTCTCTGACAAGTTTTGGTTCAAGATAGACTCCAAAGAAGAGGTTTATAAAAAAATCGCCAACTTAAGTGAGCTTCACATGGACAGCACCCGACTTTTTACCTCGGATATTTTGGACACCAAGGGACAACAATTAGGGGTCTGGTTTTCCTTCTATAGCTATAGCCCGGTACTGGTGGATAATGAAACCCGGATGGTGGAAGTTTATAACCCCTATAAGCCAGATGAGGATCGCTGGAGCTTTTGAGGGTTCCGGGACAAGTTTCGGAATGTAGACCCCCGGAATGTATCCCCGCCATGCCGTCAGTGTGAAAATACACTCTTTTCTTGAATTTATGCGGTGAATACGGTAAGAAAGGGAGCAAATCCTGATAATCGGTCAGGATTTTTTTTAATTATAAAAAATGGAGACAAACCCATGGGCGATAATGGCGGAGCACCCAATAACCTGGATTTCCAGGTCGACAAAACAAATCTTTACCGGGAAATATCACTTACAGATCTTAAAATTGCCAATATCAGGCAATTGATCCCCGTGACGATTGATGGCGAAGATGACCCCGGCCGGGAAACAATTTTCATCGGCAATACCCAGCTGGGAACCCCCCAGGGACCCATCCCCATGCAGGCGAAATTAGACGCTACCACCCTGGAAGAAGCAATGGACCTGTTCCCCAAAGCTATGGAACTGGAAACCCAGAAGGTGATTGAAAATTTCAAGCGCATGGAAGCACAGCAGAAAAAAGAAAAATCCAATATTATTATGCCGGGAATGAATTAGGTCCTGGTTTCTTATAATCAGGTCAGGCCAGTTCAGGCCTGACCTGGGATACTCTTCCCCCCCCCCCCAAAAAAAAATGTTGATTAACGGGAGCAGGGGATCTGAGAAACAACTCCTTTCAAAGAATCTTCTTCCGGCAGAATCTCGATGACAAACCCTCTGTCCGCTGTTTGAATCATCCGCAATTTTGCTCTAAATTTATTTCCCTTTGTATCTTTTAGAACATAAGGCCTTGTGGTTTTTCCCTTCAAAAGGGTTTCTATATTTTCCGATGTCAGTCGCTTGCCTGAAATTTCCTTCCAGATGACAAAAAGACAATTTCCCTGTTCAGGCCGCCAATTGGCACATCCCACCCCTTTTTTACCTTCAATTATTTGTCCGCCGCACAAGGGGCAGACAGGGGGCCTGGGGGCGGTTGAATTTTTTGTTTTGGGGGCGTGGGCCTTAAAATTTTTTAATTCAAACTCAGCCGTTTTCAGCTCATTCACCGCCTGGGTTACGAATCGTTTCATATTGACCAGAAATGGGGTGTTGGTGTCCTCTCCAAGGGAAATCCGGTTCAGGTCCATTTCCCATCGGGCCGTTTCTTCCGGCGAGGTGAGAACAGAAGAAATGGGGCAGCGTCTGAGCATGTCTACCAGATAGGACCCCTTGTCCGTTGCCACCAGTTTTTTGCCGGATCTTGCAATATATTTACGGGCAATAAGGGTTTCAATTATCTGGGCCCGGGTGGACTGGGTGCCGATTCCCATCTCCCCTCGGTAGAATTTTTTAATGGCCTCCTGGGATACATACCGCCCCGGGTTTGTCATGTCTTTGAGCAGGAGTGCATCTGTATAGTCGGGCAGGGGGGTTGTCAGTTTCTCCTCAAGATTTATTTTTCTGGCGATGGCCCTGTCCCCCTGGACCAGAGGTGGTATCAGCTCTCCTGATTCTTTATCTGCTTGGGTTGTCTGGTAAACCTGTCTCCAGCCCGGGGCCAGGATGACCCGTCCCCGGGTCTGGAAGGTTTCATTGGCATAAAGGGTGATAACCCGGGTGTTTTCAAACTCACAATCGCCATGGAAGGCTGCGGCAAATCGTCTCATCACCAGATCAAATATTTTTTTTTCATCGGAGGATGCACTGGGAGGCAGCGGTTTAAAGGGGATCAGACCATGGTGGTCGGTGAGCTTGGCATCATTGAACACCCGTTTATTGGAGAGGGATACCCGCTGTGAGTCAATCCCTGCAAAAATATCCGGGTAGGCCGGGGAAAGTTTTTGAATGATATTTTGAATCATGGCAAGGTTCTGGGTGCCCAGGACCTGGGAATCGGTTCTCGGGTAAGAGAGGCACTTTTTGTCCTGGTACAAGCCCTGGGCCAGGTTCAAGGTTTTTTTTGCCGGAAACCCGAATTTTTTATTGGCCTCCTGCTGGAGGTCTGTCAGGGAAAAAAGAAGGGGAGGCGGTTCTTTTTTCTTCTCTTTTATTAAAGACTGAACCTGGCCGGGCGATGTCTCCTGGTTCAGCTGTTGGTAAAGGGCATGGGCCTTTTTTCCTTCGGTCAGCCGGGTCTCTTTGTTCTTAAACCAGCTTGCGGTCCAATTTCCCTTGTTATTGGCAAATAAAATGTTCAGGGTCCAATAGGTCTTGGGTTCAAATTGCGCCCTTTCTTTTCTGCGATCCGTGAGCATTGCCAATACCGCCGTTTGAACCCGGCCCACGGAAAAAAGATCCTTCAGCCGGACCGTGAGCACCCGGGTGCAATTCATGCCGATGAGCCAATCGGAAACCTGTCTATAATACCCTGCCCGCCAGAGCCGGTCATAATCGGTCATGGGTCTTAGGGTTTTCATGGTATTTCGGACCACTTCCGGTACCAGGGCCTGGCTGGTCCAAAACCGCAGGATCCGGGCCTTGTCCAGGAAGCCTACTTTAAGCAGAATGGTCCTGGCAATGACCTCTCCCTCTCGTCCGGCATCGGTTGCAATGATGACACGGCCAAAGCTTCTCTGGGTCAGCAGTTTTTTGATGGCTTTAAATTGTCCATAGGTCCTTTTAATGGGCTTGTATTCAAAGGGGTCGGGTATCAGGGGCAAGGTGTCCAATCTCCATTTTTTCAAGGAGGGATCATACTCATCGGGCTCATACAGGGTCACCAGATGGCCCACCGCCCAAGTGATGACGAATCCAGCGCCTTCAAAGCACCCGTCTCCTTTTTTATTTACCCCCAGGGCCTTGGCAAAATCCGCTGCCACGGAAAATTTTTCTGTCAGGATTAAATCGGTCATGGGTAATTTTTTATCTTAAATGAAGGATTTTATCCATAGCTTTTCGAAGAATAATTTGAAGTTATCCTTCTGGATATGATAAGTTGTCCGTGGAAGGGGGGGGGGAATTGAATAATTCATTTTAAAGGTTTTTTCCATGATAAGAATCGGACGGACAAACGAAAGGCTAAATAAACATGGGTTTTAACAAAGCACAATTTATGGAGGTCTTGGCACAGATAGCGCCCAACCGATACCTCCAGGCAGTGTTGATTATCCTCTTGTTTCTGGGGTTAGCAAAGGGGTTCGACCTGATTCTTTCCCGGATTGTAAAAGGGTGGATCGAAAAAACAAAGCTCAAAATAGATGACCAAGTATTGGATATCTTTCACCGGCCCGTTTTTTTAAGCATCATCCTTTTTGGCCTGGCCCTTGCCACAGAGAGATTGGGATTTCCCGAAACCATCGGTTTTATCACCCTGGGGTGTCTGAAAACCATTGCCATCTTTTATTGGGCATTGGCCACCACCCGGTTTCTCAAGCTGCTGCTCAACTTGGTGAGCCGTGACGAAAGCTGGTTCAAGCTGATCCAGGACCAAACCCTGCCGCTGTTTAATAATCTTTTGATTCTTCTGGTCACCGGCCTATCCATTTACATTGTATTCCTGGTCTGGAATATCGATTTGACCGCCTGGGTCGCATCCGCCGGAATATTGGGTCTTGCTATTTCCTTTGCCGCAAAAGACACCCTGGCCAATCTATTTTCAGGGGTCTTTATCATGGCAGATGCCCCCTATAAGCTTGGGGATTTCATTGTCCTGGATTCAGGAGAACGGGGGGATGTCACCAATATCGGTATCCGCAGCACCCGGATTCTAACACGGGATGATGTGGAAATCACTGTGCCCAATTCCATCATGGGCAATACCAAAATTACCAATGAAGCCGGCGGCCGCCATGAAAAATTTCGTGTTCGTGTTAAGGTGGGGGTGGCCTATGGGTCAGACATTGACAAAGTTCATCGGGTCTTGCTGGGTGTGGCATCCGGATTCCAGGAAGTTTGTAAAATTCCGGAACCCCGGGTGCGGTTTCGTGCTTTTGGCGATTCCAGCCTAGACCATGAATTGTTATGCTGGGTCAGAAAACCGGTATTTCGCGGCAAGGTTTTGCACCTGCTCAACACAGCTGTTTACAAACGGTTTATACAAGAGGGGATAGAAATTCCCTTTCCTCAGCAGGATGTTCATGTCCGGTCTGTCTCAACAGATACCCAATCCATTGAAAAAAAGGCCACTGAAAAGGATACCATTGAAACCACCAAAGATTTTTAAAAAAACCCTGTTGGCTGTGGATCCGGCCAACAGGGTTTTTTTAAAAAATAAACGCTTAAATGGGCAGGTCAAAGGCGCCGGGACCAATTTTCCAGGCCCCATCTTCTTTGACAAGGGAAATGGTGTCTTGAACTTCATGCTCTTCAAGGATACAAAAAACATATCCCACAATCCGGTACAAGGGGTTGATACTGCGGATGGTGGTGGCGTTAATCTGAATTTGGGCCGACGCATCATCCATGCTTAATACCGTGGTTTTTATAAGGATGGGTTTCATCTGCAAATAGCTTGTTTTATATCCCCGGTTGTAGGCATCATTCTCCTGCAACCTGAGATAGAGTTCTACCATGTTCACATCATTCTCATTTGTCAGGGCATCTTCGCTGAGGAAGTCCGCCATTGAGGGCTCCAGCATAGAATACGCTTTGGTAAAGTTTTTTACCACTTGTGCGGGGGAATTGCCTTCTGCCCATGCAGAGGATGCATGGAGGACTAATCCAATCAACAGGGCCGCCAATAGGGAAATCAGTTTCGGGCTTTTTTTCATTCGTTGGTTCTCCTTTTTAATTTTTGTATCCTATACGGTATTTAAATATGGTAAATACTATAAACCAATAATTTTTAAAAATATTTATCTGGAATCTAATAGCAAATACCAGATTAATATTCAATGGGTGGTGTCTCTTTGGACAGGTGTATCCCTTGGAAATCTTGATTTGGGTTTGATTAAAATCATCAGTCAAGTGAAGACAACCATGGGTAAAAGGACATTCCTGTGCGGGATGCGGGATTGTTGCTTGGGTGCTGGGGAAAATTATATATCAGTTACGATGAATATCATCATGACAGACGGTGCAGAGGGTGATTAAGTTTTCTTCATTGTTTTTGCCACCTTTTGCATGGTGTTTTGTATGATGAAGTTCCAAATGTCTGGGATCGGATCGGTTCCATTCTTCATGCGACCAGTTGCAATTTGTACACTTATAGCCATCACGTCTTAAAACTTCTCTTTTTATGGAATCTTTGATTATTCTATCATGTTCTGGACTTTGACGATCCGCCTCAAGTAAATAAACGCCGATATCCAAATCAGGTCGCCCACTGTTTTTTGTCGCAATAGGCCATCCAAATTCGGTGCGCAATTCTCTGACGCGTCTGCCCCATTCGGATCTGTTTTTTGCCAAATATTTTAACTCTTCTCCGGTAATTTTATTTCCGACATTTGCTCTGAAGTATTTCAACAGTTTTTCTCGAACGCCTATGTTTTCTTTTCTAATATCATTTGCAAGCTGCCATCGGAAAGCGGCATCTCTGTCCTGCCTTTTTGAAATTAGGATGTAGTCCGAAGGTCCCATGGATTCAGGGGTGATATCTTTCAATGGAAATTCATTTTCAGCATACATTTCTTTGGCGGTAACACCACTAATAATGGACCAGCCAAATTGAATTTTCAGTTCTCTGACCCTTCGTGCATATTCCTGTATACCTGAGACGACGAGAAGCTCATCTCCTTGTATTATGACATGAGGGTATTTCAAAAAATAATGCAATATTCTGTCTCTTGCACTTCTTGCGACCTCAGACGGGATAAGAGATTTTCCCAATTCACGTAAATGATTGAAACAGGGAATCAGGGCAAGGACTTTATTTCGTAGGTTTTCGGATAATAGTTCCTGTTCGAAATTGATTACCAGTTTTTGAAGTTTTATCCGAATCCTTTCGGATTTCATGTTTTGTGTCCTTGCCGCTTATGCGCGATATAATTTGGTTTCTTTTATCGCTTGAGAAGACATCCATTTTTTATAATTCTGATCAAGCAGTACCCTGACGACATCTGCAACCCTGGCAGCCAATAAAGGCGGAACAGCATTCCCGATTTGTTTCGCTATTTCTATTTTTGACCCTGTAAATTTAAATGAATCCGGGAAACTCTGAAATCTTGCAGCTTCCCTGTGTGTGATCGGTCTGTGTTGAATGGGATGAAGATATCGACCTTTTTCCGGTTTAAAGAATTCTGTTCTAATCGTTACCGCAGGCCTGTCCCACCATAATCGGCCGAACAGATCGGTGCCGCCCGTTTTCTTTCTGATCCAGCAATTCGGGGTTAATTCCAGTGCTTTTTTCTGTAAATCGAAACGATTCATTCCTTCTTCGGGGATTGCTCGATATCGTTTCTTGCTCAATTCGGTTGGATTCCTTCCAAAATGAAGATCAAGAGGAGGATCTGTCTCTCTGATTTGTGTTCCTACCGGCGGCGATAAATCTTCCACGGCGTCTCTGACGGTTTTCCATTTTTTGGGATTGGACAAGTACTCATTTTTATCGAAGAACAATTCTAATTGTTTCGGTTTCCCAAGATCTTTGAAATGGGTTTTCCGAGGAGGAAATAGAATGGAGGGCTCAACAAATTTACATCCGATAATAAAAGCTCTGGTCCTTGTTTGAGGAACACCGTAATCGGCAGCAAGCAATTTGTCCTGCCATACCTTGAATCCAAGATTCTTTGCAGTATCAATTATCTCGGCATGCTCCAATGTGCCCAGGAGTTGAGGGACGTTCTCCATTATAAAAATTCCTGCACCACTTCGATCCACAACATCCAAAAAAGGCTTCCATAGTTTTTTCCTTGGATCATTATTCCGGTTTTTATTCAACAAACTGAACCCCTGGCATGGGGGGCCGCCTATAACAACATCAGCCTGTGGAATTTTAAAACTATTATTTTCTAAAATATCAACAATATCACCATGGATACAATGAGGGCCGAAATTTTTATTGTATGTATTGACACAAAATTTGTTAAAATCATTGGCCCAAACCGATTGAAACGGATGGCCGAATTCATTAGAAAAACCTAAAGACATACCGCCAGCACCTGAAAACAAATCAATCAGCCGATAGGTGTGGTCATGATTGTGTTTTCTATCCGAACATCTTGTATTATAGACGGCTTCATCCTCTTTGAGGATTAGGTTGTTATTTATAGAATCATCAAATTTGTACATCACTCAGTTAACCCGTTATTAATAATTTTATTTTTGATCAAGGGTATAACATCATGAACATTTTTTGTAGTGTTTTTTATTTTAAAAAGCGGGGATAGTGTTTCCAAAATCATTTTTATAGTTCCAGAATCAGCCCCACCTTAAAGTTCAATTGGTCCTTCTTAGTTCCGAATTCCTTTAGATAAAGAATACCATATGGGTAAAAAAATCCAGGGATAAATTCTTTGGGTTTGATTGGTCCTGGCGGGTCTGGTATTGTACACAAATTGTATCTAATTTTTTGACGGGTGGCAACCTTGCTCAACATGATCAAAAGCAATCGAATGGAAGGTCTCATGGATGGGTTGGCTGCCGTCCTCTCCCAGGTGCCAGAAGACCCCATGGCCCCGGAGTGGATCGGTATCCAGTCCAGGGGAATGAAACAATGGATTGCAACCCAGGTGACCCAAAGATTCGGGGTCTGCGCCAATCTTTCCTTTTTATTTCCCCGGCAGATGATAGAACTTTTTTTCACAGGTCCCGGCATCCGCCAGGATTCCATACTCAGCGAGGATGTCCTTATGTGGTCCATCATGGAGACCATCCTTGAAAACCGTGATACCCCCTGTTTTGCAAGTCTTGAAAATTATATTGCAGGGGATCTGTCCGGCCGCAGGCTTTTCCAGCTGTCCATGAAGATCGCTCGGGTCTTTGATGATTACCAGGTTTACAGGCCCCAGATGCTCCTGGACTGGGAGAAGACCGATGACAATACCTGTTTTACCGATCCTGTTATGGCCTGGCAGTCACTGATCTGGAAGCGGGTTGCTGTTGCCTGGCCTCACACTTATGTGGCGGCCCGGGCAGAACTTATAAAACAGGCTGCTCTCGGTAGATCTGCTGCTGACAAAGGGTCTGGTCTTCCCCTGCGGATATCTTTGTTCGGGGTTTCTGCCATGCCGCCGCGGTTTTTGGAACTCTTTGGAGTCCTGTCCCGGACCATGGATATTTATTTGTTTTTGCTCACCCCGTCCGACCAGTTTTTTTTTGATATTACATCCTTGCGACAGATGGAAAAAATGGGGTTGGCCCAAGCTGAACAGAATCAAATAGA
>Ga0208900_1000838_pt1 | contig 18046 bp, 17 predicted proteins | sample AntAceMetag02UKK_FD_184763 | JGI IMG/M metagenome (GOLD analysis project Ga0208900, IMG submission 184763) | Saline lake microbial communities from Ace Lake, Antarctica - Antarctic Ace Lake Metagenome 02UKK (SPAdes) (version 2) | ecosystem: Environmental > Aquatic > Non-marine Saline and... | reverse complement strand
TTATATATGATTCAGATAAAAAAATGGAATCCCTGAGGCGGTTCAATCCGGCGAAGGTAGGTGAACAAATGAATTATACGATAGGTCTGGCTAAAGCCCTTTCAATGATTCGAAAATAACAGCAGCTCCCTTTGGCTGCTATGTTCTTTATATATTATTAACTATAATATGGAAGAATGGCTTATTCCAATGGTCTTGGTCTATATAATTTAATGCAAAGTGACAAAATAATATTCAACTCAATCACAAGATATGGGATTGCTCCTGTTCCAAAAGTTCCAAAAACCTGGGGCTATTTATCCAATACCTTTCGAATGATCTGTGCTGCTTCCTGCATGTAGATTGGCTTCATAATATAGGCTGCCAAACCCAATTCCTTTGCCTTCTCTTCATTAACAAGATTACTGTGACCGGTGCAGACGATGATGGGAATATCCTTTCTGATGTCCATCAGCTTTTCAGATAATTTAACACCCGTCATCTGGGGCATTGTCATGTCAGTTATGACAAGGTCAAAATGGTCAGGGTTTGAACGGAATAGTTCCAAAGCATCTTGCGGTGTTGTGGCTGTTTCAATTTTGTATCCAAGACGCTCAAACATCCTTTTTACCATCTTTGTAATAGATATTTCATCATCCACAAACAATATGGTTTCCTTTCCCCTGGGGATATCCTTAGTTGTCTGGGCTTCAACCATTGATTCTTCAGAAGTCAAAGGGAAAAGTATTATGAATTTGGTACCCTTGCCAAGGATGCTGGCAACCCAAATAGCACCTCCATGATTTTTGATAATACCTTGTACAACAGACAATCCCATGCCCGACCCTTTTCCAATTTCCTTGGTTGTAAAATAAGGATCAAAGATTTGGTTGATAATTTCAGGACTTATGCCGGGGCCGGTGTCGTTGACTGTGATCTTGAGATAATTGCCTGGGACTAAATCAGAAAATGCCTTCACATCCTTTGCTTCAAAGATTGTTTTTTCAATGTTGATCTTAAGAGTTCCCCCTGTTTCCTCCATGGCCTGGGAAGCATTGATACAAAGGTTCATCATTACCTGATTGATCTGGGTTGAATCAGCAAGAATAACTATTTCATCGTCCGGTATGTGTTCATTAATTTCTACGGTGGTGGGTATGGTTGACCGCAACAATTTGAGGGAGTCTTTAATGACGGTGACAGCATCTATGGGTATCAGTTTCTCATCCGTCTTGCGGCTAAAGTTAAGTAGTTGTTTTACAATACCTGCTGCCCTGAGGCTGGCAGATTTGATCTCTTCAAGGCTGGTATATGCTGGATTCCACTTTGGAATATCCTCAAGTGCCAGTTCCGTGTTTCCAACAATCATGTAGAGTAAATTATTAAAATCATGTGCAATGCCGCCTGTGAGAGTACCAAGGGATTCCATCTTTCGTGCCTGATGAAGTTGTGCTGCTATCATCTTATTTTCAGTAATGTCAACCATAACCACCCGGCAGGTGAGACTGCCGTCTTTGTCCTGGGCTGCGGTGGCATCCAGCCGTGCCCAGAAAGGAGGTTCTTCCGGTCTCACCATTCTCAATTCACAGGTCTGCGGTTCCCCGGTTTCAAAGAGTTGTTTTCGGTGGCGGTAATAGATGTCCTGGTCTTCCTTTAGGATGAAATTGCTGACCGGTTGCTTTGCCAACTCGTTCCGGGCCTTGCAGAGGAGGGTTGCGGCAGTGAGGTTGGTCTCCAGGATCAGTCCTGTTTCACTGATGGTAAGATAGCCCACCGGTGCAAGATCGTAGAGGTCGAAATAACGTGCCCGGGAATCTCCCAGTTCCTCCTGGGTGCGGCGCAGTTCTTCGTTCTGCATCTCTAATTCGATCTGGTGTACACGAAGATCGTGGAGTTTCTGACTAATTTCTTCCGGCGACAGTCCTAAAAATGACTCGGGGACCAGGGAGTCTTCTTGCCGAAGTTTTTCTTCGGCCTGCCTGCGCAGTTTGGCAGCGATATCGGGTTGATTTTTGTTGTCTGTCATGACGCATTCCCTTTTTCTGTCTTACCGGTAATATCCTCCATGGCCAGCAGAATCAAATCTGACCTGTTAGCATCTCCTTTCATGCGACGGGCGTTGAGCTTCATGGTGTGCCTTCCGATTTCTTCAAATTCGTGCGTCATTTCATAATCATTGAACACTGCCTTTTCGGGAAGGATATTTTCCAGCAGTTCCCGCAGCATGGGGATATCCCACTGGCCGTTGCCCAAATCATAAATCAATTGTCCAATGGTATTGTCCTGTTTTACCTGGAAGAAGGTGTAAAAGGATGCATTGGCCAGGATCACCCGCAGATCGGCATCCAGTACAAGCAGGGGTTCTCTTACAGTGGATACGATTGCCTCAAGCATTTGAAACTCTGCATTCAGCAGGGCTTCTTCAGCCTGTTTGCGCTGGGAGATATTCACAAAGGTGAGTACTGCACCTTCGATCACATTGTTAACAGTTCGATAGGGCTGAATGTTCATGATATACCAGTCGCCCTTTTTTGTTTGTACTTCTATCTCTCTGGGGATCAGGGTGTCCAGCACCGCCTTGATTTCTTCTGCCAGATTGTCGGATTCCTTCAGGTTGGAGGCAAGGTGGCCCACTGGCCTACCTATGTCACTTTGAATAAGGTTAATGATCTTGGTGGCGGTTGGGGTGAACCTGAGGATGCTCAGGCGGTGGTCCACAAATACAGTGGCAATGCCTGTGCCAGCCAGAAGGTTATTCATATCGTTATTGACCCGGGACAGGTCTGTCACCTTATTCTGCAGTTCAGCATTAACAGTGGATAGTTCCTCGTTGACCGATTGCAGTTCCTCCTTAGATGTTTCAAGTTCCTCATTGGTGGACTGCATCTCTTCGTTCACCGACTGCATTTCCTCATTGGAGGATTTGAGTTCTTCGTTGGATGTTTCCAGCTCCTCATGAGTGGACTGAAGGTATTCTTCCTTGGCCTGTAATTCCTGCCGGAGTGAGATAATAAGTGTCTGAGTTTCGTTGTCTGCGTCGCTGCAGGCGGCATCCGTTATCTCGGGAATGGCTGTTGAAGCGTCTTTAGTGGCTTGAGGGGCCGCGACCTTATCCAGAATGATGAGAAACAGGTACGCCTCAATACTTTGAGAAGAGGGGGGTGCCACCGGGCAGATGGTCAGGTTGACATAGGTAAAATCACCATTGGTTTTGACTTTCAGGCCCGGGCAGTGGACAGTCTTCTTATGTGTCACGGCTTTGTGCAGGAAAGTGGTCAGATCCAGTTTCAATCCTTCCCTGGCCATTTTCAGGATATTGACCCCGACTTCACCCGGTGTAAGTTCCAGGTACATCCCTGTTCGGCCGTGGAGATATAGAATGTTACCATGCTTGTCTACCAGTACTGCTGTTGGAGCGATCTCTTGCAGCAATGCCTGTTCGGTTAGCTCTCGCAGTGAGGGCTTTAAGACACCCAGCTTCTTAGTCGCAGCAAGGGGGTATGGTGCTTCTTTCAACAGGGGTGGCAAAAATTTGCCCAGGCTTACCGGGGAAGTATCTTGCCTGCGCTGGTAGATCTTCTGCTTTTTGTCCAAGACGACAAAGATATCACTAAATTCTCCCACAGTTTCTGAGGTGCCCAGGAAAAGAACGCCCGTAGGGTTCAGGGCATATTGGAAAAGAGGGATGAGCTTTCTCTGTAGGTCGGTGTTTATATAAATCAGAAGGTTGCGGCAACTGATCAGGTCTAACTTGGAAAAAGGTGGGTCACGGGTCAAGCTTTGCTCGGAAAAAATCAGCATGTCCCGAAGGCTTTTCTGGATTCGGTAGGTGCTCTCACCGGGTTCAAGTGAAAAGAAACGGGCCAGCCGTTCAGGTGAAACGTCGGCAGCAATGCCGGAAGGATAGAGACCGGCCCGGGCCGTGGTAATGGCCTCACTGTCAATATCGGTGGCAAAGATCTGAATATTGAAACTCTGCCGCATCTCTTCCTGATACTCGGCCAGAAGGATGGCAAAAGAATAGGCTTCCTCACCAGTGGAGCAGCCAGGCACCCAGATACGGATCACATCATCCGCTGATTTATTGGCAAAGAGCCTGGGGATGATCTTTTCCTCAATGGCGCTGAAGGCTTCCGGATCACGGAAAAAATTGGTCACCCCGATCAGAAGGTCTCGGAAAAAGGCTTCCAGCTCTTCCGGTGTCTTTTGTGCATACTGAATATAGCTGTCCATGGTTTCAATCTTATGGATCGCCATGCGACGGTTGAGACGGCGAAGGATGGTGTTGGGTTTGTATTGGGAAAAATCATGGCCGGTCTGGCTGCGAAGCATGATGAAGATCTTTTTCAGTGCATTCTCATTTTTGGGCAGCTTTGTGGTGGTATGGATGGGGAGCTTACCAAAAGCACTGGTCACATAGGAAATAATCCCGGCCATCATTTCAGCCGGTGGCAGCTCATAGTCCACGAGGCCGGTTGCAATAGCGCTTTGCGGCATACCGTCGTATTCCGTTGAAGCGGGGAGTTGGGCCATGACCATGCCGCCCTCACCCTTGATGGCCCGCACGCCCAGAGTGCCGTCACTGCCGGTGCCAGAGAGAATGATACCAATGGCTTGCTCTCGTTTATCCTGGGCCATGGAGCGGAAGAAAAAGTCAATGGGCATACGCAGGCCCCGGGGTGAAGAGGGCTCCAACAGGGATAGGCTGCTGTTCAGAAAAGCCATGTCCTTGCCAGGCGGAATAATATAAACAGCATTGGGATGCACCTCCATTCCGTCCTCGACTTCAAAGACCTGCATACGGGTATAGCGCCGGATCAGGTCGGTGAGGATGCTTTTGTGGTCCGGGGCCAGGTGCTGAACCAGGACAAAGGCCATTCCCGGCTCACTGTCCTTGGGCATGCCGGAAAAGAAGGCCTCAAAAGCTGCCAAACCACCGGCTGATGCGCCGATACCCACGATGGGAAAGTCCAGGGCAGGAGGGCCAGCGGTCTCTTTGGGTTTGGCGGTTTTCTTGATGACCTTTGCATCCTTAGCCTTGGTATTCTCAGAGTCTTTTTCTGCCGGTGCTTTACCCTTTTTCTTTGCCATAGCGTTTCTCCCCAGCCTGTCAAACTGAATTGTTTATTTACTCACGTGGTGCTGGAATAGTGTGCAAATTTAATTTATATCAGCCAATTTATTTAAGCAAATCAAATATTTCCAATATACCACATCTGGTATAGACAGTTTGTTTATCTTTGGACTTAAAATTAAATTATATAGGAACGGGAAAAATCAAATTCATCAAGAGTTCATTACCTTATATTGGAGATACACTTTCCAGCGGTTCAAACCCTGAAACCAGGACAATTTATAACAACGGATGATTTTCTGCAATGGATGGCCCAAAATAATCCCACTCCTGACACCCCCAAAAAGCCCCTCCCAAAATCACCCAGGTAAATATTGAATAGCTTCATAAAGCCCGATTCTTTATCAAGCTCCCGGTCAACAATGTCCTGTATTTCCACAATACTTCGTCTGGACCTGATGAATCCTATGGTAAGTGTCGGGGTCGGGTTGCGGCCCGATAAATAGCGTTTTCATCGATATGCTATTGGTGCTATGGGATCCGGCTTAACATCAATGACATGGGATCTCACAGCCTTACAGGCCAGGGGGATTAATATTGCCAGGTCTCCCCTTATCGTTTGCCAGAAGGCCTCTGGATGGTAAAACCCGCTCCTTCACGGCGGCATCTGAGGGTTCCGCGTATTCTTCAATAAAATTTATTTTGGGAGACAGTAGAAATGTTCTGCATCGTGTGTGAAAAAATAAGACGTTGTTTGCCATGCAAGAATATTTTTGTTAAATGTAATTCTCTTTCTACGATTCTCAATGCTTGGAGGGTATCATGACTATAAAAATTCTAACGGATCAAGAGCGGGTAAAATTACCTGGCGAGTTTGTAAAACTGTCGCGGGGGTGGGTTCATTATGAGTTGGTTGGACCGGATAACTTGGTATGTAAAACACCGATGTTCCATAATCTCTATTGTATTGTTCAAAATTGTTTGTTTTTTGACAAGTCTTGTTTTGTTGTTTAATTTTTGATATTTAAGGTTTTTATTAATTTCAAAAAATAAAGGAATAAAATTGAAAATAACTATAACTGTTGAGATAGACGAAGAATCTGTTGAATTTATTAAGACTCCGTTCGGAAAACTTTCAGACAAAATAAATACCTTAATAAGCATGTTTGAAAAAGTTGATTATGTAATTGATAATCCCGTAGAGGAAGCAAAAGATCTTGCTGCAAAAGATCTTGCTGAAATAGAATCCATCATAGAAGAACCTTCCGGAAAACCTATTGTCCAAAAAGGCGCTGTGAGAGCAGCCATTCTTCAAGAAGTAAAAAAATCTAACAGAGGCATTACTTCTGAAAAGCTGCAACAAAAAACTGGTTACACAGGCAAGCAAATTTCAAATAATATGTTCCATCTTAAAAAGGCAAACTTGGTTAAAAAAACAAAATCAGGCCGCTTTGTTGCTGTTTGATTTATCGGATTCTGTGGTAGCCATATCAATGAATTGTTTTTCCCTCTTCCTGGCTTCTATGCTTTCTGAAGAAAGCTTATAGGCATCAAGCAGTTCAATAAGCCGGTGATGGTATCTCCAGAATGGGTAACAAATCAGAGAAGGCATCAAAGATAAAATCTGGTTCTGATGAATCAATCTCTTCCTGACTGCCATAACCATAAGTGACTGCTGCTGTCATGACTCCATTCTTTTTCCCACCAATGATGTCATAAACCCGGTCTCCAACCATGAGAGTCCTACCAGGGGAGATGCTTTTGGATTTTAGGATATGGGCTATCAGCTCACTTTTATCAACCATAGAACCATTTAACTTGCTTCCATAGATTGTATTGAAGAATTGGGAAAGGTCAAAATGGTCAAGTATCTGTTTTGCGTAAATTTGTGGTTTTGAGGTGGCAAGGAAAACTTTGAAGCCCGATGCTTTAATCATCCTAAGGGATTCTAAGACTTCAGGATAAATCAAATTTTCAAACATTCCTTTTTCAACGAATCTTTCTCTATACTTGGAGAGAGCATCTTTAATTAGGTTGGCATCGGTTGTGTTGAGTATTTTTGAGAAAGATTCCTTGAGGGGAGGACCAATGCACCAAGTGAGTTGATCCGCATGTGGTATCTCCACGTCGAACTCTTCAATGGCAAATTGTATACAACGAGTTATCCCCTCTTTCGGGTCTGTCAGGGTTCCGTCCAAATCAAATAAAATATTATCAATCATTTTTTCAGCTTTATGTTGGTTTTAGTTTGTTGCTTTCAATGACATGGGTATTTATACAAAAGAATAGCACTGATGGGAACAGCAAACTTTATAAGTTTTTTTGGGTTGAAAATTCTGGTTTTACATGAAAAAATTATTTTTTTGCCATCTCAATGAATTGTCTTTCTCATTTCCTGGCTTCTAAGGGGGATGTCACCATTCTGGATGCCCGCCAGGGAAGGGACTGGAGATCTTCTGAATTTAAAATCATGGATGCCCATCGAGCAGATCCTGGGCAATTCATGGTCTGGAAAGATAAATACCCAAAAAACCAAAAACTGGTCTTGTATTGCGCCTGACCCAATGAAGCCACCAGTGCCGGTCTGGCACGAAAACTCATGACTGAGGGATACACGGATGTTCATGCCCTAAAGGGCGGATGGCGGGAATGGTTCCGGGCGAAATACCCAGTGGATGAAAAATAAATATCCCAGGTAAAAAAACACGCCCTGATTTCCTTTTTGTAATTAGGGCGTGTCGCTTTTTTATCTACAATAGATTGAACCGATTCAGGAGGCTTCAGTCTGGCTACTTAAAAGAGCAATCAAGGATTGTATTGATATCTTTGAGAATCTTGGTTCCTGAATACTCCATACAAGGATAATTATTGTTGACTCCGGATTTTCACATTTTAGAGGTTGGGATGATCACGACCATGAAGTCGCTATTTTAAGAATACTGTTGCCTCCTTCATATTATTTTGGTAGCCAGTTGGTGTTATCTCACCAGGTTTTTTTGTCAAAAACATAAAGAAAATTGTAGAATTCATTTTTAACTGGGGGACGAATAAATGCCTTTAATACATAGCGTTTCTGAAATAGGGCTAAAAAAAAACAGATCTTCAATCCCTGATTTCTCATGGAAATCAAGTTTGCCATTAGAAGAAATATCTAAATCAAAGTATTTGCATTTTGATATAAAGTCGTTATTCCCAGGTAAGTTTTCTTACCCGTACCATTTTCATCGGAATGCGGAAGAACTATTTATCATTTTAGAAGGAGAAGCCCTTACGTTCACCAGAGGATTATCAGACAATATCGAAAGGGGACATTATCTTTTTTGAGGAAGAATCTTCTGGTGCTCATCAACTTTACAATCATAGTGATGATCAATTAATCTACTTAGACTTACGCACTAAGGCCAATGTTGATGTATGTGAATATCCAGATTCAGGAAAAATCAATATTCTAACTGTGTTTAAGATATACGGGGAGGATCAGATAAACCCGATCAAAATCATTCAGGGAATTTTATTTAACGTGAAAATAATCATTACACAGGATGAAAAATGAAAATTTTTTCTTTTGAAGGGAAAAATATTTACATATTTGGCGGTTCTTCCGGGATCGGTCTTGCGACAGCTCAACAGCTTGCCAGAATGGGCGCCAACTTATTTATTTATGCCAGAAACAAAGACCGTTTGCAGGCAGCAACAGCTCAGATAGAAAACAAACGACTGGTAAATACCCAGAAGGTTGTCTACATGCCGGTGGATATCTCTGATCACCATGAAGTCAACAAGGTTATAACCACATCCGTTGAGACATACGGCGGTCCCGATATTCTCATCAATTGTGCTGGCCGGGCATACCCTGATTATTTTGAATCCATCACTTACGAGCAGTTCGAAGAAACAATGAAAATAAACCTTTTTGGAGTTTGGAATACTATTGCTGCGACATTACCCCATATGAAAAAAAAAGGAGGGGTTATTGTCAATACATCGTCGGTGGTAGGATATATCGGGGTGTTCGGATACACTGACTATGCGGCATCAAAATTTGGTATTTTAGGACTTTCAGAAGCATTGCGAAGTGAGTTTAGAAGATACAATATAAGCGTTTCAGTACTATGTCCTCCGGATACCAGGACAGCAGGTTTTGAAGTAGAAAACCAGACAAAACCTGAAGAGACAAAGGCCATTTCAAAAAGTGGTTGTATTTTAGAACCGGATCAAGTTGCAAAAGAGCTTATCATGGGAATTTCCAAAAATAAAAAAATGATAATTCCCGGGTTTGATGCGAAATTGAGCTATTACCTGAAACGATGGTGCCCAGGGTTGGTGGAGTTTGTTATGGATAGGACTATTTTGAAAACACAAAAAAAGCAGGCTAAATAAAAAAGGAAATTTGATAATAAAATGCCTGGTGATCGGTGCCACAGCGTTTCTTGGAACAAATATAGTCTATGAGCTTCTTAAAGATGGCTGGGATGTCCGAGCCTTTGGTCTGCCTGGATCTAATTCAATATATATCAAAAAACTTCCAATTGAGTTATCCGGTTTCATCATCTCCCTTTACCCAGGAGGTCTTAGCCTACCAGCTCCGGGCATTTCTTTTGTGATCATGGCCGCCACCTTAATTCAAAGCGACCGTTTTACCAACCAGTCAATCAAGGGCTTTTCTGGGTAACAGACTTACCCAGAAGGGGTTCTTACCCCATGGCGGGAGCAGCGTGATGACGGAGGGTGCCTCATTGATGTAAAACAAAACAAAATAGTGCTGCAGGGGCTTTCCATGCCACACCCCCGTCTTCATAAGGGCAGGGTCTGGCTTTTAAAATCAGGGTATGGTCAACTTGGATGGTTTAATGAAGAAGAACAAATTTTTATGCCTGTCATAGACTGCCCCGGTTTTTTAAGGAGTTTAGTTTTTGTAGATAATTATGCCATTGTGACAATCTCCAAGCCCCTTGCATCAGAGGTATTTTCAGGGTTACCTCTGGAAAAGATAATAAAAAAAATAATGTTTTACCTGAGTGCGGAATATTGATAATTGACCTATAAAAACAAAAAATTGTTCATAAAATTACAATTGAAGGAATTGTTGACGAGCTCATGGATGTTGCGGTGATAAAAAATTATCGGCGTCCAATGCTAATTGGCCTTAAAACAGATGAAATTAAAAATAATTTTAGTTTTGAACCTGTTAAAGACCAGAGTAATATAAATTTAGCTTCTTTTTCATTTTCAAAAACAAAGTTTGGTTGTGCTGATAAAAATGATAGAAGCTGTTGATCTAGTTGAACTGAATCGAGAAATTTTGGGGAGAAACTCGACAAGGGATAATCAAATGCAGATAAAAACAAATAAAGCCATTGTGCAAGGAGCAACCACCGGTCCAGGAAAGTTATCTGTCGAAAACTTTCCAGACATCTCTATCCCTGGGGCCGCCACCAGCAACCCCGGGAATTTTCTTTTGAAAGGGTGTCGGCTAAGGTAACTGTATAAAAGTTTATTTTATCACCCATCAATCCAATTAAAACAGACCGAACGGCCTGATAATTGCGAAGGTATTTGACTTATCCGTTAACAATTTCACAGCTTTTTGCGCATCATCACGCCGGGCATAATTGCCGATTCTCACCAGATACCATACCACAGCTGTTGGTCTGGTAAGAGTAAGAATTCTGACATCATATCCCTTGACAATCAGGCTATCTTTCATTTCAACTGCATTTAGCCGTACCCGATAGGCTCCGACCTGCAGGGCATAGCTTTTTTTTGAAACCAGGTGACCATCAGACTGCCGGACCTGGTTTTTCTGGACAGCAGCGAGTGTCTGTTTCGGGTTGCCTTTCTTGACAGCAGCGGGTGTCTGTACCGGGCTGTTTTTCTTGACAAGCTTCACCAATTTTTCTTTCCGGGTCCCGTGAACTGAATTTACCGTTGCAGACGTTTGTATTTTAGAGACATGGGATTGTTCTTGTTGTCTTAAAACGCCAAGTTTGCCCTTCGAAGTATCTATTTTTTGCCTGGCCTGATCCGTATAAGATTGAAAGGCTATTGGCTCATCTGATTTTGGTTCACCATTCGGATACTTTAATTTTTTAGAGATTTTCTCATCAGTGAATCCCTTTTTTTCCTCCCCATTGAATATATAAGCTTCGGCTCTACTATGATAATATTCAGGATTCTTAGAATCCAATTTTATTGCTTTTGTGTAATCGTTTATTGCGTTGGAATAATTCTCTTTGTCGATGAACAAATGTCCTCTGTTGTGATAAAAAAGTGAATCTTGAGGATTTAACCCAATCGCCTCATTGATATAATACATGGCTTTATCAATTTCATTTAGTTTTGAATATGAACGAGATATGTTGTTAAAAATTGTGGCTTTGTTGTTTAGATTCCAAATTTTACTATCTAAAGCTTTTGTATAGCATTCAATTTCATAAGTTGGATCAGTTGAATTAAAACCTTTGTTAAACCAATCGACGCCTTCATTACAAAATGCGCTACCCAAAAAAAATGAAAGAAAAAGAATAATTGCCAGTGATAATATTTTCATGATGTTCTCCTTCGCATTTATGAATCCTCTCTTTTGCTCTTATTCTATGTGAACCAGGTTCAAAAAATTAGAATAAAGCCATTTGAATAATTTTTTTGATTAAATTTGTAGTTTAGATATTCTAAAATTTAATACGTTCGTCAAGGACATAATGGTCAATTTTGTTGGCATATATTTTGGTCTTTGAGATATTCGCTCAACCTTCGGTAATTGAAAATAAAGTGTTGCTATAATTTTTGTATATTATAAAGAACACAGGGCAATATTAGCTTGTGACAGCGGTTGAAGCTCATATAGTGTAATCAAAAACTCAAAACTGAAAAATATGCATATACATATTGGGGTTCCCGAATCTTGTATGGACTGAGTCTTTAAAACGCCAATGAACGTTATTGTTTCTCAGCCCAACTGATTCCATAACAATATTGACTGGTTCATTCGATCAAAAGCTTTCCATGCCCTTGCATACATTAAATACTATTTGGGAATTATCATGAATTATTGAACATCAAATTATTCTACTGTTGTCTCCGCCGTCTCGCCCAGAGATTTCTGCAGCTCCTGCATCTGCGATTCGTTCAATAAAATAGGGGTGCTAGGACTAAGATTTTTAATGACGTCAGTACTAAACCCATTGGTTAAATTAACATATTGACTGGGATCAAATTGATTGGCAACCTCCAGCATTCCTTCAAAGCAAACAACTTGTGTTATGTTCCCATCTACTACCCATACCATATAAACGGTGGCCTGAGCCCTTACCGGTGCTAAAATAATTAAAATCAACATCAACATCAACAATCTTCTGTGTTTCATCTTTTTTCCTTTTTTAAAGGTTCTCCCAAAAAAAGTCAGAAACTTACCCAATATTTTTTTGTTCTAAAGAGTGGATTCGACAGTCAACTAAATTGGAGATTATCATGCTCAACGGAAAAATTACAGCAGAAAAATCAATAGTTTATTACATTGGACAGCTCACATTCAGTTAAGTAAAATTTGGGCTACAATCCTGGTGAGAACTATAACACGTAGGATTTTCTTTTTAAATATTTCCACAATACCACATCTGGTATAGACAGTTTTGTTATCCTTGGACTTAAAAATCAATTATATGGGAACGGGAAGAATCAAATTTATCAAGAGTCCATTACCTTTTATTGGAGATTTTCATAAATAGTGGGTAAAACTTTTATATAAAAATAATCCCCAAGAAAATTTAGCTTGGCAGGTACCCATATGAGCCCCCTGTCTGCTCATTTTGATTTTCTTAAAAAACTATCCAAGGCCTCAATCAAAACACCTGTCACAGTTGTTTCATTCTTTTTGGCATACCGTTCAATTCTTTCAACAATCTGACAAGGTAACTCGACGGTTAAGGTTTGGGTAGGATCTGAACATTCATTGCTTTGGGTTTCTTCTGCCATAAGGTTCCTTTCTTGAAATTATTGTCCCATATTGTTCCATGGTTTCTGTTTTTATGCAATAAAAATGAAAGTGTGTGCCGCAAGGTGGGGTCCGGGTAGAAGCACCGGTTAAAAAGCTTGCGCCCCAAGACTGTTATCAGGTCAACAAAGAACTTGTGTTAGACGTTGAACAGACAGAACATTTCTTGCGGTACAGGCGATCCATACGAAATTATAAAAGCAAGGCGGTTGAAAAAGAAAAGATTGAAAAACTGATCCATATTGCTTCTCATGCACCTTCAGGCCATAACACGCAGCCTGTTCACTGGCAGGTGATTGATGGAAAAGAAAAGGTCACCGAATTAAGTTCGCACGTCATAGATTGGATGAAAAATTTACTCAAGGCTCAACCGGATCTGGCAAAAATGATGCATCTGGATATGATTATTGCTGCCTGGGAAATGGGCATGGATGTTGTCTCCAGAAGAGCACCCGCTCTTGTTCTTGTGAACGGGGGAAGCAAAGATCCTTTTGCCGATAGTGCCTGTAAAATAGCCATGACATTTTTAGATCTCTCTGCGCCGTCGCTGGGGCTGGGATCTTGCTGGAACGGATATTTCAACCGGGCTGCAATGTCATGGGAACCCCTTCAAAAAGCTTTGGGATTTCCTGAGGGAATCACATATTATGGAACAATGATGTTGGGATATCCAAAGTATCAGTACTATAGAATGCCAAACAGAAATATTCCAAGAGTCATATGGACTGATTAAATATAATCGCCAATATGGTGGGTTTTCAGGTCGTTATCTGAAAACCCATTGCTGGTTTAAAAAGTCTGCTACGAGTGATAATTCAAATGTGATCTATATATTATATCGTTTAATGCAGTAATATGGCCGATAACGCTATCACAGGCCTATAAAGTTGAACTGAAAACTGAAAAACCTGACATACCATATATAGGGGTGCCCATATTTTGTCAGGACTGAGTCTTAAAAATACCAGTGAACGCCCAAAAAAAATTCGGACTCATTCTGCGAAATAAACACATTAAACACTTTTTACTATTCCAAAATCCATTCCCGATAGGTGAATGAATCTCAGTATATAATCATTTGTGTACATCGAAATAGAGCTATGGTTTTTCCAGACTTTTTATGGGTAACAACGGCATCCCAAACTTGCGTAGTCCTCCCAGAATGAGATGGTTTAGCTATACATTCAATAGTACCTTCCATTGCTGTACTTAAATGATTCGATTTAAGTTCAATAGTTGTGAACCCTGAAGCTCCTTCAGGTAAGTTTGCCAAGCAACCATAACCACATGACGTGTCAGCCAAAGCAACTATCGATCCTGCATGTAAATAGCCATTGGGAGCCATATGATACTCTTTAACTTCCATTTCAGACCTGAGTTCTGTTTTAATTACATGAGTAACACAGATACCTAAATGGGATGGTAACTTATTTTTACTGGCTTCATTTAATTGTTCAGGGGTTTTCATGTTTTTCTCTTTACCAACTAAAAATAATTATACAGGTCAATGTATTTTGCAAATTTGAATGATATCCAACCAGATAAGTTAAAAAATCTGGATTAAGGATTCCGTAGCAATATTTCAAATGACTGTAAAGATATTTCTAAAATCAACAAAATTGGAGATAAAGCAGATTTTTGCCCAGGCCTCGGAAAATAATTGTTCAGAATCGGCGAAAATGTTTTTAATATATTATATTGTTTAATTTGAAAGAATGGCTCCAGATAACGTTCTTGGTTCATATAATTTAATGCCGAGCTACAAAATATCAGCCTTATGAATAACAAGATATAGGGTATACGATTCGCCTTCTTCAAGCATCAGGTCGAATATGACATCCCAGCAGGTAGTTTTCCTATCCTGTGCAATATCTTGGATTGTACAGCCTATGTACTGGCTGTTTTGTACACAAGCGAGCAGCCTGATTCTGTCCCATTTTTCTTCTACCGCCAACTGCCAGATCGACAAGGGATTTACTTTCAGGCGCTGTCTGCCATTTTTGGTTTTCAGCAGACTGATAAAATCCTCCTTGGAGAGTTCAAAAGACCAGGCAGGTAAAAGTGCTGTGGCACTGGTGTGGTTCCAGTTTGTGGGCAATATATCCATGGCAACATCCAACCCTTCCTCCCGCGCCCATTCAATCATCTGGATGGTATTTCTCATGGTATGCTCAGGTCGGCCATACTTTGGATTTATGTGGGAAATTTGAAGGCGGACACCCGTTTCCCGTGCTACATCCAGGGCTTCACCAAACCCAACGAAATAGCGACTGTCACGATTGCGTGAATGGGTTGCATAGAAGCCGTCCACCCTTGCAACGGTAGAACAAAGCGCTGCAATTTCATCATAACTGGCCATTTTACCCGGGTGATATTCCAATCCGGTGGTCCAGCCAAAAGCACCCTGCTCAAGAGATTGTTCCAACAACTTAACCATCTTGGCCACTTCTTTATCGGTTGCAGGGCGTGGGGCGTTCATTCCCATAACGGTATTTCTCAAGGCACCGTGCCCAACCATACCGACCACATTCGTTGCGATCCTGGCATTTTCCATCACTTCAAGAAGCTGCTCAAAGCTGTTCCATTCTCCAAAATCAGGAATCCCAAAGTTGTTAAGTGTGGCTTTACGGGTTTCGTCTGTACAAGGGGCCAGACTGACACCGCACTGTCCAATCACCTCTGTTGTTACCCCCTGCCTGATCTGACTTTCTGCCCTGGGGTCCGCAATTAGTGTCACATCGGAATGTGTATGAATATCAATAAAACAAGGTGTTACAATTAACCCTTGGGCATCAATGGTCTGTCCGGCCTGAGAATCCTCTAACGCACCTATTGCTATTATACACCCTTCCTTAATACCGACATCGCCGATATATCCAGCTTGGCCGGAGCCATCGATAATTTTTCCCTTTTTAATCAAAATATCAAACATTTTAATTTTTCCTTTTTTTGTTTATCCGTCACAAATGAGGATGTGCCCCAGGTCTTATCCCCCACCTTTGTGATCACATTTTTATTAAAATAAAAGCGAAAACATTTCATCTGCTTTCCATTATCCATCTTTTATGTTTTAATTCATTTTAAGTTTATCATGCTTGTTATTCTTTGCAATAAACTATATAGTAGTTATGCATAATACACAGATAAGTCAATGAAAATATTGATTATTTTTAATAAACTATTAAAATTAAATAGGAACGCGTGAGAATTATGCGCATCAGTGATCTTGTTAAAAAGACCCGCACCCCCAAAGAAACGATTCATTTTTACGTCAGAGAAGGCATCTTGCCAAAACCAAAAAAGAGTAGCCGTACCCAGGCAAAATATAATGAAGAGCACATCGATAAACTTGAATTAATAAATGAATTAAAGGACGGGTACTTTCTGCCACTGTCGACCATAAAAGCAATTCTAAGTCGACGTGGGAACAAACCAATAGAAAAAGATGAGGTTTTTCGTATCCGGACCAAGTATTCCAAGCCAATGGAGCAGCTATTCCCAGAAACCGTACAAGGAGAAATTGCTTTTATTAAAATCACCGGTATGAACAAGGATCGTCTTTCCTATTTTGAGGACAGAGGCATTATTTTACCATCAATGGAGGACGGTGAGAAAATATATTCCCATGAAGATATCAAAATCGGTAAATGCCTCGGAGACTTGAAAAATATTGGCATCACCGTCAAAGAGGGGTTCCCTGAAGACGGTGTTGGAATATTGCATGATAAAATTAAGGAGTTGGCAGACCTGAGTTCAAAGATTTACTGGGAAACCCTGGCAAAAACAAAGTCTTCTGATGAGATTATGGATTCTTCTAAACTTGTTAATGAACTGAATAGCGTTTTTCTGCACCATTTGTATCAACGCTTATTCAGAGACTCAATTCAAAAAAAATATGAAAAGAATCAAGATTCGTCTGCTTGATCGGCAAGTTGCAATGCAGCTCTGTTTTATCCGCGTAACATGATGAATTTTTCGCATCATGCTTGAATAATCTCTGATTTGCCTTGGTCCTTGCCTTGCGCCTGAACGGGCTTCAACCTCACCGTCATAGGGAATCCCGAGAAAGGCAATATCAATATCATTAAAATCAGTTATGTTCGGTGCTCTCATAAATGTTGGTATTCCGCAATAACGAGGTCCTTCCATTGCATCATATAAATTATTCATTTCACCAGCCCACCTTTCTGTAATTTCACGGGTCAATATCACCCTATGTTGAAAAAACAAAATTTTTGAAGTCCATCACTATTTAACCACCCAAATAACCGGCTCGCCTGTTCATTTTGATTGTTCATGCCCTATCATTTGCGGTGCCTGCATTAAAAATATTAAAATCCACACACAAACGGTGAAGTAGGCCGAGTGCCAAAATAGAAATCCAATTCCCCAGTCGCTGTACTCTTTGGATTCATGTACAATCATGAAGGCATCCCGTATCGCACCTGCGCTGGTTTACCGTCTCAATGTCTTTCCCATCCCCGTCCCCACCCTGAAGCACCGGAAATAAGACATCCCCCGGCTGGTCCGCCACTTCCTCAACCAAAGCGCCGGACGCATGAACCGGACGGTTCATAGTGTTTCACAGAACAAATGGACAGGGTCACGGGCCATGACTGGCCCGGAAATATCCGGGGACTGAAAAACAGGAACGAACGGTGGGTCATCCTGAGCAAGGGACCTGACCTGAATATCTCGGAAAACGAATTAAGGTCCGGGCCGCCCTATCAGAAAAAGGGAACAGATCTTTCCATGGCGGCAATGGAGAGGAGACACATCCTCAAGGTTCTCAAACTGGCAGGGGAAAAAATCAACGGCAAAGAGGGGGCGGCAGAACTTCTCCAGCTCCACCCTCCGCTTCCGTATCAAAAAAATAGGGCTGGCAATCCAGCACAACCCGGTGGCGGTTTAACAAGGCATAGGCCTATTTACCTTTGAACCGGGGCTTTCGTTTTTCCTTAAAGGCCTTTGGACCTTCCTGGGCATCTTGGCTCATGAAC
>Ga0208900_1000837_pt1 | contig 18051 bp, 21 predicted proteins | sample AntAceMetag02UKK_FD_184763 | JGI IMG/M metagenome (GOLD analysis project Ga0208900, IMG submission 184763) | Saline lake microbial communities from Ace Lake, Antarctica - Antarctic Ace Lake Metagenome 02UKK (SPAdes) (version 2) | ecosystem: Environmental > Aquatic > Non-marine Saline and... | reverse complement strand
CGAGGGCGATTACGGCGTGGGCAAAACCCGTTTTTTAAAATTGCTGCAACCGAAAAAACTTCATGCTGTCTGGGTGGAATCCCTGTTCAATATACATGAAACCCTGGCATCAATTTTAAGAGAGTTAGATTACGACACAACTGCCACCTACCGGCGAACTCCCCAATATCTAAAAATGATATGCAATCTATCCAACTGCTTTATTTTAATCGACGAGGCAAACGATCTTGATCCCCGGGTTTGGCCCTACCTCAAAAGGGTCATCGATGCCGAGGTTCCCATCGTATTTGCAGGATTGCCAAAGGTGAGAACCTTTTTGACCCGCGAGCATCCGGATATCCTCAGCCGCTTGAAAACTCTTATTTTATACCCAGTTGTGGTGGAAGATTTTATTGTCGAGTACAAAGATATTGAACAGGAGGCCATTGAACAGATTTACATGACAACCAAAGGCGATATGAGAAAATTTAGAGAAATTTGTACAGACTGCAGGGACAGGGCAAAGGAGTTGAAATACACCTTTGTCGACCTCAATCTTGCCTTGGAATTTCTCTCTGACCTTCCTCCTCAATAACTGACACAGGGACATGGCCAAATTTTACCCCAAAAATGAGTTGTTTTTTTGTAAAGCGTGCCACATTTTTCTATGAGCCCGGCCAACAAAGGTTTATGGCTTTCAATAAAAAATAAAAGGTGATGATATGCAGACCAAACGTGGAGGATACAGAGGAAAACCAAAGCCCAAACTACCCCCGCACCTCAAACGTGTACGTGTGAATGTTCGTATTCAAAGATGGATGCTTGACCAATTAAAGGAAAAAGGAGAGATCGGGATTGTTTTAGAAGAAATCTTGAAAAATGCAGGTTTTAAATATTGTGAACCCGGAAATGATTAATTTTGCAGTTCTAAAGACTTTAGACAGCTCCAGATTAGAACCATAGCGCCGTAGCTCAATAGTAGAAGATAATTGACACTAGACCATTACGCTTTTTTAGCGAATGGTCTATTTTTTTTGCAAAAACTTCTTACAACTTAATTTTGAAATACACGTTCCGTGCAGCACTGCCAGAAAATAGCATTAACCTATTGTAAAAGATGATATTTATTTGAAGCGTTAGAGTATTTTGCGAAAACATGACTACAACAAATATTGCACAAGCAACTGATTTTACAACCTATTAAGGTGTTTTCATAGAAACGCGACATAAATAAAAGCGTTAGAGTATTTGCATCTTATCATGGAAATTCAGTGGCTTGGAACTGCGGGATTCAGGATGAAGTTTCAGGACCAGGTGATTCTTTTGGACCCCTATCTTTCCCGAAACCCAGAGGCCAGACCACGTCAGCCCCTAACGCCAAAGGAGGTGACAGAAGCATCCTATATTTTTATTTCTCACGGCCATTTTGACCATCTCATGGATGTTCCCTTAATCGCATCCCAGACCAAAGCTGAGGTCTATTGTTCCCGGGAGGCAGCTGATTCTCTGGAAAAAATGGGCCTTAATCGTAACCAAATACACAGAATTTCCACAGACAGATGGGAAGGCAGGTTTGGTGCTTTCCATGCCCAGGCTTTTTTCAGCAGTGCCGGGTCTTCCAGGTATGAGTTGGAACTGTTAGGGAATAGGGCCATTGATATTTTGCTGGTTCCTTTGCAGGGGCATTCGGATATCTGTGATATTGCAGCCCGGTATGTTAAAATGCTCCATCCAAAATGGGTGATTCCCCATCACCAGGATGATTTCCCCCCCCCCCTATCTCCAGACAGGTGGAGATTACTCCCTTTGTTGAACGGGTCAAAAAAGAATCCCCGAATACCCGGATAAAAATCTTGAAACTCAACGAAAAGTTAAACGTTTTGTCAGTGATGTCCGGTTAGGTATTTGCATGGCACATCCGATACAATTTTTTTTAAAAAGTTATTTTTTTTGTTGGCAACGGTGTGAGCCCTTAAGGTTAATCTTTCAACAAATGGCTTGACTTATACAAGCCGTTTGCTAATTTCGCCCTGGCGATTCTATCTGTGGTGGATTTGATGAATTCCGGGGATAAAACCCCTTAGTTCCAACAAATCCAAACGAACCGGACGAGTCGGTTATTTGGGGTTAACAAACTCACGGAGTGACGGATGAAAACAATTGGCTTATTAGGTGGTATGAGTTGGGAAAGCACTCTCGGATATTATCGAGCAATCAACGAAGGAGTGAAAAAATCTCTTGGTGGTTTGCATTCAGCAAAAATTGTCATGTTTAGTGTTGATTTCGAACCAATAGAAAAATTGCAGCACGCGGGTGACTGGGAAGGAACTGCTAAAATACTTTCAAAGGCAGCGCGCAATGTTGAGTCCGCCGGTGATGCAGGTTGGTTAAATTTTCAGACCAGCTGGGGGACAGACATAAATACCTTTTTTAATTTCATAGGGTTCATCAACAGGAGCAACAACCCATGCTGATTTAGGATTTATTGCATCAATCAGTTCATAAAATCCCCGGGAAGGTTTTGGTGCTTTTGAAAGTTTGCATTCAAAAAGATGCTGTTGTCCTGCCCTCTCCAATATGAGATCTATTTCAGCACCATTCGAGGTTCTTATGAAAGAAGGTTTGAAGCAATCATATTCCGTAATAATATTTTCAATGACAAAGCCCTCCCAGGATGCACCGGCTATAGGATTGGACAGCAAAGAATCATACTGCTCAATATTAAGTAAAGCATGAAGGATTCCACTATCTCTTAAGTAGATTTTGGGAGATTTAATCAATCTCTTTTTTAAGTTTGTTTCCGCTGGTGGCAATAAACGAAGCATATAGGTCTGTTCCAGAATTGCCAGGTATTTCTTTAAAGTTGGAATCGAGATATCAACAGCTGCTGCTAATTTATGATAGTTTATAGTTTGACCGTTGTAATGGGCCAAAAGCAGCCATAATCGCTCAATTACCGGGACCGGAATATTGAATCCTAAATTTGGAATATCACGTTCCATAAATGTTCGAATAAAATCAAGACGCCAGTCAAAACTGTCCATATCATTTCCGGCCAGAACACTTTCAGGAAAACCGCCCCTAAGCCAGGTATTCGACCATATTGAGATGCTATCGACTTCTTTAACTATAAAAGGAGTTAGGGAGATGGAAAAAAATAATCATCCAAAACAATTGTTTTTACTCCCACCACACCGATCCACTTCAGCATAATCAATCAAGTCGAAAACTACCTGTTCTTAAATAAAACATACTGCTAAGTCCTTTATGTATAAGGAAAAACAGCTTTATAAACTTATTTTCCTTTCACCTCAATTAACTATATTAGATCTTTTTTGATGATATATATTGTTCTAAATTTTTTGTCATAATATATGGTTGCCACTTTTGTTGTTTACCAAAAAAACTACGTCTTTTCAAGCAGTTGAGCTTGACACCTCTTACGTTTTGTCGTAATATATAAAATACACCTAAACATATATCACGACAAAAAATAGGGTTGCAATTATGGTAAAAAAAGAACTCCTCGAAAAAACGATGCACAACTTTGTATCTGCCCAAGTTATGACACTCTCTCACTTGGAATTTCTTTTGTCTTGTTCACAACGCTCCGTACAGAGATATCTTTCCAAGTGGGGCAGCCTCCGCAGTTATAATCATAATGGGAAATATTTTTCACTACCTTCTATAGCTCATTTCAATTCGTTTGGAATTTGGAAATATAATGATATCGGTTTTTCTCAATTTGGGAATCTTAAAGAAACAGTTGTTCAGTTGGTAACCCTTGCCCCTGCTGGCTTGACGGCCTCTGAATTAAGTGAAATACTAAGCGTTAACGCCCATTCTTTCATATCTCAATTTCGTGTTGATCCGCGCTTGAAAAGGGAGAAGTGGAAAGGGGTGTTGGTATACTTTTGTTCCAAACATGATCTCTGTATCGCTCAAAAACGAGAACGATTCATAAACCAACCACAGGCTATTTTTCCATCGGACACACAGGCAGTTATCATTTTAGTATCTCTACTCAAGGATTCAAAGGCAACTATTGAGGAACTTTCGAAAAGTATCAATAAAGAACATATGAGTATATCCATTGCAATGATTGAACGATTATTGGAGTATCATGGCTTATTAAAAAAAAAAGATTCACACATCTTGTAAATGAGGTTCTTCAAGTCTATTTTGAACGTTTATGTAGAGAAGAAAAACGTCCTGAACAATCAGCGAAGTTCCTAAAGCCTAAGGCTGTAGAGAATCTTTTGAGAAAAGCGGCGGATGCACTCAAAGGAAATTCAAAACGTATTTTCATAGCTCAAGCTATTGAAACCTATGGCCATGGCGGACAGAGTTGGGCCGAAGAGCACTTACTATGGAACCGCGGAACCATTCGAAAAGGGAAAAAAGAGATTGAAACCAGCCCTATAGAAGATAAATTTTCAAACAGAGGTCGCAAAAAAAGTGAAGAAATATTTCCTGATTTACTTGATGACATCAAAAAAATCGTTGAGCCAGAATGTCAAACAGACCCTTCTTTTAATACATGTCGTTTATATACCAGATTAACAGCGACAGAAGTTAGAAAACGTTTATTAAGGATAGATAGTTATACTGAAGATACGATACCCTGTGCAAAGACGATTAATACAAAGTTGAATAATCTGGGCTATAATCCCAAAAAAGTACAAAAAACAAAACCTCATAAAAAGATCAAAGCAACTGATTCGATCTTTGAACAAGTTCATAAAATCAATGAGGAAGCAGATAATAATTCAAAGGAAATTCGAATATCGCTTGACGCAAAAGCAAGGATGAATATAGGAAATTTTTCAAGAGGAGGACGAAATCGTGTTTTAACAAAAACCGAAGATCATGATTTGGGTGTTAAGGAAAAACTAACCCCTTTTGGTTTTTTCTTGCCTGAACATGATGATTTATTTCTTTTTTTCACAAAAGGATACGCAAGTAGCGACTTTATAGTTGATCGATTAGAAGAAATTTGGCCTAAGATTAAAAAGAAATATAATGTTGATATTCTAACAATTAACGCTGATAACGGCACGGAAAACAGCAGTGTCAGAACTCAGTTTATAAAGAGACTTGTGGAATTTGCAGATAGAGGCAATATAACAATAAAATTGGCCTATTACCCACCTTACCATAGTAAGTACAATCCTATTGAACGAGTATGGGGTGTTTACGAGAATCACATTTGTGGAGATGTGATGGATACAGTTGAAACAACAATCAAATTTGCTGAGAGCATGACGTATAATGCAAAAGCTCCTTTCGTTAAATTAACAGAGGAATTGTATGAAACAGGAGTTACAGTATGTAAAAAATCCATGGATAAGTATAACGAATTTGTTGAACGTATGCCATCATTAGAAAAATGGTTTTTGACTATTTCTCCTGGTTATTTTGGATGATTATTTTTTTCCATCTCCCTTAGATCAATATAGGCGATGCGGCCCGCAAGTGATTCTGTTGATTGTTTGATCAAGTCCCGGGAAGCTGACCCCAAAATTAAAAACCTGCCTGGTCTTCTATCTTTATCTATTTCTGAACGGAGCACAGAAAAGAATTCTGGAAGAAGTTGAATCTCATCAAAGCAAATGAGCTTATCTCTATAACGGTCAAAAAAAAGTTCCGGTTCTAAAAGTTTGTTCCGGTCAACTCGATCCTGTAAGTCAAGATAAACTGATGGTGTATTTTTGAGAAGCATTTTGGCAGTTGTTGATTTGCCAGATTGTCTGGGACCAAGGATGGCTACCGCCGGAGAACGAGAAAGCGCATTGTGCAATTTTTGTTCTTTCTCTCTTTGGATATAACCATGCATATCAAAAACTCCTTTTACCTATTTGCATGGATAATATAATAATACATATAAAATGTCAAATAATTCAAATGAAGTGGATCAATCCGTTTATTTTGGGGTTCTTTTAACGGTAACCGTCATACATATTTTTTTAGTCCCCGATCGGAAACTTTTCGTTGTATTTCATTTTGGAAATCTGACTATACATATTGGGAATATCAAAGCATATCGGCAAGCACTGCAAGTGCAGTCATAGCGCGGTCTTTTTTTTCTTCTTACTTGAATGGGATCACGCCTTGTGTCATGGTAAATTGCGCATCGTTGGTGATAGTTTTTTGTTCGCAACAATGTTCTATCTGTTGAGCAATCAAGCTCAACGAGGTTTTTATTCTTTTTGATGGTAAATTGGGGATAAAATGAGATAAGGGTTTCATAGGATTCAATGGTGTGTTGAATTTTATGATGGGATGATACTTTTAACGGCTTAAGGAATAAACCGATGCGTATCCTTATGATGTCATTATCCTTGACCTCATGCTGCCTGAATTAAATGGACTCAGCATTTTAAAACGTCTCAGAGAAACGGGGAATAAAACACATATCCTGATCCTTACAGCAAAGGACTCCATTGAGGATCGAGTGAAAGGTCTTGAACAGGGTGCTGATGATTACCTGGTAAAACCCTTTGCCATGGAAGAACTCATAGCAAGGGTCAAAACCTTGATCAGACGCTCATATAACACTAAAAGCTCGAATCTTGAAATCGGTAACCTTGTGATTGACACAGCACGCCGTCTTGTGAGCCTTGGGGAAAAAGAGATTGAGCTTCCGCCAAGGGAATACGCTTTATTGGAATACCTGGCTTTGCACAAGAATCGCGTGGTCTCCCGCACGGAAATAGAGGAACATATTTATAATGATGAAGCAAATCTAATGAGTAATGTCATAGATTCAGCAATATGCACAATACGAAAAAAAATAGATAAACCAGGCACGTCCTCATTCATAGAAACACGAAGAGGAATGGGATATATGCTCCAGGGGAACCAGGGATGAAATCCATCCGGGGGAAGCTGATATTCCACCAATTAGCCTGGCTGCTTACCATGTACGGGATTGCCGGATGTATATATTCCTTTACAGTTGAAGCTCTCTTGCAAAACCGATTTAACGACGATCTGTTAGCCTGGGCAGATACGTTTTCAGAGTTGTTTGATTTTGAAGATGAAGAAATTGATTTGCATTTTCTCAACACTTTTTTTGACAGACAACCCTTTGAGCATGATATTAAATATTACCAGATCCGAAACCATAAAGGTAAAACCATCGCCCGTAGTTTATCACTCAAGGGCATGGATCTTCCACGGCTTGAAACAGGAGTAGAGACCCATCAATTTAAAGATATTGAATTACCCGACGGTATAAAAGGACGAGCTGTCGCCTTTTCATATATAAACTGCCGTCCAGATGGAGACCCAGATGGAGAAAATATCGGCAACGACGACTGTAACAGGTTGTTCATTGTAATGGCCTGTTCCCGGGAATGGGTCGACAATATATTAAGGATGAATCTGATTGCACTGGTCGGAACCGGTGTACTGCTTTCTTTGGGCAGTATTGTAATTTTGCCTGGAATTATCAAGACCGGTCTTTCCCCCCTCAACCAAATTGTCAAGAAAGCCGCTTCAATAGAGATAACAAGCCTTGGCCAACGCTTTCCCACCACACATTTTCCCAAAGAACTTCAGCCGATCACCCAAAGACTCAATGATTTGCTTGAACGACTGGAAAAGGCGTTCCTGCGTGAACGACGGTTCACGTCCGATGTTGCCCATGAACTCAGAACCCCCATCGCCGAGCTTCGCGCCTTGGCAGAAGTGGGACTTGCAATTAATACTGATCAATCGGAAAATCTCCATCCATATTTTAAGGACGCCTTGGAGATAGCGCTTCAAATGCAGAATCTGACGAACTCACTCCTGGCCCTTGCACGGGCTGATGCTGGTAACCTGCCCGTCAAAACGGAAAAAATTGATCTTGCCGATCTCCTTGGGGAAACCTGGCAAAAATTTAATAAGAAAGCTCAAAAACGAAACATTGCTTATGACCTTACAAATCCTGTAAGCAGATCAATAGTAATGTCGGACAAAGCCATGATGACCGCCATAATGACAAATCTCATTTCAAATGCCGTCAGCCATGGTCCCGAAAACAGTGGGATCACCATGGCCATAACAAAGGAGAACACTGATTTAAAATTGAGCATTTCAAATCCGGTGGACACGCTTCAAACCAAGGATCTGGAATATATTTTTCAGCCGTTATGGAGAAAAGACAGCGCCCGTACCGATCTATTCCACAGCGGAATAGGACTTGCGCTTGTTAAATCCTACTGCACCCTGTTACATTTTCCCATACATGGGAGAATGTCTGATCGTCGGCGGTTGTGATAGTGATACCAGCACCGCAAACTCAAACACCCCCAATCAATCGCCTGCTTCCTTTGAAGAGATTTTACATCTGGTACACGACTATGGTATTGGTGTAGATGGACCAGGGACACAGGCGGGAGCGCTTCCGGAATATCAATCGGAAATCAGACTGGCCCAACAAAATGCCTTGACGAACAACATCTGGGGAATAGACGCCAAGGAGTGGACGGACGAATTATCAAAAGAAAACAGCCTGTCCCAGGAGTATCTTGCGGCTGTGATAGATGTTTATTACGGACTTTGGGGTGCCTGGCAGGAAAGTCCCACCCACGGAATGCAGGGGCTATACGTTTCAAAAACAAGGAACACAATCACGAAATCCGACCCCATGGGGGCAGAATTAATGAACAATAAATTTTTCCATCCATACCTTACGTATAATGCAAGAATCAGTGCTGATTTCAAGGGCACATTTTCCTTGCGCTTTGATCGGGAGATCCCATACACCCATCATTCCCAGTACCTCAGAGATATCACCCTAACCGGCATCAATGATTCCCATGTAAGGGTCAATGGTTTCGATAATGAGATAACGGGCAACAACGGTACCAATACAATTGTTTTTTCCGGAAAGTATTCCGAATACACTATAATTAATGACAATAAGCCAATACGTGACACAGCTTTCTTCACAAAAGACATCATCTGAATCGGTAATATCTTTGAATGACGCAAAGACTGTAAAATCAAATAAAGATATTGTGACGATCAGTAGCAACGCCCATCAACAGAATCAGCAATCGGTGTTTGATCGTTTTTTTGAAAAATTGTCAACTCCGGACCAAAAAAAGATCCAATCCCTTGACGAAAGCATGCAACCCTTGCTTGAAAAAGAAGAGAACGGAACTATCACAAAAAAAGAACAGGAAGTATTAGATTCAACCTTCCAAAAGTTTGATGAAATAATAATCGCTAACGGTGATGAGCAGACCCAAAGGATTCTATTGGCATAGATGCTTTTCAGAATGTTCACCTATTTATTTATGCGGGATAGATAGGAAGACGCTTTTTGTTAATAGAAGTATGAAATAGATTCCAAAAGCTGAAATATGTATCCAGTCGGGATCGGGCACAACATGTTGTGACCGATCCCGACTGGGTCAGAATATTCGTGAAATAAAATATAGGCATTAAAGTGAGGTGATGGAAATAATCTGGATGTTTATATGAAAAGATCGAAAACTATCAAATTCTTGCTGATTTTGAGCATAGCTCACCAGTAACTCCGCAAGTCACACAAGTCAATTCTTAAAATACATCCTATAGGTAAGGCCTCAACTCCAATAGTCAAAGGCTGGAATCTGGGTGTCTGAATCATCATAAATCAATTCAGGGATATAAACCGGGGTAGGTGGTGGCGGATCATGGTTGCGTATATCCCAAAGCCCCAGATGTCGCAAAATCATCTCTATGATTTCAATTTTTTCAATAAAGCTGATGACTTTCATAGACCCTTGACATTTTGGACAAATCAAAGGGTCAACTTCATACACTTTCTGAATTAATCGAGCCCAATTCTGCCGGAATTCTTTGGAAGACATTGCACTCGGTATAATAGCCGGAATACCATCATCGGCATCAGTCTTTTTTCTCAAACCCCCGGATTTGTTCGAATAAAAACCGTAGTACCTGACAGTCTGTTCATATCGGCTGGGAATGTGAGTCACCAATTGAGCAAGCCAGTCAAGAGCGTTAAAAATTTTCTGGGATTTTCTGTCCTTGGAGGTATATACCACTTTGGCAACACCATCAGCTGATTCTTTCGTTGGAACATAAATCATTCTTTCCTTGGGCACGCAGTAAAGCTTTAGCGCTTAAAGCAGGCCCGGACAATGTACCTGGCCAAATTTCCAAGGCCAGTTTTATCTTGAGGATAGATTCTGTCACCGATATATACATGGAAACCTGAGTGATGCCAGGAAAGCATGTTTTCAATAATCGCATCATTTATTTTCCCCTCTTTCTTGAGCATTCTCAAGACTTCATACTGAAAGGCCTCCTCCAGGTCTTCCAGCATAAAGCCGGGTGCCGTGCTAAAGTTGCCATCGTCCAGAAAGCATCCATCAGAAACGATAGCATGGAGATGTGGATTAAAATTTTGAAAATCCCCGTAGGTCTGCACCGCAATGCTGGCGCCGGGAACAGCATCATCATATGGCACAGCAGATTTCAAATATGCGCTGAGTACCTTCCATCCACAGATACTGAGCTTTGCCAGTAATTTGCGGTCATAAAGAAAATAGATCCGCAATCGTTTGGGAATACTGCCAAATTATATAAAACGGGCCCATTGCCGATGGGGCACGTAGTGAAGCATCAGCGCTCAACATCCTTCAAGACATTGGTAAGCAGCCATTCGCCATATTCAACAACCCTTTTCTGATGGCAAGATGGACAAAATTGGCTGCGCTTACAAGAAAACGCCAATAAATACTCATGACCGCAATCTTCGCATTTGACCCTGGCAAATCCGAAATGAAGATCACCACAATCCAGATATTTATAAATCACAGTCATGACATAAGTGCGCCAATAGCCGTACCGGGCTTTATACATGTCATCCCATACTTGCTCCAACTCTTCAAAATGCCAACTCTTCAAAACGGGTCAACGCACTTATAATAAGCGCTTGCTTTGGGATTGCGAGGCTGATAAATATCAAAATCATATGGTGACGATTGTGCCATACTACACCTGTAATTATAGTAAGACTTTCAATATATTTCATTTGAAAATTAAATATGGTTATATAGCATAGAGGTTTTGTTGAAAAAATACAACAAGTGTTGAAAAATATAAACAATATAATAAACAATATAAAAATGATACAAGCAGAGAGCCTAACAAAAACATGCTGACGGATAAACCGCAGATGTTTGCGTTATGGGTGAAAATAAAAAAAATATTTTTAATTATGAAGTACCAGCATTTATCAAAACAATTACTTATAAAAAAGGGGGGTTGTTATGAAACTCATCGAATGGGAAGTTAATGAAGACAGCTACCAGGAACAGATTGTGATTCCTGAAACCAAGAGAAAACTTGCTGAAAGCGAGGGAATTAATACTGAAAACAAGCAGAAAATTGCTGTGCGGATACAGAATTTGAACACTCTGGTGAGCTTTATTCTGCCCGGATAGCGATTACAGGAAATCGTCAGCTTTACCTGCCAAAAGAGATTCAAAAGAGGCTGGAAGGTGCAGGGTCAATAAGAATACAATTGGTGTAATAAAATGATTAGACAACGGACAATTGAAATCCCCATCTTATCCATTATTCTCGATGAAGATATTTATCCCAGAAAAGGGATAGATCACAGGCGTGTGGGCATGTTTGCTGAAAATATCAGGGATGGCTTTAAATTCGATCCCATTGAAGTGGAGCCTGTTCCTGGCAAACCCGGCTGGTATCGCCTCCTTGACGGGGCCCACAGATGGAGTGCTTACAAGTCAACTGGAAAAGCTACGGTTGAAGCCTTCGTACAGGAATTGAAAGGGATGGATCCTCTTTTATATGCGGCTAAAAAAGCAATCGGTCCGAGGCAGTTAACAGAGGAAGAAGCAAGGGACACTGGGCGACGCGCATACGTCAGAAATTCGAGCCTCAGCGCCAAAGATATTGGAAAGGCCATTGGACGCTCAAGACAAACAGTGGACGACTACATTGCCGACCTTCGGGCCGCAACCCGGCAGGACAAAGACCTCAAAATATTTCGCATGAATCGTCTTGGCATCCCCCAGGACAGGATTGCAAATAGGTTGGGAGTAAAACAGGCATCGATACATAACCATTTATCAAAAATGCCAGTATTGGCAAATCTAATAAATGCCGATTTGTCCCTGGGGTTTACTGTGGCGCAGGTGGCACAAAAGCATGGCTGGACAGATCCAATGGTCTGGTCCCTGGCCCTGGAAGAAAAAGATGATCTTAAGAAGTTCAAGGCGCTTGGCTGGGGGTTAAGGGCCTGGGACCAATGGGAATTTAATGCCTGTGATAAAAGATTTGGGGATGAATGGCCCGGTCGGATACCAGCCCAATTGATTGCACACATTCTCTTTTATTTTTCCAGGCCAAATGATCTGGTCATTGACCCCATGGCTGGCGGCGGTGTGACCCCGGACACCTGTCTTGCCCTGGGCCGCAGGTGCTGGGCTTTTGATATGGAGGAACGAGCGGAGACACGTCCTGAAATCGAATCTCACACATGGATATACTCACCGGACCAAGAGCTCTCTTGGCCGATAAGCTCAAAAGAAAAAGCTGATCTCGTCATCTTTGATCCGCCATACTTTGACAAAAAAGCAGACGGCTATGGTGAAAAAAGTATCTCCGGTCTGCAAAGAAAAGAATACCTGGAATTTCTTGAAGCCTTTTTCACCCTTCTGAAGCACAAGGTCAAAAAAACGACAATTCTTGCTTTCATCAATTCGGACTGGCGGAATTTTCAGAGTAGGCAGGCAATAGAAGAAACAGGCAATAGGGCAATCATGGTAGATGATTAAGTCAAATCAGAATTGTTCTGATCATCATATGTATATTTAAGAGCACGGTTTTCATGTATAGCGGTTTCTGCAGTGTTAAAAAGGAAAGCATGGTCACCGGGTTTGACACCCAAAATATAATGCAAGTCGTATTTTTCCAGGTCTTTAATATGTGGAGCATTGGGGCTTAAAGCGTTTTCATTAATAATGAGAGGTAAATGGGGATGATCTTTTCTTAAATTTTGAAAGAACCTTTTTGCGGCATTACGTTCACAATCATTGTTACCTTAACTGAATAGATTATAGATAAAACTTTACGAAACGTAAAATCCGTGTTCCCCATTTTCAGGCTCAAAGAGTAAGCCATTAACCCCATCATCAATCAACGGGATATTCCCATTTACTTTTGAAACTAATAAAGGTCTGCCATAGTACATTGCCTCAATAATAGCATTGCTTTCCCCCTCAAAATGGGAACAATTCAAAATCACATCAGACTCAAGAAAAAATTGATTTCATATTTCCAGCTATCGACAGCATAAATGATATCTCCGAATACTCGTTGCTTTTTACCGGTAGATTCAAACAGGGATACCGTTTTTTTCATTAAATGTTTGGCCATGGATTCAAGACGTGAGTTCTTTGTAATATCCATGGTAGAATCTTCCAACCTGATTCCCATGAACAGGATTATCGGTTGCATCAAAATCCAAAATGATCTCTCTGGGCGATTTTTTTTGAATACTTGTCAAAGAAAAAATTCATTTTTTTACCTTTTTTTAATGCACGCCAAGCGTGCAACCTAACCGGGCATTATTGATCTGTATTGCCTTAAGCCTGGCATACCAATCAATTTTATTTGTATACCAGGCTTTTTTTTGTTATCGTTCAAATCATTGAAAATTAATTGTTCCAAAAAAAATCAGCCTGCGTTGTTATGTAAATTGAAATGCTTTTTTCAATAATTATTTTTTACACAATTATTTATACCGCCATACTTTTTAGGAGGAAACAACTATGTCACTTATTGTGGCTAAAGAACTTGAAAAGACATATGTTGCAGGAGACATATCAGTGCATGCCATTCGTGGTGTTGATTTTGCCATTGAATCGGGGTCTTTTGTTTCTTTTATCGGCCCTTCCGGCAGCGGCAAGTCAACTCTGCTCAATATGATCGGCTGTCTTGATCCACCAACCAAGGGAACCCTTATGGTTGCCGGGGAAGAAATTACAGGGCTTAACTCCAGGGAGGCCGCCTGTTTTCGTGGTGAACATATTGGTTTTGTTTTCCAGGATTTTAACCTTATTCCGGTCCTCACTGTTTTTGAAAATGTGGAGTATCCCCTTCAGATGGTCCAGAACTGGCCCAAGGAAAAACGCAGGGATAGGGTTCGGGAAATGCTTGAAGCAGTGGGTATGGCCGATCAAAGCCAGAAATATCCAAACCAGATTTCCGGTGGCCAGAAACAGCGGGTTGCTGTCGCAAGGGCTTTGGTTACCAACGCAAAGCTGGTGCTGGCTGATGAGCCCACTGCCAACCTGGATCGGGAAACAGCAGGCAGGATCATCGCCCTGATGAAGAAGATGCGGGATGAGTTTTCCACCACCTTTGTATTTTCCACCCATGATCCACGCATTGTTGAGAATGTCGAGATAACCTTTACCCTTGAGGATGGTAAACTCATGAGAAATGAGATGAAAGCTGGAGGTGGTCATGCTTAATATATTCAAACTTGCTTGGCGTAACCTGTTGCGTTATAAACGCCGGACTCTGCTGACTTCCATGCTCATCACCCTGGGTGTGGTTGCAGTGCTTCTTTTTGTTTCTGTTTCTGGTTCTTTTAAGGCCATGATGGTCGGCCAGATAACCGATTCCATGCTCGGACATCTCCAGGTTCACAAAAAAGGCTATCTGTCCTCGGTGGACAGTTTGCCCCTTAACCGTAATCTTACAGAGAAACAGATCAAAAAGGTCAAGCAGCTGTTGGATGGTAATGAAGCTTTGGAGGCCTATTCCATGCGTATAAAACTGGGCGCCATGTTCAGCAATTTTAAAGAAACCACTAATATCCGGCTGAACGCTGTCAATCCTGACGAGGAGATGGCCACAGCACCGCTGTTGACCAAACGTATCCTGGAAGGCGAAAAGCAAGGCCTCATCAAAGAAGGCGAAATTTTAATTCCCGAACTTATTGCCAAGGGCATGAAGGTCAAGACCGGGGATTCCATTGTTCTGGTGGCAAACAATAAGGATGGTTCAGTAAATGGCCAGACCTTTATGGTCCGGGGTATTCTTGAAGGCATTTCAGGGCCAGGGGGCAGGGACGGCGTAATCCACATTAAAGATGCCAGGTCCCTGCTGCGAATTCAGGGGGCAGAAGTCAGCGAGATTGCAATCCGTCTCAAGAATATTGAATCTATGCCAAAAGTTTTTGCCAGTCTCAAGCAGGAGTTGGAATCCATCAGAAACAAAATGGATAAGCCAGTGTTTGAAGTTCATACCTGGGAGAAGATCTCTCCATTCTTCAACATTGCCAAGATGATCAACCTCATGACCCTTTTTATCAAAATCATGCTTGTGGCCATTGTTCTGGTCAGTATCATGAATGTGATGGTAATGGCTGTGTTTGAGCGAATTAATGAAATCGGCACAATCGCGGCCATTGGAACTTCTCCGTCTAAGATCATGGGCCTGTTTGTGGTGGAGGGTTTCTTAATGGGAATCCTGGGTACAGCTATTGGTACAGTGATCAGCCTGGTCAGCATCTATGTTATGAATGCCACTAAGATCAGCTTTGATTTTGGACGTCAGACAGGATTGCTTCTTTCCCCCACCATTGGCAGCAGTGATGTTATCAGTATTGTCGTGATTGTGATCGGCATAGCAGTTCTTGCCAGTCTGCAACCTGCCTGGAAGGCAGCCAGAATGGATCCAATAACCGCCCTCAGACATGTATAGGAGAAATGATAATGAAAAAAATGTTCATTTTTTTGATAGTTTTTTTGATCAGCGGCTTTTCAGGTATATGTTCTGCTCAGGCTGCTGAACTTGATGGTACGGCAATTCTCAGCCAGGTGGATAAAAACCTTCAGCCACAGTCCTATGAGATGTATAGAAAACTCATAAATATTGAGCCGGACGGCACTAAAAAGGAGTTTGTCCTTTACTCGGTGAAAAAGGGCCAGGACAAAATGGTGGCTCTGTTTCTTTCACCGGCCAGTGAAAAGGGACGTTCTACCCTGCGCCTGGGAGACAATATGTGGCTCTACATCCCTAATGTGGGCAAGCCTATCCGAATCACCAGCCTACAGTCTGTTGTGGGCGGTGTATTTAACAACTCTGATATTTTGCGACTTGATTATGGCTCTGAATATGATGCTTTGAGCATTATCCAGGAAGGTGATGCCTATCTTCTAGAACTTAAGGCCAAGACCAATGCCATTGCCTATGACAGCCTGAAGATGTGGGTGGACGTAAAGTCCGTAGTCCCCACCACCATTGAGTGCTATGCTGCCAGCGGCATGCTTATCAAGACCCTGTATTATAAAAAAAATAAGGATTTTGGCGATGGCCTGGTTCGCCCCTCGGTGCTTGAGACCGACAGTCCGCTTTACAAGGGGTATAAGTCAGTAATGATCTACGCTAAAATCCAGAAAAAAAAGTTGGCCGACGAGGTTTTTTCATTGAATTATCTGGCCCGAGTTGATGAGCTGCGCTAAATTTTTCCTCCATATTTTTCCGGCAGGCTTTCAAGGCAAAGGGTAAATCTATTGTATTGGCGACTAATTTTTGGCATCCTGTTTTGTATTATGATTGAGGCAAGTTTATCCGTTGCCCAGGAGGAGTTCAGCTTTAATCTTGAGGAGTTTGAGAAGAAGAGTCTTTCGTGGGGTGGTTATGCAGAGATCAAGCTTGCGCATGCCAAGGTAAATAAAAACTCTGCCTTTGCCCTTTTGGACTCCCACGGGAATCCCCGCGTGAGCCTTGACCGCTTTACTGCCACTCTTCAATTGGATGGCAATTACAACAAGGAGATTGTTAGCCTTAACTGGGTTGTTCAAGCTTATGGCAGCCGGGATCAGGAGCAATGGGCTGATGAAGCCAGTATATTTGAGGCCTATGCCAGCATAAAACCAACGCCTCTGGCCAGTATTGATCTGGGCAAAAAGGTATTTAAATGGGGTAAGGGCTATGCCTGGAACCCAGTGGGTTTTATAAACAGACCCAAGGATCCCAATAACCCGGAGGAATCCCTGGAGGGCTATATCGGCGCCAGCCTTGATCTGATCAAGAGCTTTTCCGGCCCCCTGCAGACCTTGGCCCTGACCACGGTTGTCCTGCCGGTGCAGGACAATATCAATGAATATTTTGGCGCGCCTGACAATGTCAACCTGGCTACCAAGCTTTATCTGCTTTACCAGGATGTGGATATTGATTTTCTCCTATTCACCGGCAACAGCCGGACAACCAGATATGGTTTTGATTTTTCAACCAATCTTGCCACCAATTTTGAGATCCACGGGGAGCTGGCACATACCCCCAGGCAGTCCCGGAAAACCTTGAACGCAGACGGCAGTGTGGAAATCCAGGAGGTTGCCGACACAAGCTATCTCCTTGGATTACGTTACCTCACGGAAAACGATATTACCTTTATAATTGAGTATTTTCATAATGATGACGGGTATTCTGAGGAAGAGCAGGACAGTTTTTTCCATTTGGTGGATGATGCCGACGACCTTTTTGAAACAACAGGCGATAACAGTCTTTACACCAAGTCAGCTTCGCTCAGTGAGGGAGGATTTGGCAGATCCCAGAGCGGCCGCAACTATCTCTACACCAAGATCACCCTGAAAGAACCCTTTGACTTGCTTTATCTTACTCCAGGCATCACCACTATTATTAACCTGGACGATAATAGTTTTTCCCTAACTCCTGAGGCAGTGTACACTGGATTTACCAATTGGGAACTGCGTCTGCGTTTTTCTATGCTTGCTGGCAGCAATTTTACCGACTACGGTGAAAAGCAGAATGAAAATAAGCTGGAGTTGCGGGTCCGTTATTTTTTTTAGATCTGATTTATAAACAGGGTGATTAATGTCTTCCATTGTCGCTGATAACGGCATATTAATATCCTTCCTATTTTACCTCCCTTCTCGTAATTGTTAGAGGAATTCCCAAAAGGTTTTATTCCATTTAATTTATACGTGATTTTCAATGCCAGGGAAGCTCAATCCGGATGATATTCATATTTCTGATCATTTCGGTTGATGTTGCGGATGTGCC
>Ga0208900_1000835_pt1 | contig 18142 bp, 8 predicted proteins | sample AntAceMetag02UKK_FD_184763 | JGI IMG/M metagenome (GOLD analysis project Ga0208900, IMG submission 184763) | Saline lake microbial communities from Ace Lake, Antarctica - Antarctic Ace Lake Metagenome 02UKK (SPAdes) (version 2) | ecosystem: Environmental > Aquatic > Non-marine Saline and Alkaline... | reverse complement strand
TAGAGCCCGTCTTTTTAGTAATGTTTCCCGCAGATTTCGCAGATTATATCTGCGCTAATCTGTGAAATCTGCGGGAAATTGTTTTTCTCTCCTTGAAAATGGACGACTTTATGAACAGGCACTACTTAGCATTGTTAAAAAAGGCAAAAAGACCTATTCAGGTAAACAATTACCGAATTAGATGGTTTATCACATCAAATTAAAAACATTAATTAAAGACTATTTTCTTATGTTAAATACAGTTGTAAAAGATTTAAAATTTCCCGAATTACCATACAGTTTTGATGCCCTTGAGCCCTGCATCGATGCCCAAACTATGGAGTTGCATTACACCAAACATCACCGGGGGTATTATGATAAATTTATGGCGGCAATTAAAGGAACTGATCTCGAAAAAATGAGTTTCGGAGTATTGCTAAATCAGATTTCAAAGGCTTCGGCGGCAGTTCGAAATAATGCCGGTGGATTTGTTAATCATGATATGTTTTGGAAAACCATGGGCAAGAGCAAAACCACCTCCGAAAGTCAAGCAAGTGCCGACCTTACACAAGCAATAAATAGTTCGTTTGGTTCGCTCGATAAGTTTAAAGTAGAATTTGGCGAAGCAGCAGCAACTCGCTTTGGCAGTGGCTGGGCATGGTTGGTTGTTGATGCATCCGGAAAGTTGAAGATTACTTCCTCTCCAAATCAGGATAATCCATTAATGGATGTTGCCGAAGTAAAAGGTATGCCAATTCTGGGATTGGATGTTTGGGAACATGCATATTATTTGAAATATCAAAACAGACGCCCCGAATACATTAAAAATTGGTTCAATGTTGTAAATTGGGAAGAAGTTGCAAAAAACTTTAAAAATGTTAAATGGTAAACTTTCCGGGTACTTTTTCTGTTAATAGAATTGAAGTACTTAATTATTGAATCGGCTTTGTCCGGTTTGTGGTAAAGTAATTTTTTTTTCATAGCTCACTAATTTGGTTAATGCAATTGGCCGTTCCTCCCCGGATCGGCCATTGCTTTTTTATAGAATGGGCAAATTTGTTTCTAAGCGCCCTTTTCTCTTTTCGACGTTTCCATGTCCGCCGACTGGCGGACGATGGAAAGTCGGGGCATCTCTTTGGTCTCTTCGTTCTCTTTTCTCTTCGTTCTATCCTCTCCCTTCCAACTTCTTCCTTCTCTTTTTGACGTTTCCATGTCCTGTGGATGATGGAAAGTCGGGGCATCTCTTTGGTCTCTTCGTTCTCTTTTCTCTTCCTTCTATCCTCTCCCTTCCAACTTCTCCCTTCTCTTTTCAACGTTTCCATGTCCTGTGGACGATGGAAAGTCGGGGCATCCCTTCGTTCTCTTTTCTCTTCGTTCTCTTCGTTCTCTTCGTTCTCTTCGTTCTCTTCGTTCTCTTCGTTCTCTTCGTTCTCTTCGTTCTCTTCGTTCTCTTCGTTCTCTTCCTTCTCTTTTCGACGTTTCCATGTCCTGTGGACGATGGAAAGTCGGGGCATCCCTTTGGTCGCTTCGTTCTCTTCGTTCTCTTTTCTCTTCCTTCTCTTAGTTCTCTTTTCTCTTCGTTCTCTTAGTTCTCTTAGTTCTCTTAGTTCGCTTAGTTCTCTTCGTTCTCTTAGTTCTCTTAGTTCGCTTAGTTCTCTTCGTTCTCTTCGTTCTCTTAGTTCTCTTAGTTCGCTTAGTTCTCTTAGTTCGCTTAGTTCTCTTCGTTCTCTTAGTTCTCTTTTCTCTTCGTTCTCTTAGTTCTCTTCGTTCTCTTAGTTCGCTTAGTTCTCTTAGTTCGCTTAGTTCTCTTTTTCTCTCCCTTCTCCTCTCTCCCCTAAGCCTTATTCAACTGAAACTCCACCTCAGGCACTTTGCTGATGGCTTTCAAAAATTTAACCGGGTTAACTTTTACCTTCCCTGAATTCATGTTTATTCCAATATTTTCTTCATCATCATAAACCTGAAAACTTATGAAACAGTCGCCTTCATTTTTTTTGGAAATATCAAAAATTTCATCCACGAGTTCGGGCTGGAGATCGCTTAACAGCAGTTTAAGTTTTATGTGTTTGGTTTGACGTTCAAGTATTTCAGGGAGTAGTTTGATGTCCGAAATTTTAAATTCATAATCTTCATCCGAACGATAGCGCTGTCGTGATGCTCCTGAAATCAACAAGAAAAATCCTTCGGTAAGGAAGTTTTTATATTTGAGGTAATCTTCCGAAAAAAGCCGCATTTCAAAGGTATCATCAAAATCTTCGATGGTGAAAATACCCCAGGGTTTGTCGTCTTTCGACATGCGGTGGGACGAAGCAACTACCATTCCTCCAAAAGTAATCGGCTGGTTGGCCAATTTTTTCAGCCTGTCTTTAAAATCAGCAATTCTGTGCGAACTGAAATATTTAAGCTCAATTTTAAATTCATCCAGGGGGTGCCCGGTGATGTAAAATCCGGTAACTTCTTTTTCGTTTCGCAGTTGTTCTATGTTTGTCCAGGGTTTACATTCGGGCATTGGCGGGTCGTGTATCTCTGCTTGTTCCAAATCTTCAAACAACGACACCTGTTGCGAGTTTTGTTCGTTTTGGTACTTCATGGCAAACTTGAGTAGTTTTTCGATGAAGATGGAATCCTCCGAATTTTCCTGGAAGAAAAACTGGGCGCGGTGCGTGTTTTCAAAGGAGTCGAAAGCCCCGGCGCGGGAAAGTGCTTCAAAGCTTCGTTTATTCACAGATTTTAGGTTCACCCTTTTGGCAAAATCAAATACACTTTGGTAAGGCCCGTTTTCATTTCTTTCGTCGATAATAGATTCGGCTACCGCGCTGCCAAGCCCTTTTATTGCTGCCATCCCAAATCGGATATTCCCGTTTTTATTCACTATAAAGCGTTGTTCCGATTCGTTTACGTCAGGGCGAAGCACCTCGATCCCCATGCGTTTTGTTTCATCGATAAAGAAAGTGATTTTGCTAATGTCGTTAAGGTTCCGGCTGAGCACTGCCGCCATAAATTCGGCGGGGTAGTGTGCTTTGAGAAATGCCATCCGGTACGATACATAAGCATAACACGTGGAGTGGGATTTATTGAAGGCATATTCGGCAAATTTCTTCCAGTCGTTCCATATTTTCGTAGTAACTTTTGGGTCGTGCCCCCTTGCCTTAGCGCCTTCGATAAACTCCGGGTTCATTTTATTGATAATGTCAATTTTTTTCTTGCCCATTGCTTTACGCAAATTGTCGGCCTGCCCCCGTGTAAACCCAGCGAGTTTCTGCGACAGCCGCATCACCTGTTCCTGGTAAACAGTTATTCCATAAGTTTCCGACAGGAATTCCTCCATTTCGGGGATGTCGTATTCCACTGGTTCCTTGCCGTGTTTACGCCTGATATAGTTTGGGATGTATTCCATTGGCCCCGGCCTATATAAGGCGTTCATTGCAATTAAATCCTCGAAGCGGTTGGGTTTTAGTTGCCGGAGATTTTTTTTCATACCATCCGACTCAAACTGGAAAATTCCTGTTGTATCGCCCCGGCTGTAAAGCTCGTAGGTTTTTTTGTCGTCTTGCGGAATAGTGCTGATGTCGATTTCCTCTCCTTTCGATTTCCTGATATTCTCAACAGCATCTTTGATTATGGAGAGCGTTTTTAATCCGAGGAAGTCCATTTTTAACATGCCGGCATCTTCGATATGCCCGCCATCGAATTGAGTAACCAGGAGATCGGCATCCTTGGCGGTGCTTAGCGGGATATGATCGATCAGGCTTTCTTTGCTGATGATGATACCGCAGGCGTGGGTGCCAACATTCCTAACGGTGCCTTCGATACGTTCGGCACTCGAAAGGGTAGCTTTTATAAGCGGGTCGTTGGATTCCTGCTTTTCTTTAACCAGTTCCGGGGTTTCTTTATAAGCGGATTCGAACGATGTTCCCGGTCTTGTGGGGATAAGCTTTGCAAGGCGGTCGGCTTCAGAAAGCGGCAACTGCTTAACCCGTGCAATATCGCGGATGGCCATTTTGGGTGCCATTTTACCAAAGGTGATGATGTGTGCCACCCTGTCGTGGCCATATTTTTCAACCACCCATTTCAGGATTCTTTCGCGGCCATCCTCATCAAAATCTATGTCAATGTCGGGTAGCGAAACCCGGTCAGGATTTAGGAATCGCTCGAAAAGCAGATCGTATTCCAGGGGGTCGATGTCGGTAATTTTCAAGCAATAGGCCACCACCGACCCTGCGGCGGAACCCCTCCCGGGTCCTACCCAAACACCCATACTACGCGCCTGGTCAAGAAAATCCCATACAATGAGGAAATAGCCGGGGTAGCCCATTTTTTTGATAACGTTCAATTCAAACTTTATGCGGTCTTCAATTTCCTGGGTAACTTCGCCATAGCGTTTTTTTGCACCGATAAATGTGAGGTGCTCCAGATAGTCTGATTCAAATTTTATGCGCAGAACTTTCTCATAGCCTTCCAGCCTTTCGTAGTTGTTTTCTTTATCATTTTCATCAAATTCGGCCTTTAGCATCTCCTCCGGGTAATTTTCGCGGTATTTCTCCATGGTGCCGAAATCTTCGGGAATTGGGTATTCCGGCATCATGGGGTTTCTTTTCAATTCGAAGAATTCGATTTTATCAACAATTTCACTAAGGTTTGCGATGGCTTCGGGATAGTCGGCAAAATCGCGCAACATTTCATTTGTTGACTTTAAATAATACTGATCGCTGGTAAGACCAAAACGCTTGTCGCGCCCACGGCCTTTGGGTGTGCTTTGGTATTCGTTTTCCTTGATGCAAATCAGGCTGTCGTGGAGTTCGAAATCATCTTTTTCCAAAAAGAACACTTCATTGGCAGCAATGATCTTCACATTATACTTTCTGGCAAATTGTACCAAAATAATATTTGTCCGGCGCTCTTCTTCCAGCCCGTGGTTGTTGAGCTGTACATAAAAGTCATCGCCAAACTCTTCTTTCCACCATTTAAAAGCCTCCTCGGCCTGTTGTTCGCCAACATTAAGAATCAAATTATTTACTTCCGAATATATGCCCCCCGTGGTGGTGATCAGGTCTTCCTTATTTTCCAATAGGATTTCCCTATCGATGCGGGGAAAGCCAGCATAATTACCTTCAATCCATCCTGTTGAGCTTAGCCTGGAAAGGTTTCGGTAGCCATTTAAATTTTTTGCCAAAAAGATTTGCTGTGTTCTGCGGTCGGGGTTGTCTTTGGTAAACTTTACTTTTTTCCGCTCGTTGGTAAGGTAAAGTTCGCAGCCGATTATTGGTTTGATGCCTGCTTTTTTGGCAACATTTATAAACTGAAATGCCCCGAAAAGATTCCCCAGGTCAGTTATTGCCAATGCTTTCATGCCAAGCGATTTGGCTTTTTTTACCAGGCCTTCGAGCGGGGGTGTGGCGCTAAGTACCGAATAATAGGAATGTACGTGGAGGTGGGTAAACTCCATGTCATCCAAAGATACAACCGGAGTTTCAACTTTAATTTCGGCCTTTTTCCCGGCTTCCTGTTTTGCCAGTTTATTGCTAAGTTCTTTGTTGGATTCAAAAATAATTTCAACCGGTTGGATGGGTTGACCATGTTTTTCGCGGAACAACCTGATGATGGAGGAATCAATTTTTAGTTGCCGCTCACCTAAAATACCTACCCTGATTAATTCTAGAAAACAACGTGTGGTTGCTATTACATCGGCGGTAGCATTGTGTGCTTCTTCAAATTCAACATCGAAAAGCTTTTTGTGTAGTTCCGAAAGTTTGGGAAATTTGAAACCGCCTCCACGACCGCCGGCCAAGGCACAAAAATTAACCGATTCCTTCATCGAATCAAGCACTGTTTTCCCTTCCAGCGCATTTTTGAAACCATTGCGCAAAAATTCCGATCCTGCTATGTCGAGGTCGAAGCCAATATTGTGGCCGGCGATGTGTGTTGATTTCGAAATAGCCTCGGCAAATTGCTCCAATACAAATTTGATATCCTTACCGTAATGTTTGGCCATTTGGGTTGAGATGCCATGAATTTCTTCGGCTTTGAAGGGAATGGTAAAGCCATCGGGGGAAACAATAAAGTTGTTGGCTTCGACCATGTTACCATCAAAATCGTGAAGCTGCCAGGCAATCTGAACCATGCGTGGCCAGTTGTTGAAATTGGTGAGGGGTGCATTAAAATTGAGGGGCAAGCCGGTGGTTTCGGTATCGAATATCAGGTACATCTGTTGAGGTTTTGAAAAGTGATGATAAAAGAAATAGGAGGGGCAAAATTAACGAAATTGAGTGGTTGGAGTGGGGGATGTTGATAATATTATAATGATTTTAAAAAGTATTATCCGTGCATCTCCCGAATAAATGGGACAGGTTGTGGCCTGCTAAACTGGATTCAGTTATGCTATTAAATCACCCTGTCCCAATAATTATCGGGAGCTATCGGGGTGAAAAAATTATCGGGACAGGAAATGCCAAATCTAACCCTGTTAAATAATAAAAAAACCAAATGAAAACCTCAATATTCTATTCCCGCAGGGGCGGGATTTCCCTGAAGGGTCGGGGCAGGCAGCTACGCTCAATCCCGCAAATGCGAGGATGTCGCTTCGCTCCACATTCAACCATTCTGTCATTCTATCTAACCCATAAAAATACACACTTTCCCCTTTTTGTGTTTTTAGTGAAAATTTATTATACTTGTGGGCGATTTACAGAGTGAGCTATTCCGGTATGTTCGTTCGGCCAATAACTACATACTATTACTACAATTAAAACTTGTATTTCTTTATCTACTTCCGGCGGCCACAAACCATAAGATATTGGTTTTGTTAAACTTGAGATTTTATTTTTAAACAATAACAATAATTCACTTAAACAAGTTTGCCTATGACATAAATTCGACAATCCAATTTTTTTTACCTCCTACCAATTAAATTTTAACCAACTTTGAAAGATAAGTTCATTTAAATTAATATTAATTAAAAATTTGATGTTTATGAAAAAATTTACAGTTTTACTATTTACAGTTGCATTTTTTGCGTTCCTGGGAAACTCCCGGGCGCAAAGCGATAGTAGCAATCCAACGGTTATCGGGGTTACGCCAACTTCATTCTACGAAGTGATGAACCCGGATATGATCGTTAAACGTACAGATCCTGTTTCTGCAGGATTAGCTCCAATACCCAACAATCCTAATTTCAAGCCCGAATCGTTTAATTTAAACGCTAAAGGCAGTACCGCATGGGGTTTTGAAGCAATAAACAATAACTATGTAACATTCGATACGGATGATCCATACACCTTCAATTCAATATTGTCTTCAACATCATGGGCTGCGTATGCTGGTGATTTTGTTACCGGGGACGATACTAAATTATATATTAATAACTTCAACGACAGTACCTTCGGCACAGTGGATGTTGCAAGCGGTGTTTATACTGAAATAGGGTCAGTTCCTTTTCAATATTATAACGACTTTGCTTGTGATAAAACAACAGGTATTCTTTATGGTATTGAGAATAACGTATTATATACCATTAATACCACAACAGCACAAGAAACCTTTGTTGGTAACCTTGGTAACACAGGTGGGATTATGGTAGCAATAGCTGTTGACGGAACTGGGAATATGTGGGGCCACGACCTGGTACTTGATGAAATTTGGGCAATTAATAAAACAACAGGTGCGGGAGTTTCAGTTGGCCCAACAGGTTTTGATGCGAATTATGCACAAAGCATGTCCTGGGATCCCATTAGCAATACAGTGTATCTGGCAGCCTTTAACAATTCTAATTTTAACTTCGAATTTAGGTCGGTGAACCTTGTAACTGGTGCTACTACGCTTATCGGTGCGGGATTGTATTTCAATGAAGTAACCATACTTGGTTTCCCTGCACTTGCACCTCACGGAGATGGCGAGAGTTGCGAGTCAGCCATTGGATACACTGTTGTGGATGATGCGCCGGTATATGGCTCAACCACTTACACCGGCGACTTTGTTTGGTACTCGGTAGAGAACCCCGAAATTCAAGACTTCTATGTTTCGCTATGTGGTTCAGACTTCGATACCAAAGTAGCCATTTATGAAAGCTGCGATGACTGGAACGGCGAATTACCTGACTGGTATGATTATGCCGGAGCTATTGCATACAACGATGATAGCTATGCCTGTGATGGGGGAGAATACTCCCTCCAATCGTTAACGCATGTGAACTGGGCAGCACCCGGAACCTTTTATGTCCTCGTATGGGGCTTTGGTGGAGAGTATGGTGACTATGAGTTGAAAATCCATGGTGATCAATCTAAATTGACCCACAATGGCTGGGGGAGTTTATCTACCTATGTTGATCTCGACACCAAGGGAACTTCAGTTGAAGTTATATTCGCGAATGTTGAGCAACAAATGACCATCCTGCTCCAGGATATGGGTATTTACTGGCCGGGATATAACCTCAACACCATTGGCGATTATGATACCTACGCGGGCTGTAAAGTAAAATGGAATGATGAAACCACCTGGATAGTTGAAGGCGACATTGTTGAAGATGTTTCGGTAACTTTCCCCGCGGGGACATACTACCTGCCTGTACTTAGTAAGGCACCAGTTGAAGCACAGGATTTTATTACTGTACCTGCTGTTGAGTTCATGTTCGATATCGACAATGGTTTGATTTATTGGCCTGAAGGTGGAATTATTCCCGGGGTTGGCGGATCACTTGAATACCTATTTCCGGGGTCAGCCTATATGTTCAAGTGTACCGAAGAAATTACATTCGACTTCGAGCCCTCACCTGCAGATTATGCGGTAAGCATACCACAGGATTATTTCAAGACACTCGAAAACAATACTACATGGAATGATGTGCTGAAAACAGGCGACCACCATTTTGTTGGTTTCAGCCGGTCGGCGCTTGATGTGCTCGAACCCGGTGATTATATTGGTGTATTCAACGCCGATGGAATTTGTACCGGAATGCAACTTTATGCAGGCAAAGAATCTGCGCTTGCAATGCCTGTTAATGGCAACGATGCAACTACGCAAGAAGTTGATGGTATGACCGACCAGGAATTCCTGAACTTCAGGATTTACAGGGATGGCCAGATTTATGACGTAAATGCGGTTTACAACCCGGCAATGCCTAACTACGATGGACTCTTTAATATTAATGGCCTGTCGCAGGTTACCGACTTAAAGTTTGGGCCATTGTCGATCGAAGAAAACCCAATTTCATCTGTAAAGATTTATCCAAACCCATCAAGCGGGGTTTTTAATATTGATCTGGTAGGATTCGAAAACACAGTGATGATGGAAGTGCTCAACTCACGCGGACAATTGATTTATAAAACCGAGTTGAATGTATCGCAGCAACTCGATTTAACCGAACAGCCACGTGGAGTTTACTTTATCAGGCTTTTCAATTCTACTTCTGTTCACCTCGAAAAAATAGTAGTTAAATAAAACACTAACCCTTTGTTGGGATACAAACCCGTTAGCCCCCCGGTTGGCGGGTTTTTTTATACTTTCACTTTCGTGTGAAAAGGTTTATTGGGCATTACCCACCGGCAAAAGTTGTGGATAAGTTAAACCCCATTAAACCTCATCCTGAGAGCTCCTTACTTAATGTAAATAAATTGCCGTGAATAATGCATCTAAGTAGCACTAAGTAAAAAACTTAAATAGAATCGCTGAAAATTATCGGAGGCCGCAATAAAAAAGCCGGTGATACTTACCGGCTTTCCTGATACAATATAAAATCGGAGGATTTATTCCATGGCTTCCATCAGCTCATCGGTCATTTCCATGTTGTGAAAAACAGCCTGAACATCGTCATCATCTTCGAAGGCATCGATAACTCTCAGGATTTTTTTCCCACTTTCCACATCGAGGGTAACTGTTTCGTGCGAGATGCGTTGCAGTTCAGCGTTTTCGGTTTCGATCTTCATCTCTTCAAGCTTTTTTTGCATCTTGCCAAAATCTTCCATGAGGGTGCTTATGGTAATCATGCCCTCTTCTTCGCTGATGTCTTCGGCCCCGCCATCAATTATTTCGAGCTCAAACTCGTCCATGTCCATTTCATCGTTTTTCGGGATGGCGAAAATGCCTTTACGGTCGAACAGAAAGCTCAACGAACCAGAGGTGCCGAGGTTGCCGCCGTATTTGTTGAATATTGCACGCACATTGCTGATGGTGCGCAGGGGGTTGTCGGTGGTACACTCCACGTAAACGGCTATGCCATGGGGCAGGTAGCCCTCGAAGGTTTGCTCGGTATAGGCTGCCGAATCTTTTTCTTTTCCTTTGTTAATGGCGCGTTCGATGTTGTCTTTGGGCATACTTGCACCTTTAGCATTGGCAATGGCCATGCGCAGGCGAGGGTTGGAATCGGCATCGGGGCCACTCTCTTTAACGGCTACAGTAATTTCTTTGATGATCTTCGAGAAGATCTTTGAGCGTTTAGCATCGGCTGCACCTTTTTTGCGTTTTATGGTTGACCATTTATTATGTCCTGACATATAAGTTTTTTTTTGTTGTTTAAATTGATTGGTAAAAGTAATATTTTTTCAGATTTTCAGAGTTTTTGGGGAGAATGAATGAAACAATTGAATGACAGGATAGGGCGACTTGAGAGAACGAAGCGACTTGAGAGACTTTAGAGAACGAAGCGACTTGAGAGACTTTAGAGAACGAAGCGACTTGAGAGACTTTAGAGAACGAAGCGACTTGAGAGAACTTAGAGACCGAAGCGACTTGAGAGAACTTAGAGAACGAAGCGAGTTGAGAGAACTTAGAGAACGAAGCGACTTGAGGGAACTTAGAGACCGAAGCGACTTGAGAGACTTTAGAGAACGAAGTGACTTGAGAGAACTTAGAGAACGAAGCGACTTGAGGGAACTTAGAGACCGAAGCGACTTGAGGGAACTTAGAGAACGAAGCGACTTGAGAGACTTTAGAGAACGAAGCGACTTGAGAGAACTTAGAGAACGAAGCGAGTTGAGAGAATAGGGAAATTTTTATAAATTTCAGTACAGACAAGGCATGCCTTGTCTCCGGGAATGAACCCCCATTATAATGACTTGAGCGAACGAAGCGACTTAAAGGACTTTAGCGAAGTAGGCGAACGAAGGGACTTGAGCGACTTGAGGGAACTTAGAGACCGAAGCGACTTGAGAGAACTTAGAGAACGAAGCGACTTGAGAGACTTTAGAGAACGAAGCGACTTGAGAGAACTTAGAGAACGAAGCGATTTGAGAGACTTTAGAGAACGAAGCGACTAAAGCGAACGAAGGGACTTGAGCGACTTGAGAGAACGGAGAGACTTAAGCGAGGTAGGCGAACGAAGAGATTTAAGCGACTTAAGCGACCGAAGCGAAGTAGCGAATGGGGCATACGATTAACTATTTTCTATTAACGATTAACTATTTCCGATTAACGATTAACGATTTTCGATTAACGAAGCAACTTGAGCGATTAAAATGGATTATTTTTTGGCATAGAAACATGTCTTTTTACATCTCCTTACAAGCGAATACAAATCGAATTATTCCTTTGGCTAATTGAAACAATACCACGTACTTTGCCGTGTTATTTCGATAACGATGTTAAATAGTTAACAATAAGTTTTTTTTAATTCATCACTTAATAATTATCGTAATGGATCTCGAAAAATTCATGAATGACCTGGAGAAAAAACATCCGGGCGAATTAGAGTACCTTCAGGCTGTAAGAGAAGTGCTTGAGTCGTTGGAAGATGTTTTGCTTGAAAATCCGCAGTTCGATACTGCCGGCATTATCAACCGCATCGTTGAACCCGATCGTGTATTTACTTTTAAAGTGGCATGGATGGACGATGATGGCAAAGTCCATGTAAATTTGGCTTACCGTGTTCAATTCAACAATGCAATTGGCCCATACAAAGGTGGAATGCGTTTCCACCCGAGCGTGAACCTGAGTATTTTAAAATTCCTCGGCTTCGAACAGATTTTCAAGAACAGCCTTACCACACTGCCTATGGGTGGTGGAAAAGGTGGCTCTGATTTCGATCCCAAGGGGAAATCCGATGCCGAGATCATGCGTTTCTGTCAGGCATTAATGTTAGAGTTGTGGCATGTTATAGGCCCCGATACCGATGTACCTGCCGGAGATATTGGCGTGGGTGGTCGCGAGATCGGTTACTTATATGGAATGTACAAAAAACTGGCACGCGAGCATACAGGTGTACTCACCGGTAAAGGTATCAACTGGGGTGGAAGCCTCATACGTCCCGAAGCTACTGGCTTTGGTGCAGTTTACTTTGCTCAGGAAATGCTGGCTACCAAAGGCGAAACCTTCGAAGGCAAAACAGTGGCTATTTCCGGTTTTGGAAACGTAGCCTGGGGGGCAGCCCAAAAAGTTACCGAACTGGGCGGAAAAGTAGTTACCCTTTCTGGCCCCGATGGTTATATTCATGACCCCGAAGGAATTTCGGGCGAAAAAATTGACTACATGCTCGAGCTCCGTGCCTCGAACCAGGACATCGTGAAACCCTTCTCTTTTGAGTTCCCCAGCGCACAATTTATCCAGGGCAAACACCCATGGGAAGTAAAGTGTGATGTTGCAATGCCTTGCGCTACGCAAAACGAACTGAATAAAGAAGATGCCGAAACCCTGGTAAAAAATGGTGTTATGTGTGTGGCCGAAGGTGCCAATATGCCTTCCACACCCGAAGCCGTTGAGGTTTTCCTCGAAAACAAAATCATGTTTGGCCCCGGCAAAGCAGTAAACGCAGGTGGTGTTGCTACCTCAGGTTTGGAGATGTCGCAAAACTCGATGAAGATAAACTGGCCTCCCGAAGAGGTAGATGCCAAGCTGCACCACATTATGAAAAGCATCCATGAGGCTTGCGTAAAGCACGGCACGGATGAAACCGGCTACATCAACTATGTAAAAGGTGCCAACATTGCCGGCTTCCTCAAAGTAGCCAACGCCATGATGGACCAGGGTGTACTTTAATCTTGAAACTTTTTATTCTTGATTATTAGCTATTGAATTGTAAGTCATAGTTAAATATATTAGGTTAGTAGCCCTCTACAGAAATGTGGGGGGCTTTTTTGTTTTAGGGAAATATCTATCCTTAAAAATTAAACAGCCCAAAGTGTTAAAAAAATTTTAGATTTGTTCGGTATTTAATTAAGCAGTTTTAAATGTTAGATATGTAACTGACGGGGCGAAGCTGTGTATTGAAGAAAAATATGATTTGGGGTATGATGGGATTATTTTCTTTTGAGGTCACACGAAATGGAAGAGTTTAAAATGAAGAAACAAATAGTTGTAGTTACCGGGATGCACCGCTCGGGAACAAGTGCTTTGGCAAAGCTTTTTGTCGATTTGGGCTTTGATGCAGGCATTAATTTAATGCCCCCCGATGCCGATAATCAGTTGGGGTACTGGGAAGATTACGACATTTTTAACCTGAACAATAAAATTCTAAGTAAGCTTTTCCTATCATGGCATACCATCGAAGAAATTGACCACAGGCGGATACATTTTTTTGGGCATGATATTGAAAAAATATTTTTTGACGATGCACTCGAAATCATTGAAAAGAAATTTGCCAGGTCATCCCAAATCTTGATCAAAGACCCGAGATTCTCGATACTATTGCCGTTTTGGAAACAGGTGTTCTCAAAGGTTGATGCGGAGTTAATTCATTTCCATATTTCCAGGCATCCAATGAGTGTTGCCCGTTCGCTCGAAAAACGAAATGGTTTTTCGCTCGAAAAAGGGCTGTTGCTTTGGTATTATTACAACATGGCTTTTTTAAAAGGTCAGAATAAAAACACAAAGTTTGTATCTTATCACGATATGTTGGCCAATCCGGCGAAAGCCTGCCAAACCATTTCAAAAATCGTGGGGCTGGAATATTTCCCAGATGTTGGGAATCTTTCGCTTGACCCGCGGCTTAATCATTTTCGGGAAATCGAAAAAATAATAGGTCAATTTAGTCATCCTGAAAAAGCAAACGAATTATGGGAACTCTTCAAAAATCTTTCGCAGGATAATGAATCAATCCCGATTCCGGAAATAAATCAAAGCCTTTTTATCCGGGGCATTGCCAATCAATCCAAACCTACCAGCAATCCAATTATTACCGCTACACTCATTGTTGAACCCGAAAAGGAGAACGATTCGGGAAAGGTAATCCTCACCCAAAATTCAAATATTAACCAGCCCATTATTTTTGAAGCTCTAAACCAACATCTTCCAGTTGACCAATTCAAAATTTATTTGAATGATGAACCATGCAAAATTAAACTTAAGAATATATCTGTAGAAACAGAACAAGGAGTAATTTTAGTTAGACCCACATCAGGGAATTATGAAATAGAGGACAATGATGAATATTTATTTTTAGATAATTCCCCATATTTTGTTTTTAATCTTGATAAAAAGAAAACGCTAAAAAGTGTGGAATTTCATCCAATAATTTCAATATTGACCCATGATGAAGTTTTGTTGCTCATTTCAAAACTCAACATCCAAAACGTTGATTTATTAAAGCAACATGAAGTTGATCTATCTTTTAATAAAATCGTAAAAGATCAAATTATCGACTTCCAAAAACAAGTTGCCGACCACCATTTCGAAATCGAGAATTATCGTAAGAGCCTGGCAGAGCAGCAAGAAAGGGTTGACCAGCAAAACCTCGAAATTACGGCCCTCGAAAAAAAGAGCCTTTGGTTATACACCGAATTTAACAAAGCTAAGGCTTCACTTTCGTGGAAAATTACACTTCCGCTTAGGAAATTACAAGCCGTAAAACACCGCGCCGAAAATAAAATTTACATTCTAAAAATTGATATTGGGGCAAGTTACAGGCTTTTGTTGAGGGAAGGCGGGCGGTCGTTTATGAACCGCCTGGCTTGGTATGTAAAAGGGAAAAGGCTAAAAGAGGATATCGAATATGTGAAATCAGGAGCTGTGGATTCAATACAAAAGGAAATTAAAAAAAATTATTTACCCAAAACCCTAACGCTCCCCGAATTTACTAATCCGGTGGTTTCGATCATCATCCCGGTTTTTAATAATTTCCAACTCACAGCCCATTGTGTTGAATCCATATTAAAAAACACCGAAGGGGTGGAGTATGAATTGATTATTATTGACGATCATTCCACAGACAAGGGTTATGATTTTACGAAAATGTTTGTTGGTGCAAACATAATTTACAACGATAATAATCTCGGTTTTCTAAAATCGTGCAATACGGCGGCAAAGCAGGCAAGTGGGAAATATATTTGCTTGTTGAACAATGATACCGAAGTGCAAGCTGGCTGGCTTAAACATCTTTTTGATGTTCTGGAAAATGATGGGCAAATTGCAATTGCAGGCCCAAAATTGATATATCCTGATGGACGACTTCAGGAAGCGGGCGGGATAATTTGGAATGATGCCTCGGGATGGAATTTTGGCAAATATGATGATCCTGAAAAACCAGATTATAATTATGTAAAGGAAGTGGATTACATTTCGGGCGCTTGTATGCTGGTGCTAAAAAAAGTTTGGGATGCCTTGAATGGTTTTGATGAAAACTTCGCTCCTGCTTATTACGAAGATACGGACCTGGCTTTTGCTGTGCGAAAACTTGGCTACAAAGTTATGTACCAACCGCTTTCGGTGGTGAAGCACTTCGAAGGGGCTTCCAACGGATGTGATGAATCAACTGGAATGAAAAAGTTCCAGGCAATAAACCAAAAGAAGTTCCTCGATAAATGGCAACGTGAGTTAGGCATCGAATCCTCGCCCAATGGCAGCAATGTTTTTTTCCATCGCGACAGGTCGCTACACCAAAAACACATGCTAATTATCGACCATTATGTACCCATGTATGATAATGATGCTGGTTCGCGTAGTACTTTCAGCTACCTGAAATTATTCCTGAAAATGGGCTATAAAATCCATTTTATCGGCGACAATTATTTTAAGCACGAACCCTACACCTCCGTGCTTCAGCAAATGGGGGTAGAAGTGCTTTATGGGAATTTTTACCAGAAAAATATCAGGGACTGGTTTCGCGATAATGGTCAATACATTCACTTTGTAATAGCCCACCGTGTACATATTGCGCCCAAGTATTTTGAAATGATACGGAAATTTACCACCGCAAAGATTGCTTACATTGGGCACGATTTACAATATTTGGGAAGTCGGCGAAAATTTGAATTGACCGGTAATAAAAAGTTCAAAAAAGAAAGCCTTAAGTTTTTGAAAACCGAAACCCGCATTTTCAATACTGTTGACACTATTCTTCCATTTTCGACTTACGAAGAGCCCCACATTAAAAAACTTGCTCCCGACAAAAAGGTTCAGGTTATTCCTGTTTATTTTTTTAATGATATTCCTGATAAAGTTCATAGCTTTGATGAACGGAAGGATATTTTGTTCGTAGGTTATTTTGGTCATCCGCCCAACCCCGATGCCATTATGTGGTTTGTCGAAAATGTGTTTCCAATCATAAAAAAACAACTGCCCGATGTAAGGCTAAACATTGTAGGCTCGAAACCCACCGATGAAGTTTTGGCACTGGCAAATAAGTCGATATCTGTTACGGGTTATGTTTCGGATGAAAAGCTGTTGGAATATTACAGCAAATCTAAGCTGGCAATTTTACCCCTCAGGTTTGGAGCCGGTGTAAAGGGCAAATTATTGGAATCGCTACATCACCAAATCCCAACCGTTATTACTTCGGTGGCCGCCGAGGGCGTTCCCGAAATCGAAAACTACAGCGCGATTGCCGATGAAGCGGAGGCTTTTGCTAGCAGCGTTCTAAAAGTTTACACCCATCGGCAAACCTGGGAAAACTATTCATCGGGGGGAAAAGAGCTTATTAAAAAATATTACACCGAAGATGCAGCGAGACAGATTATGGAGGAGGTTTTATCTATGCAGTAGCTCGTGCTTATTTTTCTTCGTGTTTTTGTTTCTGTCAAAATCAATAAGATATGCTGAGGATCTAAAGGCCTTTACGTAATCCAGCTTTTTATAGCCTTCTTTATTTAATCGGGCAATTATTTCGTGTGATTTTCGGTTGGTTTTATCAACAAACAACAACCACACCCTACCATTAAGCAACTTAATCTCATTATAAAAATCTTCTTCAAACTGCCAAACTTGCAATCGGAGTATTGAATTATCAAATTCAACAAAACCAATGGTTTTATAGTATAGATATGAGGGAAATGCAGGAGCGGTTACCAAAATTTTTTCACCAGGTTTACTGTTTTCTTTTATGTAGGCCATGGTTTTTTTTATTTCCGGAGTCCGAAATGGAAAACGTGCCTGTGTAGTAAAGAAAATTATAAAAAACACCGGAATCAACCATACAAGATTTTGCCAAGGTCTTTTACCCACAAGTTTTACTATTGCAGTTATTAATAGATTAAATCCAAACGAAATAATGATGATAACACCAGGGATTTGATAAATCAACATGCGTGGAAGAGATGGATACATCTTGAGTGCCGTAAGCGTGAAATGAATGATAACTGGCGCAAGACTTAATATCAGTAAACCTAACTTTTTTTGCCTGATCATAAAAATTAGCCCAAAAATAAAAAATGAACTCAAGCCGTAAAATCCAACATCCCCAAATGGTAATAAAACCTTAAGATATACTTTATTTATTGTCAGTAAATATTCGTAAATTCTCGATTGAAAGGAGCTTAAAGGTGAAAAACCATACACATCAGAGAATTCAATGCTTGCCTTAACAATATTTGGATTACTGTAAATAAAGAAATAGTAATAGAAGGCAAATCCTATGACCCACATTGCAGCAACCGCGGCAAACAACAAAAAGGTTTTCTTTTGGCGGGCAAAAGAAGTTTGAAGAAAAAACAAACCAGCCGTAAGCAAAATGATAGGGGCAACATTCGACAGGAAAATACTGATTAAACCTGTTATCGCCAGTAATAAATAATTAATCTTACCGCTGCGATGGTTTTCGATCATAATAAATGCAATGGCACAATAAACCAATAAATCGCAGATATACTGCTTTATTTCGGAAGAATAACGTAATAGCATGGTGTTGAAAACAAACAACGACAAGGCAAAAATCACCGTTCCTTTGTTCTCAAAAATCAGTTTCAACATTCGATAGAAAAAAAACAAAGCCCCAAAAAAACAGACCATCGGAAATATCCGCAAAGCAATA
>Ga0208900_1000834_pt1 | contig 18173 bp, 28 predicted proteins | sample AntAceMetag02UKK_FD_184763 | JGI IMG/M metagenome (GOLD analysis project Ga0208900, IMG submission 184763) | Saline lake microbial communities from Ace Lake, Antarctica - Antarctic Ace Lake Metagenome 02UKK (SPAdes) (version 2) | ecosystem: Environmental > Aquatic > Non-marine Saline and... | reverse complement strand
CCTTTAAAAGAGCCTATTTTACAAATTCAAGAATCCGGACAAAAATCTGCTGCTATTGTGCAGGATCTATTGACCCTGGCAAGAAGAGGAGTTGTTGTTGCAGATGTCATGAATTTGAATCAACTCGTAGGTAGCTATATTAACTCTCCAGAATATACAAAACTAAAATTATTTAACCCATATGCAATAATTAGAAGTAATCTCGATTCAGATTTATTAAATATCATGGGCTCAACAGTACATTTGTTCAAGACCATCATGAACCTTGTTAACAATGCTGCAGAGGCAATGCCTGGCGGCGGTGATATAATCATCTCAACACAAAATCAATACATTGATAAACCCGTAAAAGGCTATGATAATATTAAAGAAGGCGATTATGCTGTCCTTAAAGTGTCAGATACCGGGACAGGTATCGACTCAAAGGATATTGAGAAGATCTTTGAACCTTTTTATACCAAAAAGGTTATGGGCAGGAGTGGAACTGGATTGGGTATGGCCGTGGTGTGGGGGACTGTACAGGATCATAAAGGGTATATTGAGGTTCAAAGCATCCCAAACGAAGGAACAACATTTACACTTTATTTTCCTGTAACCAGAGAAGAAATTAATGAAGAAAAAACTGCCATCCCTTTAGAAGAATATACGGGAAACGGGGAGTCAATTCTGGTTGTAGATGATGTAGAAGGACAACGAAAAATTGCATCTGACTTGTTAAAAAGGCTGGATTATTCTGTCACATCGGTAGCAAGTGGAGAACAGGCTGTTGATTACATGAAAAAAAATTCAGCAAATCTTATAATTTTAGATATGATAATGGACCCTGGCATTGATGGATGCGAGACATATAAACAAATTCTTGAATTGCATCCTGAACAAAAGGCTATCATTACAAGTGGATTTTTTGAAAGTGATAAAGTCAAAGAAACTCAAAGACTTGGTGCAGGGGAATATATAAAAAAACCATATCTATTTGAGAAAATAGGAATGGCAGTAAAAAAAGAATTGGAAAAATAGATCATATTTTAGCAGGAATAAAATTTATTTTTTTTTGCAATAAATGGTGCTTTTTGGTATCAGAACTTTAAAAATTTTTTCCAGATATATTTAATCTGAACATTATATATTTGCATAGTATAGGATTCAAAAAATGGCTGAGAAACCTTCCTATCAAGAACTGGAGCATCGAATTCAGGAATTAGAGAAGGATGTTATTTGCTTGGCCGTTGAACACATATAACTGTTTTGTATTCTCCTGGTTTTACTGTGTCTATTTATGTTGCCAGTTTTTTTTTGTTGCGTGATTTTCTTTGGATTTAATTCTTTTACTTTTTATATTTACAAGATATACAGATCTGCACAATTATTTGTTGAACAATTCTTTAATAGAACGGATGTACTGATCAATTATATCTTCAACTTCAGGCCCAATTTCATGGAATATAATTCCAAGGCTTAGCTGTTTTTTATCCTTTTGGATACTTTTTACTTTTCCCACGGCCAATTGTTCATCCGCTATCTTAGGAAATTGATACTTTAAGGTAATCGGTTCATCTATCTGAATGGCTAACAATTCTTCACTTTTGGTCTTCCCTTTAAACACACAGAGACATCCTTTTTTGTTTATATCTAATGTGACCCCTTCTATCTCTTCTTCATTGATTTTTACTTTAGTGGGAAGATAGCAATCCACTCTTTCTATGGAACGAAGATTGTGATCTTCAATAATTTCCGGATATTTCACGAATAATAATTTTAAGGGAGCATAAAGGTCTTCAATCAGTTCGGACTGGAATCCAAAAACAGTGCCTTCATATACGTACCGGACAACAATTCTGGTTCCCTTGAAATATTTATATTTTATACTGCCATACAATGAGTTGGTAGGGACATTTATAACCAGATACTTGTCTGAGTCTATCCCGATCAAGGTGCTTTTCAAAGCGAAATCAACCCCTTCAATCTTCATTTGTAATGAGGTACCCGGCTCTATAGCAATACGTCTTCCCGTGTTGAATTGAAAATTTTCAATCTCCATATTTTCCTCCATGGTGCTTATCTTTACAATCGACCCAAGTCATTGTTGCGATCTGGATACGATAAATATTTGAATCGTATCTGACCGGAAGGGTTAAAATTCCGAATAGCAACTCAGTATCAAAACAGAATATTATTGTAAAGATATATTCAATTGGGAAGCAGGAGCAACCTGTTTTTTTTTATCCATCAGCATCTTAATATAAACCGGTCCAGTTTTCGATCATTGACTAAACCCCCCATTGGTGGATGTAGGTGAGGATTATACAGTCACTGCAGATTATCCAGCCCTGTCATTTCTTCCCCGCCCTGTGTCAAGATTCTGACTATTCTTGCTCAACTTAAAATCTTATTCATTTATTTTTAAGCATAACAAGCTGATTTTAATGATTAAACCTACTCGATAGCTGAAAAATTTTCAAAAGGATTTCTCGCTTTCCTTGATTTGCATAAAATATTAATTTCTGATATACATGTATAGCAGAAAGGAGAAACATTATGTTAGCAATACGGTTACCAAAAGAGATAGAAGAACGGCTCAATGCATTGGCAAAAATCACAGGACGAACAAAAACATTCTATGCAAGGGAAGCAATTTTTAAGCACTTAGATGACCTGGAAGATATCTATTTGGCCGAGAAAAGACTTGAAGATGTTCGAGCGGGAAAATCAAAAACAATTCCACTTGAAAAAGTGATGGCGAACCATGGCCTGGAAAATTGAGTTCGAGCAGGAAGCTGAAAAGGAACTTGCTCGTATTGATCGGCAGCAGGCAAAACGAATTTTAAAATATTTGTTTGAACGGATAGCGACACCTGAAGACCCTCATCGATTTGGAGAAGCCCTGAAGTTTAATTTGTCTGGTTTTTGGAAATATCGAATAGGAAATTACCGGGTAATTTGTTATATTCAGGATGAGACCGTGACTGTTCTTGTTCTCCGGATCGGACATCGGAGAAAAGTTTACAAAAAATAGATTTTGTCTCTTATACGCCCATCTGACAGGGGTTTAAAGGGTGCCTCCGGAAATTTCGCGGCTTTGGACAATTAACCCCGAAAGGGGATTTCACTGGGGTCTAAAAGAATAAAACCCCGCCTCCATTTTAAGGAAGTGGGGTTTTGGTTTGAGGTTTACCCCGTTAGAGGCGTTGAGAATTTGTCCTCTAACGGGAGTTACTATTTGCTTCCAGCTGATTCTATCCTTCAGCCTTCATTCAACCTTATTGAAGCAGGGTGAGAACAACCTGCGGCAGCTGATTGGCCTGGGCCAGCATGGCGATACCGGCCTGCTGCATGACTTGGGCTTTGGTCATGGCAGCTGTTTCCGCTGAAAAATCCGCATCCATGATAGTGGAAGAAAGGGGGGACTATGTTAGGGGTATGCGCGACACTTTACCGACCAGCAGCTTATTGGGACTTGGTGTTGCCCCAATTTTTATCTCTGGTAATTTCACAGTATTTGGTTTTAACTATTATTGATTGATTAAAAAAAATCATCTCAAATAGATAGAGGATAAATCAGATGAAAACATTCAATGTCATAATTGAACAGGATAATGAAGGGTTTTATGTTACTCCCAAAAATATCCCGAAAACAAAAAAAATAAGCGCCAATCCGTGGCAAATAACCCCCCAATAACCACAATAAGGAAAGCCTGACCCCGGGTTTTCCCCGGGTTTTCCGTAAGTGCGAAGCTGGCAAGATAAAAGTGTCAAGAATGAAGATGTGGCCATTTCTTTTCCCGCTAAATCGGCCGGTTTAAAACAGTATCAATTAGATCATGAATTCGTTCTGTCATATATACAGGTATCGATAGAAGGCTGTATGATACTGGCCTGCCTGTTGTTGTTTTTATCTCCAGGTTTTCCACTAATGGCTGATTAATATTACAGCGCACAGCAAAATTGTAGCCCTTTTCCGCCATAAAATAATGCAGAGATTTCATGCTTTCTGCTTTTCCGGATTTTACTTCAAGGGGAACGACACGGTTTCCATGTTGAATAATATAATCAATTTCTCCTTGTCTTCCCCCTGTCCTTTGCCAGTAAAACAGTTGCGGATCTGATAACGGGGTCTGGGCTGCCCTTAATTGCTGCCCTACAAACTGTTCTGCCAAACCGCCTTTATTTGAAAAGATAATATCTTTTATCGCTGATGGTTTTGCAGATGACAGTCCTAACTGTGCGGAAATCAAACCGATGTCAAGCATTAACGATTTAAAGAACTTATCATTTGATTCCGCGCCGAGAGGCAAGCCCTACTCATCAGGCCATTGAGGATGTTGCTATCTGGAATACCTTTGCGGGCATCTGTCTGATCTGCCACAGGCCTTCAATTTTACAGCTTGACAATGCACCTGCACTTGTATAACTTATATATACAGATCCTGCTTATCGCAGAAGCAACTTTAATATTTTTACAAATAAAACAGAATGTTAACACGGATACAACAAAAGAAAATATCTTATATCAAATGAGGTTTAATCATGGCAACGCAAATGATCATCAGAGTAGAATCAGGCTTAAAGAATAAAGTCAGTCAGTTAGCAAAAGCCGAAGGAAAAAACCTAAGTGAACTTGTAAGAGAACTTCTTGAAAAATACACAAAAGAAAGGGACGTGAGTGCCTATATCGATAGCCTTTGGGACAGCATAGGACAAAATTTTTCCAAAAACAACATATCAGAGGCTGATATCGAAGAAGCAATAAAACAGGTACGGTCAAAAAATGCTTAAAGTCGTTATTGACACAAATGTATTTATTTCTTCTTTTTTTGGCGGTGTTCCCAGGGAAATAATTAATCTTTGGAAAAAAGGCAACATCGTTTTATGCCTGTCGCAAGCAATAATAGAAGAGTATCTTGAAGTGCTCAATAGGCTTGGGTTAAGAGACAAAAAGGAAATTTCTAATTTAACCGGATTATTTGCTGAGGGGTACAATTCAATTTTTACGACAAAAACGCCAAATATAAAGGTCGTGGATGATGATCCAGATGACAATAAATTCCTGGAATGTGCTGTAGCTCTCGACAGCAAAATTATCATTTCGGGAGACAAGCACCTTAAGGAGATCAAAAAATACATGGCTATTGAAATAGTGTCCCCTAAAGAATTTATTGATCTTTACAGCAGAAAAAATTCTCACCCAAAATAACTTGGGCTGTGCCGTCAATTTGCTTCGCGCTGGGCTGCGCCGGTAACCTTGAAGGCAGAGCAGGAAAAATATCCGGACAAGCAATTTCAAATGAAACCCTTGTTATTAGTGAGCAGCAGCGGGTTCAACTCCCACCGCTTAAATATCATACAAATCGAGTATAAATCGGAATAAAGACGATATTATCTACTCGTTGTTTTTCAAAAGCAGTCGGTGACATCACATATCCGGTTTTAATCTTCTGGTGTTCTTCAAGAAAAAGATGCAAACTTTTTAATTTGCCTGTTGGACCGCTTTTGACTTCTATCGGAAAAATTTTACTATCATAAACATACAGATAGTCGATTTCGGCAGAACTGCTTTTTTTATCTCTGGCCCAATAATACATCTTTTGGTTTTCAGAACCGCCTGCTGCAACCATCTCCTGTCCAACAAATTGTTCAGCTAAAGCGCCACGATACACATGAGATAAATCTTTGGCTTCCATCACATCTCTTGCCGATACGCCGCTATTGTACTGCATCAAACCAATATCTAGAAATAATGGTTTGATTTTTTTTGTGGAAACACCTGTGCTTAAAGGAAGGCTGTTTGCGTTTGATGATCTTGTAATCTGAAGTATTAACGCTTTTTCTAAGATCTGAAGAGATGTTTTAGTCTTTTCAATTCTCCTGTCCGGATCTAACCGAGTATATTTTATCTGGCTTCCAACAAATGAAGGCGTTGTTCTCATTATGTGGTCCAGGCTGTCAATATCAGCCCTTCTATAATATTTTATCAGAGATTGAAGATATGCTTGAAATATTTCCTCGTGTACTGCGAAACTATCTGATACTGAACCGGCATGACAATATCGGTTAACGGCTTCAGGCATACCGCCTGTTAAAAAATAGGTTTTCAACTGATCTATAATTTTTTGATGTGTAAATTCGTTGACTGGCTTGAACCTTGAAATACAGGGGAGCTGGTCTGCAAGAATATTTTTCCCGGAGGCATTTAGAAATTCATAAAATGTCATAGGCTGCATCCATTCAAAAGAAACCCGCCCTACCGGGAAAGAAATGTTACCTAATGCAAATTCAAGCATTGAACCGGCAGCGACGATATGAAGTTCTGGCATCTCTTCATAAAAATATCTTAAGCTTAACAACGCTCTTTCACATTCCTGGATTTCATCAAAAAACAGCAGTGTTTTGCCAGGAATAATTTTTATTTCTGAAAATATTTCTATATCTTGGATTATTTTTTTAACTGACAAATCTTTATCAAAAATTTTATGGATACTTCGGTTTCGCTCAAAATCTAATTTTATTAAAGATTGAAAACAGGTTTCGCCAAATTGGGAGATCGAAAATGTTTTACCGACTTGTCTTGCACCTCTTATTATTAAGGGTTTTCTGAAATTTTGAGTTTTCCAGTCGATTAGTTTCAAATCAATTGTTCTTTTCATATGTCCCCATTTTTACCGTATTTTAGTAATTTTATGGTGTGATTATTACATCATTATGATAATTTTACAAGGTTGTTTTTTGATTGGACCCCCAATTTTTATCTCTGGTAATTTCACAGTATTTGATTTAAACTATTATCGATTGAAAAAAAATCATCCCAAATTGATAGAGGATACATCAGATGAAAACATTCAATGTCATAATTGAACAGGATACTGAAGGGTTTTATGTCGCCAGTGTCCCTGAATTAAGGGGTTGTCATACACAAGCGAAATCTCTGGATATTTTATTAGCCCGTATTAAGGAAGCCATTACATTGTGTATGGAGGTTGATGAAATTACCATATCTAATGAATTTATCGGGTTTCAAAGAATATCGGTTCCGGTATGACACAATACCCATCACTGCAAGGCAAACAGCTCATTAAAGTACTTAAAAAAATAAAATTTAGTGGCATTAAAATTAAAGGAAGTCATCATTTCCTAAAATACTCTGATGGCCGATGCACAGTTGTTCCAGTACACTCAGGTGAAATAATCGGGCCGGGGTTAGTAACAAAGATTCTTCGTGATTGTGAATTAACACGAGACGATCTTTTGAAATTAATGTAAGATATGGAATACGTTACTCCCAAAAATATCCCGAAAACAAAAAAAAATAGCGCCAATCCGTGGCAAATAATCCTTAATAACCATAATAACCTGAAGGTCACACGTCATGTAATCCTAGACGATCAATTAATTCAATTGATTCAATTGATTCAAAGTGGGTGTCCCTTGTAAGCAGCGTGCCGCCTATTTCCATACAACAGGCCGCTATCCACAAATCGTTGACAGGTATCTTGCGGCCTTTTTTGACCAGATGAAAGTAAATGAGAGCGTATTTTCTGGCAACATCTTTGTCTATATTAATAATGTCAATTTGCAGTTGGTCGATAACTTGCTGAAGTTTTTTTTCATTGTCTTCTTGTTTGGTGCCTTTCATGAAACCAAAGGTCAATTCAGCGATAACTACTGCCGGCATATAAATTTCTTCGCCAAATTTTGCTATTGTATCGATAGTAGATGGAACACCCTCGGCATAATCACAATAAATATTAGTGTCCAGAACGAGTTTCACTCCCAGTCTCCTTCGTTGATCTGATTGAAAATTTGCAGGGATTTTCTCAGCTCTTTTGCTTCATCATGTGGCATCCAACCGGCAAGATCCCTGATCAGTTGTTTCCTGTCTTTGTCGAGGCCTAATTTTGTATCAACTGCTTCCAAAATTATGGCTGTTTTGGTTTTCCCTGTTTTTTTAGCAAATTTACGAATTAATTCTTCTTTGTAAATTGGAATTCTTAAACTGATTGCCATTGACATGCCTCCTTGGTTATAGAATAAAAGAATGTATCGCAATTTTTAATAATGTATTCCTGTCGAGCGGGATTGTCAAGAGAAACAATGGGGTCACATCTTAAATGTTAACATCTGTTAAGATTTCTCCCTGCGGTCGAAATGACAAGTAGAGACCTGGGTCGAATGGCTTATTGGTAAGACAGATCAGGAAAAATTCAAAGAGCTCGGCACCTGCTTTAGAAGAAAAGCCTGATAAATCAATCAAATATTTGATTATCACAGGCTTTTATTAACAACTGGATGGAAAATCCATTTTATGGGGAAAATTAAAATTGACATACTTTGTGGGATGTATAATTACCCAAACTAAAATATAACTTTAATTTGGGTAATAATATGTATATCCAGAGAAAATTAAAAAAAATATTTCAGGCCAGTATCAGGCAATTTTCAGCTGTATTGATTAACCAATTCAAAAAAATTGCTGGCAGTGATGCTTCACAACAGAGGATACTTGTATGCAGGATAGATAAAACAAGGAATTTGCCTGGAAAAAACATAGCGCTTCCATGGTCTGTTTTTCCAGAGTGGCTGAAAGAAATTATCGATTAAGACTTACTACCTCCTTTGCAATGCAATAAGGGACATTGGTACTTTTGCCCCGATGGCCACTTTAAAATCCCCCACCTGTGGCCGGGTCAAAATCCCCCACCCAGAAATCAGATTCTAACTTTGGATGGTGGATAGGTGACTGAAAATAAACTCTTTTTTCCTTTTTCATCCCTCCTAAGTATCAAAAGGGGTGGAGGAAAAACATGCAGAACAAACGCATCCTTGGCACAACCGGTGGAACCCTCTAATAGCAAAAAAAATATAGGTCCTTGAGGGGCCCCGGAACTCATCAGCTCTACCTGCCGACAGAAATCCAGAAGATGCTGGAAGTCACTGGCCGGATAAGAATACAACTAACCTAAAAACGCAATACTTTAACCCCCAATAACCACAATAAGGAAAGCCTGACCCCAATAGGTCCTCAATAAGGAAAGCCTGACCCCAATAGGTCCTTTATTAAAACAATATAATAGGTTATAATGTTTTAAGATTATCACTCTTTGAGGCGTGCCATGGAAGCCATAGAGTTTAAAACTAAAATCAGAAACGGGCTTATTTGCATTCCTGACAAATTCAGGCAAAGAACCGGCAATCCTACAGTGATCGAATATTGACCCGAATATTTAAGGAGTAATCAATATGGAAGTTGCAACACCAATGTCCCCTGAATCATTAACCGCTGTTGAGATTTTGGAAAGCATAAGTGTAACTCACCGGGCTCAAGCTTTGGAAGTATTAAGAACTTTTGCGTATGAACTTCGCAGTGAACAGAAATGGGAAGACTTGTATTCAAAGCATCCAGGGCCGATGAAAAAAATGGCAAAACAGGCGCTTAAAGAACACAGAGAAGGAAAGAGCCGGGAACTGTAATGAATTCATTCACTGTAAAGTCATATTGGAAATTTTATAAAGAGTTACCAGTGAATATCCAAAAACAGGCGGATGCTAAATTTGAACTTTGGATTGAGAATCCTTTCCATCCATCACTGTGTTTTAAGTGTGTAAATTCCGAAGATGATATTTGGTCGGCCAGGGTGAATATGGACTATCGGGCTCTCACTGTCAGGGAGAAAGATATGGTTATTTGGTATTGGATTGCTATCCAGAGTTAGTGGGGATTGAAGAGCGCTTTAAGCCGCGACCCATCGGTCACTAAAAGAGAGATGAGCAACAAGAAAATCTATCTTTATGATAACGGCTTTGCAGCAGTTACCCCATATTCTTTTTTTGAAGACAGGGGCAAGCTTCTGGAAAATCTTGTGTTTGTCCACCTCAGGGCCCAGACAAAAGAGATATACTTTTTGAAAAAAGGATGGGAATGTGATTTTTTAGTTTTCCCAATAGCAAAGCAGCCATTGATCATTCAGGTGACTGACCGCTTGAATTCAGATAATTTGAAGCATGAAATCAAATGCCTGGAGATGGCAAGGAAACGAATTCCTAATTCTAAATGCCTGCTGCTGGCAGGACAACATGATCAGACCGTTGATTTGCCGGTCTGGTGTAAACTCATGCCGATATCTACCTGGCTTTTGGGGTAACAAGGGACCCGGCAACCATCAGCACAGACTGCGCTAAGTGGAAGTATGGGAGGGGCGCTTTTTGAGGCAACAAATGCCAGTGGCGGGTTATATTTTTTTAAAAAACTGCGAAACGACCTGGTGATAGCAGGTTTCTTCAGTATAAAGTCCCCTGCTGAAATTTTATTATTTGAAATAATAGCAGGGTTATTCTTCCTTAATTTGTAATAATAGTCAAGAAAATGTTTTCAGGATGAAAAAAACTCCCTGCCAGGTAATAGATCACATTCCAGTTAAATAAAAGCAACAACATTTAACGGGATAAATCTTAAATATTAACTGTTGACTTATCTTGGTGTAGTGCGGGACATAAGTAAGTAAATAACTCATTCAACCAATTGGTATTTATGTTTGTTTTTTAGGGGGAGACCCTGGAGTGTTCTCGGGACGTTGGCGCCTTATGACCTTATTGGATGTAAGGTTTACCCGAAACATTTATGAACTAAACAGCGGAATATTCCTAATTCTAATTCCTGATTCAGTTACGGTTACCATCGCACCCTTCTTGACCTGAGGTTCAATTTTAGCCCAAATCTTTTTTATGAGGAGCGCCAAATCAGGCCCTCTCAGACCTTCCAAACGAATACGAATAACAGAAGGAGTAGAGGCATTTTCCAGCGCGAGAATAGTATGAAAGTCCGAATCCAGAGTAATAATAACACACTGATTATTTCGCGCAAACTCAAGAATTTTAATATCCGTGTATCGGCTTAAACCAATATCCCCTGTATGCAACACGTCCCATCCTTCATCTCGCAAAAGAGAAGCCGCTGAACGGGGAAGCCCTTGATCCAGTAGAATACTAATCAAGCCGCCTCAAAAGCAATGCTTTGGTCATACAAATTTCCGGCGGCGAATTGCAATGCCTGGCGAATGTCTTCTTTTTCCAACTCGGGATACTCAGACCGAAGTTCATCCCAATCTGGATAAAGCGCAACTGCTTCTACCACCCTACGGACTGTTAAGCGCATATCCCTTATACAGGGCTGACCTTTCATGATTTCCGGGTTAACGGTGATTCTGTCAAATTTTGACCCCATTACTACCTCCTTTGCAATGCAATAAGGGACATTGGTACTTTCGTTACATTGTGATACTTTTATCTCTTATATGGTCATACTTGTCAAGGGCAAAACAATGGGTTTATCCAAGATTCTGATATCTTCTTTGATGGTGCTGTTGGCTCTTTCAGATGCGGATCTTGCCTGTTTTATAGTGTTGTAACGCTTTGTTCCCCTTGGAATCTGGTTTTGAAGCCTTGGTTGTTTTTTGATATACATGTGGCGGCAGAATACTTTGCCGATATTCTTGTTCAGGATAAAGTTATTATTGAACTGAAAGCAGTAGAAAAATTAAGCAAGCTCCATGAGGCTCAGATTCTGAATTAGTTAAAAGCAACAGGTATCCAGGTTGAGTTGCTGGTTAATTTTAAACATCCAAAAGCAGAAATCAAGCGAATGGTACTTGGCTTAAAAGAATAAACCGTTTGCGTTTTCTGCGTGATTCTATAATAATTAGCCGCAGAAAGACGCTGATAAACGCAATCATTATCGCACCGATAGACGTTGGCGAAGTGCATGCCTGAAGCATTGCCGAAGTTGACCGCTAAAGAGGTCGAGGTCTTTTACCCTCTGAAGCTACTGGTATGTGAAAAGGAACTTTAACGAATGCGATGAACGATTCGGTGACGACTGGCCCATGAAAACGCAAAACCTTTCAGTAAAATATCCGGACAAGCAATTTCAAACATCCTTAAATTTCATATTTTCCTTGCAAACAGTAAAATAAATAGATATATTTATCTTCTAATAGGGATAATATGAAATGAAAGGTCTACTCAAACGAATCATTAAAGATTTTCACGATCGTCCGCTCCCTGATCTTAAGACCAGGCAGGCTGATGTCCCTCTGAACCTGGATAAGATTATCACTGTAGTAGGTCCCAGAAGGGCGGGGAAAACGTATTATCTTTTTCAGCTCATGGCTGAATTAGAGAGGCAAGGTGTAGAGCGCAACCGGATTCTATATATCAATTTTGAAGATGAACGTCTGGAACTAAAAGGCTGCCATGACCTCATTCTTGAGGCTTATCTTGAACTTTATCCTGACCTGGACCTTTCGCTGTCCTATTTTTTCTTTGATGAGATTCAGGAGTTGGATCTGTGGGAGAAGTTTGTTCGCCGCATGTTCGACACGGTGACCAAAAGGATTTTTTTGACGGGTTCCAATGCAAGACTTCTGTCTGGAGAGATAGCCACATCTTTGCGCGGCCGGAGTCTTTCTTTTGAAATTATGCCGCTTTCCTTTAAGGAGTTTCTGAGTTTCAAAGAGATTGACGCACAAGATATCTATTCTACCAGGAACCTCTCAGTTATTCAAAATGCCTTTGAAGAATACCTCTTATGGGGCGGCTATCCAGAGTTAGTGGGGATTGAAGAGCGCTTTAAGCCGCAAGTGTTGCAAGAATACTTCAATGTAATGCTTTATCGAGATCTGGTGGAAAGATACACGATTAAGGATGTTTCGATATTAAAGTACTTAGTGAAGCGTTTGATTGCATCGTTTACCAAAGAGTTTTCCGTGAATAAGTTATACAACGAACTTAAATCGAGAGGCATTTCAATCAGCAAGGACCGCATTTACAGGATCGTTGACCAAATATTCTCGATTTATATGCTGGCGTATGTGGAAAAGCATGACCCATCGGTCACTAAAAGAGAGATGAGCAACAAGAAAATCTATCTTTATGATAACGGCTTTGCGGCAGTTACCCGATATTCTTTTTTTGAAGACAGGGGCAAGCTTTTGGAAAATCTTGTGTTTGTCCACCTCAGGGCCCAGACAAAAGAGATATACTTTTTGAAAAACGGATGGGGATGTGATTTTTTGGTTTTCCCAATGGCAAAGCAGCCATTGATCATTCAGGTGACTGACCGCTTGAATTCAGATAATTTGAAGTGTGAAATCAACGGCCTGGTGATGGCAAGGAAACGAATTCCTAATTCTAAATGCCTGCTGCTGGCAAGACAACATGATCAGACCGTTGATTTGCCGGACTGGTGTAAACTCATGCCGATATCTACCTGGCTTTTGGGGTAACAAGGGACCGGCAACCATCAGCACAGACAGCGCTAAGTGGAAGTATGGGAGGGGCACACGTCTATCCAGCCCTGTCATTTCTTCCCACCCGGCCCTGTGTCAAGATTCTGACTATTCTTGCTCACCTTAAAATCTTATTCATTTATTTTTTAGCATAACAGACTGATTTTAATATATATTTATGCATATCTTTTTTTGGCACATAAATTGCCTTGTTCTTTCTCAGTTTATAATAGCGGATAGTGAATAGTATGATGATTTAAATTGATGCTTTAAACAAAAAGACAATAATTATAATAAGCGATGTTCCGTTTCACTATGTAATCAAAGGGGCGTAGCTGGGTAAAAACTAAATTTAAACTATTTATGGCAAAATTCAAAGGCCTCTTTTTTATTATTGATATATGCCCCTTTTATATGCTATAAAGGGTCAAAAGAGAGGGGTAATAAGATATGATGAAGAGAATAGCAGAGGGGTATCTTGAAACATGGATAGAAAAAAAACGACGAAAGCCTTTGATATTAAGGGGTGCACGACAGACCGGAAAGTCAACTCTTGTCCGGATGTTTGCATCAAAAAACGGGCTTTTGCTGAATGAGATAAATCTTGAACAGCATCTTTATCTTGATGATGTTTTTAAAACACTTGATATCAATAATATAATTCGTGAACTGGAAGCAGTGGTCGGTTCTAATCTGCAACATCCTGGCTCCATACTGTTTCTGGATGAAATACAGGCAACACCGCACGCTCTACAGGCATTAAGATATTTTTTTGAAGATAAACCGGAAATTCCTGTTATTGCAGCCGGCTCACTTCTGGAATTTACGCTTTCAAATCACAGCTTTTCAATGCCTGTGGGAAGAATTGAATATTATCATATTGGCCCCATGACATTTAAAGAGTTTCTCCATGAAATCGAACCATCACTGCTGAAGCATATTACACAATTCGATTTTTCAAATAAAATTCCTGAAACTGCACACAAAAAACTTTTAAAAAAACAAAGAGAATATTTTTTCACCGGCGGCATGCCTGAAGCAGTGCTTGTTTATAAGGAAAACGGATCAGTAACCGAAGTCATTGACGTTCAACGCTCCATTGTTGAAACATATCTGGATGATTTTTCAAAATATGGTAGACAGATAGACCTGCCGCTGATGCAGAAAGTTTTCAGGTATATTCCGCGCGCGCTTGGTAAAAAGGTCAAATACAGTAACATTGCAAAAGAAAAAAAATCAAAAAAAATTAAAGAGGTCATAGATCTCCTTGTTAATGCAAGAATCTGTCACAAAGTATATCACAGTCACAGTAACGCAGTTCCTTTACTCGCAGAAATAAACGAGAATATTTATAAATTGATTTTTCTGGATATCGGTATTGTTAACCACATCTGTGGTAATGACTGGGGAACTATACAGTCATTTATGGAGAGCGAATTAATCAATGAGGGGGGGCTTGCAGAGCAATTCATAGGGCAGCATCTTTTAGCTTTGAAAAATGAGGCTCCAATACTCTGTTACTGGCTTAGAGAAAAAAAATCTGCCAATGCTGAAGTCGACTATATTATTTCTCAGGCTAATAAGGTTTTACCAGTAGAGGTAAAAAGTGGAAGAAGCGGTTCTTTGAAATCTCTTCAGCAATTTGTATTGAAAAAAAATAATAATACTGCAATACGTTTTGACCTTAATTTGCCGACAATACAGGATGTCAGTCACATTACAGCAACCTCTGATGGAAACAAACCTGTAAACTATAAACTTCTCTCCCTTCCATTATATATGGTGGAAGAACTCCCACGTCTTATCGACTGTTTACTATAGTATGAGGATGTTTAATACAGCGGGTTAAAATCGGCAGGTCGGCAACAACATGCGACGTGGATGGGTGGCCTTCAGCAACTGCAAGTTTCAAGGCAACAACTTCAATCTTTGCCTTTTTAACATGATCAGGCAAGACAGACGGACACTCTACCTTTATCCTGAACTCTTTATCAATTTGAATGTTGGACAGATTGTTCAACCGGTACATGATCTGTCTTTTGATCCTGGGGATAATATTTTTAAGCCCGTCCTCGGTCTTTATCCCGCAGGACTTCAAGGAATTTATCCATGTTCTGATGCCGGTCAATGTACCGGAACAGCTCAAACAAAAAAAGAGAAGGCGGATCGTATGTCATAAAGGGGCTCAAGATCTGTGTGTCTGACCATTCTAACCTGCACAGATCCAAGTTCAGAAATGTTGCAGGATATAGGGGTGGTAACAATTTCGATTTTTTTTGGACCAAGTCGATTAGTATTATATGTTTTTTGAAGAGGAGGAGGGTAACCGGCGTTCCAACAGTGACCCATAAAATCAAGAAAAATCGAATTGAAAAACTTTATTTGTAAAAACAGGTTTGCAACACATGGAATTTTTGGTAAAATATACTTTTAGTAATATTGGGGATTGTTTAAAACACAAAATCAGATTTGTTGCAGTTCGTTTTTTGTCACTGGATAATTGATGAATATTGGATATGTCAGGGAGAAGGTAATAAATGATGAGTATTTTTACTCACGTCATGGGGATATTGAGAGACAGAATGACAATTTATCAGTTTTAGATGTTGCAGAAGCTATGCTAACAGGCAGAGTTTTGGAAGAATATAAAGACATAGGAAGGGGTGAAAGTTGTTTGATAGTTGGATTTACCAACAGCGGGAAACCGGTTCATGTTGTATGTGGTTTAAATGAAAACAGCTTAGTCATTATCACAGTATATATACCGGGTCCTCCTAAATTTAAAAATCCATATGAAAGAGGGTAAAAATGAAAATTTGCAGCTTTTGCGGTAATAGAAATTTTAATAAAATTGTAACACAATATACATATAAACGAGATAGCAAATTTATTATAATTGATGATGTCCCGTGTCAAAGTTGTGAATATTGTGGAGAACAATATTTTGAAGCTAAAATTCTCAAAAATATTGAAGCTGCATTTAATGATATTTATTCAAAAGGGAAAAAGATAAAAAGAAGTATAACAATCCCGATTGAATCATATTCAGAACTTTTAAGCGCATGATAATCTTTTAATAACAGGTGCAAAATCAAATTTTATAATTCCGAAGAGAATTTCTCAAATTACCAATAATACCAGTTTTGGTAATATTGGTAATTTACTCGCCCAGGGCCATAACATGGAATACATAGCCACCCATTACCAAATGGACCTTGCCCTTACCTGGGCTATAAGATTACAAAGAAGAAGAAATCATCCGTTGGCAACAGGAAGGCTTTGAACCGTAAATTGGCCCTTAAAAAAAGAAGGGTTGATCAGGGAAAAAAGAAAGTCCCTCTCTCTGAATTAGAGACAAGATACACTGTGGGACAGCATGAGGTTGTAGCTTTATGGCAATGGCCGGGTCCTTAGATGATCCATACTTTGCAAACAACCTATGTGGCCGTTTGGAAGGTCACTGAATACGAAATCAAGATTGTGGAGATAAAGTATGCCGGAACACACGAAGGAATCAATTACAACAAAATTTGCTGATATTTGTATCCGTGTACCAGCAGCAGAAGTAGATCGGGTCAGATCTGCATTCAGCCAATTTTTGGACCTGGCTGGTGTTCAGTACAGTATCCCGGGTAATGATGCGGAAGGTCTGGTAACATGGGAAGATGCTTTTCCTGAACTTGGACCTGGAAGTGTTCTTCAAGGAGCCAGAGATCGTGAGGAGCTGACTCAGGCTGAACTGGCAGAGAAAATTGGAGTAAAGCCTCATCACATTTCTGAAATGGAGAATGGTAAACGGGCTATAGGAAAAGATATGGCCAAGCGGTTAGCCAGGGCTCTCAATACAGGATACAAGGTCTTCTTATGAGAGAAAGTAGTTATGAGTGACCCAGATCAGAGAATCCATAAAAATTTAAAACCAACAACAACCCTGGCCTTTCTCAATGCTGACTGGCGTGATTTTGAATCCACACCAGCCGCAGAAGAAAAACCCGATAAAGCAATCACCATATTTGACTACCAAAGCCTTTTATCAGAAACGGGATGGAAAACAATCTTTCGCATAGAATGCCCCCTGTCCTCGGGAAAAAAATCATAGCCATCAAAGACGATACCTTCACATTTAATCGCAAACGCGTTTTACAGATTTGTGATGGGATTGTGAAAAGGAATCTTCACTTTCTCTGGAGTTGCGATACCCGGGTCGATGTGTTGGACGAAGAAGTACTGTTTGCAATGCGTAAAGCCGGCTGCCAGAGGATTAGTCTTGACGTCGAATCAGCCTCGCCTGAAATTTTGAAAACCATCAACAAACGCATTACTCCTAAAAAGGTGACAGGAGACGTCAGCCCTAAATGTAAAAAAATAAAAAAATTTTTAAACAGGATAAAATTATGAAATTTGTGTACAAATTACAGAGGAAGTTATGGTTGTGTTAAAGGGAAAAAATAGGTTGTCTTGGGTTGAAAATAATTTTAATGGGTTGAGAGTGGGTTGTTTTATGCTGCTTTCGCAGTATTAAATACCCTCAGTATTCTTGACAAGCATACCATGTGGCAGGCCACAGAGCTGACCCCGGTTCACTGGAGAACTCAGCTTAAGTCCATGTTAAAGGAGCTTGAATAATAAACTTCTGCTCACAGGTGGGGCTGAACCGTAACAGTAGGTCCTTGAGGGGTCTGGCTTTTTTTATTGTGGTTATTTGCAAAATAACCACAATAAGGAAAGCCTGACCCCGGATCTCTGTGTCAAGATTCTGACTATTCTTGCTCACCTTAAAATCTTATTCATTTATTTTTTAGCATAAAAGCCTGATTTTAATATATATTTATGCATATATTTTTTTGGCACATAAATTGCTCTGTTTTTTCTCAGTTTATAATAGCGGATAGTGAATAG
>Ga0208900_1000833_pt1 | contig 18184 bp, 13 predicted proteins | sample AntAceMetag02UKK_FD_184763 | JGI IMG/M metagenome (GOLD analysis project Ga0208900, IMG submission 184763) | Saline lake microbial communities from Ace Lake, Antarctica - Antarctic Ace Lake Metagenome 02UKK (SPAdes) (version 2) | ecosystem: Environmental > Aquatic > Non-marine Saline and... | reverse complement strand
AAATGATAATCGCAACACTGAAGGCCACGAAAATATACATGGTATGGTCGAAAATCTTCCCGATTTGGGTAAGATGGCCTTCACCTTTGCGGCGGGCCATCAATATCTGGGCACCGGTACCAAAGCCAAAACCAAGCATAAAAATAGCGTGGTAAAAAAGCCCGCCAATAGCTGAAGCCCCCAGCTCCACCTCCCCTACCCTGCCCAAAAAAGCGGTATCCACCACCCCGATAATATTTTGCGCAAGCAGGCTAAGAATGATTGGATAAGAAATAATCCAGATTTGTCGGTATGAGGGAGTTTTTGGCATTGTTTAAAAGCAGCTTATAGTTGTTTTTATTTCCTGCTAATCATTTTTATATAAAGCATAAATCCATCTATCCAATAAAGCTTCTAAAATTTTCGGAGGTGATAGTTAAAAATTCATGTTCAGGGTAAGCATCAGTAAAAGTTTTTGAGGCTTTAACTTTCTTTTTAGGATTCCATTTAAACTCGAAAGCATAATACTTCCCTCCCCTTTCCTCTACATAATCCAATTCTTGTTGGGCATGTGTTCGCCAAAAAAAACTATTCGCCGGAATTTTATTGTATTTCAAATATTTCAATCTTTCACTAATTAAAAAATTTTCCCACAAAGCCCCAATATCATTACGAAGACCAAGAGGATTATAATTTGCTATCAAACTATTCCGAATGCCATTATCATAAAAATATATTTTTCGACTACTACTAATTTCGTTGCGCAGATTTCGCTTTAGAGGATTAAGACGAAAAATAATAAATGCCTTTTCAAGCAAATCTATATAATTGTAAATCGTATTTTTATCTACTCCCAACAACCCGGAAAGTTCATTGAACGAAACTTCTGAAGATACCTGAAATGCCAATGCTTGAAGCAATTTAATAATTAAATCAGGCTTCCTGATTTCTTTGTACTCAAGCAAATCTTTGTATAAATAACTACCGGACAATTGTAATAATAGCTCTCTTTCATCACCCTGATTTGTAATTATTTCCGGATACATTCCATAAATCAGCCTATTTTCAAGTGCCAAAACTGCTTCATGACTACCCATGTAATCTGCAAGTTCATGCCAGGAAATTGGGTAAAGCATATATTCCCATTTTCGTCCGGTTAAGGGTTCACTAATTTCATTGCTTAATTCGAGCGAAGATGACCCGGTAACAAACAGGCTGACATCCGGAATTTCATCTACGATGAGTTTTAATGACAATCCAATATTTTTAACGCGTTGCGCTTCATCAATAAAAACTAACTTTTTATTCCCAATAGCCTGACGCAACACCTGAATATTTGCAGACTCAAGCATGGTTCTGGTTAGCGTGTTGTCACAGTTTAAAAAAACATACTCCCCTAATTCCGAAAGAACTTGCTTTATGAGTGTGGTTTTACCGGTTTGCCTGGGGCCAAGAAGAATTATTGCCTTTCCGGTTTGTAATTTTTCCTGAATTATAGATTCTAATTGCCGTCTTATCATAATACATTGATTTGAGCACAAAAGTATGAATTTGGTGAATACGATCCCCAAATTGATATGAATTTGGTGAATACGATCCCCAAATTCGTATAAATTTGGTGAATAGGACTACAAAAGCTTTTTCACAATTTTCAAAACTGATGATTTATAGGGCGGATATTTCAAAGGTAAAAGACAACAAATGAAGGAGAAATATTTTAAAATCCAGATTAATTTCCGAGCATAAAGATCAGGCCTGCCGAAAGATCGCCCTGGATAATAGATGATGTAGAGCCCACACTAACGTTACACCCTGAGCCACCGGAACCTATTCCACAAAAAAGTCCACCACCTGAAAAGACAAGGGGCAAGTGCATATTTCCCTGGAAACGCAATCCAATTCTATCGGTAAGATAAACCTTCAAACCTCCACCTAAGGAAACCTCAAAGCGCCACGCATCATCAATATCGTTGGCAGTGCTGTTGAAATATGCCGCCCCGGCACGTAAAGCGCCAAAACCTTTTACCTTTTCAGACAAAGGAATGTTTCGTACCCCACCGAGATTAAAATAATTTACGTTTACACCAAAGTCCCTTGCAGGATATTGATTTTCATAACTATAATAGGGCCTCCATTGTGCGGTTGATGCCATGCTTGTATAACTTGCCTCGATGGTAACACCATTGGATAAAGGGAGTCCGGCAATTACGCCATAAGATACATTGTCTTTGATTTTTAGTTTGCCCTGGTAAAATTTCACGCTTCCACCAAAGAAATATCCAACCATAGGAGTAATTTCAAGTTTTAATGAATTCCCTGACTTGGGGGCATTCCCGGAGATTTGTGCAATTGCTGAAAGTGAAAATACACAAACAACAACTATCGACAGAATTATTTTTTTCATCTTAATAAAATTGTTCAAATGAATTTTTACAATAAAGTTTGCAAATATATTGTAATAGCACAAATAAAAAAACGGGCAGCCAAAATTTGGTTTACCCGTTTTCATATCTTTTGTTAACATAAATTTAATCTTCGATGGCCCGCACCCCCGGGAGCACCTTACCCTCGATACATTCGAGCATTGCTCCACCACCAGTAGAAACATAACTCACCTTATGGGCAAGGTTGTATTTGTTGATAGCAGCCACAGAATCGCCACCACCAACAAGTGAATATGAACCTTTTGCTGTAGCTTCTGCCACTTTTTCGGCGATGAATTTGGTACCGGCGGAAAAATTCACCATTTCAAAAACACCCATCGGGCCATTCCACAAAATGGTTTTTGAGTTTTGGATTACTTCCGCAAATTTCGACATTGTTTTTTCTCCAATATCCAAACCCATCCAGCCATCGGGAATCTCATCAGAAGCGCAAACATTTTTATTGGCCTCGTTGTCAAATTTATCGGCAATCACTGCATCAACGGGAATCAGCAGGTTTACACCCTTTACTTTTGCATCTTCGATGGCCTGTTTGGCGGTTTCAATCAGGTCTTCTTCAACCAGCGAGTTTCCAATTTTTCCACCCATGGCCTTGATAAAGGTAAACATCATACCCCCACCAATAATCAAATTATCCACCTTATCCAGCAGGTTTTTGATAATCTCAATTTTCCCGGAAACCTTAGCGCCTCCCAAGATGGCGGTAAATGGTTTTTTGCCATCTTTAATTACGGCATTTATGCTTGCCAGCTCGTTGGCCATCACATAGCCAAAATATTTATCATTCGGGAAAAACTCAGCAATGATGGCCGTTGAAGCATGAGCGCGGTGGGCGGTTCCAAAAGCATCGTTAACATACACATCAGCCAGCGAAGCCAGTTCTTTGGCAAACTCGCGATTGCCTTTGGTTTCTTCTTTGTAAAAACGGAGGTTTTCGAGCAGGAGCACATCACCATTTTTCAATTTGCTTGCAATTTTACGTGGGATTTCTCCAATACAATCGCTGGCAAATTTTACTTCAACGCCTAATTTTTCGGTCAGGGCCGGAATAAGATGCCTTAAGGATAATTTATCTTCGGGACCTTCTTTTGGCCTGCCGAGGTGCGACATCAAAATTGGCATTCCTCCATCTTTCAATATTTTTTTAATGGTTGGAATGGCAGCATTTATCCTGGTGGGATCAGTGATTTCAAATTTATCGTTGAGTGGCACATTAAAATCTACCCTGATGATTGCCCTGAGGCCATTAAAATTTAAATTATCTATGGTTTTCATTACTAAAAGTTTTAAATTTTTAATTTCTTTATTGATGCAAAAGTAGAATAAAGCAAGAGAATTTTTCGTGTTGATAACATTTATTAATTTAGAATTAAAGTAATGAAAATGAAAATTCCAAACCCTCCGGTTTTTTCCATATTTTTCAATTGTGGGCTAATAGGTGCGTGTCCAAAAAGTCGCAACTCGCCACGCCCCCCTCTAACTCCCATATCTTTGTGCCATATAGCAAATTTACAAAAAATGATATTTTTTTCTTATCATTTTTATACAAATGAAGGAATTGTAGGGATTAAATTAAAATTTAAGATAATGAATTGAATAATTATTACCCTTATTTTCCTTCCCTAAAAAAAAGCTCTGTAATGCCTATCATTACAGAGCTTTTTAAATTTGTTTGGTGCCCAGAACAAGACTCGAACTTGCACTCCATTGCTGAAACTAGTCCCTGAAACTAGCGCGTCTACCAATTCCGCCATCTGGGCTTTTATGCGGGTGCAAAAGTAATTTTTTATCCTTTTATTCCAACATTTTGAAGGAAAATTTTTACGCATACAAAATTTGGTCGTACTGCAATTATAGCGGAAAGGCTTTATTGAGGATTTCCTTCCTCAATTTTCTTAAAAATCTTAACTCCATATTTAATGACATCAGGAAGGCCATTTCCGGCTCCGATCAGGGCTTTACCCAGGGGAGCATAAACCGGGCAATATTCCTTTTGTCGGCACCTATGGTCTTTGAAATGATCATGGAATCGGTATTTGCCGTGGTTGACATCTGGTATGTTTCAAAGTTGGGGGCCGATGGTGTTGGTGAAACAGGCTCGCCTCGCTGGCGAAGCGGGCTGCGAAACGGGTCTCAGTCTCAGCCAGCCGGCGTATCCTTCGAGTTGACAGAGCTTTTGCGGGTTTGCTGGGCGAAATCTTGTAAAGACAATAATGAGGACATCATCTTATTTTTCTATGCAAAAATCATCCATACTACAAAAATTTAATCATCAAATTTGCATCATGGATTTTCGTTTACTTTGCAATTTTTAATTTGAAATTAGACAATATCAACAATCAATTTTACAATGGAAAATGAATTAATCATAGAACTCCGACACCTTAAGCTTGAAGACTATATCGACCTGCGACATGCGATGGAAAAAGCCTATTTTGGCTCAAGCCAGGATTTCTGGGAAAAACGCGACATCAGACGACTGCTGAAACTATTTCCCGAAGGCCAGCTTTGTGTAACCGTAAATGATAAGGTTGTTGCCCTGGCCCTCTCGCTGATTATTGATTACAAAAAGTTTGGCGATAACCATACTTACAATCAGATTACCGCTGATGAAACATTTAAAAGCCATGATCCGGAGGGTGATGTGTTGTATGGCATAGAAGTGTTTGTACACCCCGATCACCGTGGTTTGCGACTTGGACGAAGGCTGTATGATACCCGTAAGGAACTATGCGAAAACCTTAACCTCAAGGCAGTCATGGCAGGGGGGCGAATTCCAAATTACGCAAAATATGCCCACGAGATGTCGGCACGCGAATACATTAATAAAGTGAGCCAAAAAGAAATCTACGACCCAACCCTTAACTTTCAACTTTCAAATAATTTCCATGTAAAGAAAATCCTGAAAAACTACCTTCCGGAGGATGAACAATCGATGGAATATGCCACCCTGCTGGAGTGGAACAACATATATTACCAGGAAAAAGAGCATTTAATAAATGCACAACAACCCGTGGTGAGGTTGGGTTTGGTGCAATGGCAAATGCGTAATTTTCCGACTTTTGAAGACGTGATCGACCAGGCCGAATTCTTTATTGATGCTGTGAGTGGATACCATGCCGATTTCATTTTGTTTCCCGAATTTTTTAATGCGCCACTTATGTCGCCATACAACCATTTGGGCGAAGCTGCAGCTATTCGCGAGCTGGCGGCGCATACCGAAGAACTTCGGAAAAGGTTTGTTGATTTTTCCATCTCTTACAATGTGAACATCATTACCGGGAGCATGCCAATCGTGGAGGAAGATAAACTTTACAACATATCCTTTCTCTGTCGCCGTGATGGTTCATGGGAATCGATGAAAAAGCTTCATATCACACCCAACGAAATCGAAACCTGGGGCATGTCCGGTGGAGATTCTATCCAGATTTTTGATACCGATAGCGGAAAAATTGGCATTGCAATTTGTTATGATGTGGAATTTCCCGAGCTCATTCGCATTTATGCAGAGCAAGGCATGCAAATATTGTTTGTGCCTTTCCTCACCGACACACAAAACGGATACAGTCGCGTGCGCCGGTGTGCCCAGGCCCGGGCAATCGAAAACGAATGTTATGTGGCCATTGCCGGCTGCGTGGGTAACCTGCCGAGAGTTAACAACATGGATATTCAATATGCACAATCTGCTGTTTTTACACCTTCCGATTTTGCCTTCCCAACCAACGCCATCAAATCAGAAGCTACACCTAATACCGAAATGACCCTAATTGTGGATGTTGATTTGAACTTACTAAAAGACTTGCATTACAACGGTACAGTTAGGACAATTTTAGACAGACGCGATGATCTTTACGAGATAAAATGGAAAAAACCGGGGAATCAAAAAAAGAGTTGATATTTTAATTTTAAATTCCGATTTCTTTTTTTTGTTATCCATTTACTTCAAAATATGTCTTCATAATCTTTGAATTATTATTTTCGCATCAAATGTTGAAAAAAAAAATATTCCGGTTTACATTTTTGATGATCATAATAATATTTGCATCCACCGGATGCAAAACATATCAGTATTTCACCATTGACATATTAGAGCCTGCCGAAATATTCCTGCCTGGTAATATCGAAAAACTCCTGGTAACAAGTAATACCTTTTCCAACACTACTGTTAATAAGGGCACAAAATTTATTATTTATGGCCAGTCTGTTGTTGATTCGGCTTATCGCGATTCCACACTTGCAGCAAAAGCCCTCGGCACGCTCACGAAAATGTTGGATGAAATCGGAAAAGTTACTGCGATTATAGATGATTCAGCAGGCATAGGATTTCCTGATAAACCCGGCGATTATACCGAATCGCATGTTTCGCTTATCAGGCAACTGTGCAAACAAAACAATGCTGATGCTTTCCTCATACTTACTTCTATTTCCAAAGAGATTGTTTACGACATTTATTATGGTGACTTTGGAAATACTTATGGCGAATTTCAATTAATGTTTTCCACGCGATGGCTGTTGATCGACCCATATAGCTCAAAACTAATCGACAACAAAATTATTTACGACACGCTCTATTTGCCGGTAAGCAAACCATTTAGCAGGAACGACCAGGATAATTACAACAGCAGCATCGCACTACTTCTCGAAGCAACCGAATTAGCCGCAATCGAATATGGTTCTTACATTTCGCCCCATTATTCAAAATCCGACCGGATGATTTTCGTTTCCGGGAACAAAGCCCTGAAAAAGGGTTATCAAAAAGCCAAAACCGGAAATTGGAAAGATGCTGCCATTTTTTGGCGTGAAGCGCTAACCGTGCCCGATGATAAAATTAGAGCCCAGGCAAGTTTCAACCTGGCACTGGCCAACGAAATGGAAGGTCTGCTGGAACCTGCCCTGGAATGGGTCAAAGAATCGTACCGCTTTTTCCCGGATACAATCAACCTTACCTACATCGATATCCTAAAAGAAAGGATTGAAGACCAGAAGGCGATTGTGCTACAGATGGAAGGGAGGTGAAGCGACTTTAGCGAACGAAGCGACTTTAGCGAACGAAGCGACTTTAGCGAACTTAGCGACTTTAGCGACTTTAGAGAATGAAGGGACTTTAGCGAACGAAGAGACTTTAGCGAACGAAGAGACTTTAGCGAACTTAGCGAACTGAGCGACTTTAGCGAACTTAGCGAACTGAGCGACTTTAGCGACTTTAGAGAACTTAGCGACTTTAGAGACTTTAGAGACTTTAGAGAATGAAGGGACTTTAGCGAACTTAGCGACTTTAGCGAATGAAGGGACTTTAGCGAACTTAGCGACTTTAGCGAACTTAGCGACTTTAGAGAACTTAGCGACTTTAGAGAACTTAGCGACTTTAGCGAACTGAGCGACGAATCGAATGAAAAGAACGAAGCGACTTAGGAGAACGAAGCGGCCTTAGTGAACGGAGAGACAGAAACTATCTGGGTTAAATTTGAAGTTGCCTGTTATTTTTGAAAACAGAATAGTGAGCAAAAAAATTTACCTTTGAAGTACTATAAAAAAAGAAAAAATATGAATCTTTTATTGACTTTACGGGAAGAAAAATCCAGTGGTTTAAAAGGGGGGTTATACCATCAAACACAAATAAAACTTGCATACAATACAAATCGTATCGAAGGCAGTAAGTTGTCGGAAGAACAAACGAGATATATCTACGAAACAAATACTATTTTTATTGAAAATGGCGGAACTACTGCAAATGTGGATGATATTCTTGAAACTGTAAATCACTTTTCCTGCTTCAACTACATGTTAGACATTGCGGACGAGGCCTTATCAGAACAGCACATAAAGAAATTTCATAGCTTATTAAAAAACAATACATCCGACGCTAAAAAATCGTGGTTCCGTGTTGGAGATTACAAACTGAAACCAAATATGGTTGGAGGGATAGAAACGACTTTACCTTCCGATGTGCCGTCAGACATGAATAATTTGATCGAAACTTATCGTAACAAGCAAGAAATTAGGATAAACGATATAATTGATTTTCATTTTCAATTCGAACAGATACATCCCTTTCAAGATGGAAACGGTCGTGTAGGTAGATTGATAATTTTTAAGGAATGTTTGGCTAACAATATAGTACCATTTATAATAGAAGACGACCACAAATTTTTCTATTATAGAGGTTTAACAGAATATCCAAAAGTAAAGGGCTATTTAATCGATACTTGCCTTTCTGCCCAGGATAATTACAAGAAAATGATAGATTACTTTATTCCGGAATTTAATAATGACTGAATGTTGAGCGAAGCGAACTTAGCGAACGAAGCGACTTTAGCGAACTTAGCGAACGAAGCGACTTTAGCGACTTTAGCGACTTTAGCGACTTTAGAGAAAAAAAGGGATTTTTTTTCCATTTTCAGTACAGACAAGGCATGCCTTGTCTCCCTGAAACGAAACCTCCGCAGGTTTTATCTCGCTGAAAGCGGATTTTCGGGTGTAAAAAAATAAATTGCATTTTTTAACACATTTAATTTGCACAGATGTTTTTTTTTAATTTTGTGGGATCTACTCACAAACTAAAAAACGATATCATGAAAAACTTAAAACTTTCTATCCTGCTGTTTGCAGCATTATTTTTAAGCATCAGCACTGCAAAAGGTCAATCTTGGTCGAGCCCACAAGCTTTAACTTTTTCGGAAGCCAACAAATCCAACCTGTATTTGGATTTTTACCGTGAATATGGAACTGGCGATCATTGGCTTTTGCTATGGGAACAGCCTGCCGATTCGGGTAGTACCGCCATTTATTGTCAACTCGATTTGTTAAACGCGGAGCCCGTGCTTTTGCTTTCCGATTCGTTGGTACAGTACCGGAATCCGCAATGTTGTTATGATGGTAACTACTCCGATACACTGTATTATGTTTTTTACGAAAAAGTTTACGAAGGGAACAGCCAACTGTGTTACATAAAACTGGCAGCAGATGGAGGCCATTCAAACCCTATGGTTTTTGCCGAAAATGAAACCGGGGATTTCCAATACCATCTTGAAAGCGAAAAAATTGCCTGGGTATCCAATAATTTCCTACTGGTTTCTTTTGTGGGTTATCCTGGCGGCAACATCGGGTTTTCACCCCCCGATACACTCATGCAAGGAAATATCAGCGATGTAATAATCAACAACAACGAGGTGTTTTGTATTATTAACGATGGGGAGCAAGATAAAGTGATGTATGTCGAGTGGGAAGATTACACCTGGAATTTACCCCTTGAACTTGCTTCGGGTACAGAAATAAAATCGTTGGAAACTGTAAACAGTGCTCATTACATTTATGAAACCTATCCATTAATTGCCTGGACTTTCCGCGAAAGCGATTTGTGGCATATCACAACATCCCAAGTTGGGTGGTCTTCGCATTATTTGGACACATTAAATGTTTCGGATAGCGTACCTTTTGACTTTGGTATTTTTTGCGAAGAAGTAATGACCGACCCATACGATGGCCCTTTTTGCGCGGCCTTTGCAAAGCATGATTCGCTTGGCAGCGGAATATTTGTAATGGATGGTAACCTTGGCTCGGAAACCCCTTTCCGCTTGTCCGACCCCGGGCATGAGTGCAAGCATCCTGTTATTGTCCAGGGCGAATCGTTAAACTACGGGTATTATGTTTATATCGTGTGGGAAGCTAAAGTTGATGGCTTTCAACAGTTTTACTATTCGCGTGCCTTGTTTTATTGGGGCAGTGTTGAAGAAAACGAAGCAGACGCTCAATACACGGTATTCCCCAACCCCGCCAACGATTTTATCCAAATCCAAAATAAGCTGGCACTGGAAATCGAAATCCGCATTTTTGATATTTCCGGGAAATTGATTTTACAAACTTCGGAAAACGAAACTGAAATATCCTTCCAAACACAAAGCTGGCCCAGGGGAGTTTACATGGTGAGTATTATTAATGGGGAGCAGCAATTTTCGCGTAAGGTAGTTTTAGAATGATAAAATGTTGAGCGCAGCAACTTTGGCGAATGAAGAGAACTTAGCGAATTTAGAGAACTTGGCGACTTAAACTTTTTTTTCTTGGTAAGTCAAACTGAATTATCTCGGACTTTGTCTCTTAGAAAACAACTATTGCTAACATGTTGACGATATTTTGTAGATCTTTTGTTTCCCACGAATCGCCCGTCTTGCCTGTCTTGCCAGGCATGCTCGTCTCGCTGGAGCTGTTGCGAAGTGGGTCGCGAAGCAAGGCTTTAATTTTCAAATTAATGTAGGCCTTATATAATGCCTGTCCATAAAGTCAAAAAGGCATGAAGCCTTTTCTTGTAACTTCATGCCCCTGTGGAATTAAATATTATCGAAAGAAAAAATAAAACCTTTATTTCTTTTTCTTTCCTGATTTCGAGTCGTAGCCGCGCTGCTTGGCCATATCTTCAAGCTTTTTTTGAAAGCCAGATTTTTTGACCGTTTTTTTCTTGTTGGCCAAAATTTGCCTGCGTATTTTATCCTCGTCAATGGTAAGGCGAATAACGTACATCTGGGCAAAAGTGATCAGGTTAGCCAGCAAATAATAATAACTCAAACCTGAGGCGTAGTTGTTGAATATCCCAAGAAACATCAGTGGCATAATGTACATCATCACCTTCATACCCGGCATTTGGGTTTGGGCCGACCCCATCATGTCGTTGTTTATTTTGGTATAAATGATTGTTGAAATGGTCATCAACAAAGTAAATAAACTCACGTGGTTTCCGTAATACTGGCTGACAAGAGGAATTTGCGTTGACCAGGAAACAATCGAATCGTAGCTACTTAAATCGTGGGCCCACAAAAATGCCTGTTGCCGCAGCTCGATGGATGAGGGGAAGAACCTGAACATGGCGATCAAAATTGGGAACTGCAAGAGCATTGGCAAGCACCCCGCCATGGGATTTACACCGGCCTTTTTATATAGTGCCATTGTAGCCTGCTGCTTTTTCATGGCATCTTCCTGCTTCGGAAACTTTTTACCCAACTCTTCGATTTCGGGTTTCAATACCCGCATCCTGGCAGATGATAAATAGGTTTTGTAGGCAATTGGGAAAAGGACTAATTTAAGCAGGAGGGTAAGAATAAGGATTACGATACCATAATTCCAGCCGTATCCCCCCAACCAGTTAAAAACAGGCAGTACAGCAATTTGATTTATCCAGGCCAGGAGGAAAAAGCTCCATCCTAATGGAATTTGCCTTTCAAGTTCAAGTCCATATTTCCTGAGGGTTTTGTATTTATTGGGGCCAAAATATAATGATGAGGCAAAAGTTTGTGAGGGTTGATTAAAAAATGGCACCCCGATAATTGCTTCCATATCCCTAAGGTAATGTGCATTGGTTTCCTCTTCACGCAAAAATGCTTTTATATCTGCATTCTCATAAGCCTGATCGGCGATGAGTGTGGATACAAAAAACCGCGACTTAAAAGAAACCCATTTCAACTTTGTTTTTATGCTTTCATCGTCATCCTTGCGCTCGTTTAGGTAATCAACATCATCCTGGTAATACTTATAATAGATGGTCGATTCAGCCCGGTCATTATCCAGACTGGCTTCCTGCCGCCTCAATTCGGCCTGCCAGGTGAGGTTTAAAAAACTTGTTCCCGGGTCAATCACGGTATTCATCCCTTCAAGGTTCAAATCATAGCCCATCATGTATTTATCCCCGTAAAGGGTATAAACATTTTCGATGTATTTATTTGTGCTAAAACCTTCACCCTGATCTACATAAAGCCGCATCGAAAATTTCAAGGAATCAGTACCTGAAACAAAGAGGGAGTCTTTGCCGGTATTAAAGCGATTGGGAAAGTGGGGCTGGAAATATAAATCGTTGGTGTTGATACTGCGATTATTGGCAAAAAAAGTATAGCCAAAGGTTGTGTTTTCGTTGTTGTAAAGCACAAGAGGCAGGGAGTCGTAGGTTTGGTAATCCTTTAGTTGTACTTTTATAATCTTACCACCCTGGTTTGAAATCTTTAGTTTGATTACTTCATTTTCGAGTACGAAGTATTTCTTTTCGCCAGTGCCTGATCCTGCAAATGCCCCGAGTTTATCGGCCATGGCAGTTTTAATTGCCCCGGCGTTTTCTTCGGTAGCAACAGCATTTTGCTCAAGTGCCTGTTGCTGCGAGGTATTTTCAGCACGAGCTATCCGTATCGAGTCCTGAATTCGCGCCTTTTCCTGGTGAACTATTGTAAGTGAGTCTCTTACAAACTTATCGCGTTCTTGTTGTTCGGCAGATGGGGAGGTGTAAATGGAGTAACCAACAAAGATGCCTAAGATCAGGATTAACCCGATTATTGTATTCTTATCCATGAAATAAAACTTTTCTTTCCTTAAAAATTGGGCGCAAAGATAGGAATTATTAACACAAAACCATTTTGAAGTTCGACAATCAGAGATTGTAAAACAAGTTACTTTTCCCTGGGGCTTTTCCCGAAACGGGCTTTTACTTGAGGATAACCAAAGGATGATGAACAGTTTTAAAAAACTGATAAAAGAATAGGTGGAGTAGTTTTATTGGAGGGCAACTATTATTGTTTTTTTCTTTTCGGTGGGTTTTGCTGCTTTACGGTTGGCCTTAATAACCGCAAAGGGCGCTGAGAGCGTGAAGGATTTTTCTGACGAAAAATTATAAAATACGCGTTTTAAAGCCATTAATCATCTTCCATCAAATTCGCAGTAGAACCTATAAAATGTATTGCTTTTGTAGCATGAATGGCTTGAAACATTTTCGCTGGTAACTTTTAGTTTTTTATCGGGAGGAGAAACAAAATGTATTCCAAGCCCTAAACCCTTAAAAATAAACCATACTCCCATCAGGACGATAAATACAGGCACTACCTTGCGCATGTATTTTCTAACCGGGGCTGTAACAAAGTTGCCAAGCAAATTGAGCCCAAGCATGATTGGAATTGTACCCAACCCGAACAAAGCCATGTAGAACATTCCATTTATGGCGCTTCCTGCCGCCAACGACAAACCTATTGCTACATACACCGGGCCACAGGGCAGCAAACCGTTGAGCAGCCCGATGAGTAAAAGCGATGAATATGTTTTCTTTCCAAAGAGCAAACCCAAATTCGACTTTACCTTATTTACCAAAGGGAACAATGGAGATTTTGCGGCCATAGAATTAAAAAGCAAGGGAAAGAATACTGATAAAATCATTATGGAACCGATAGCTATCGAAAGCCATTGTTGCAGGCCTGCAATCATTAATCCCTGGCCAACAAGCCCAAAAAGCAAGCCCATTATAGAGTAAGTAACAGTTCTCCCAAAATTATAGATTACTGCGCTTGATACGCGTGAAAACCAGGTATTACTTTTTAAGGGCAAAGCAACGGCTATTGGACCACACATCCCAATGCAATGAAAGCCCGTGAGGAATCCAAAAACTAAAGCAGCCGACATCAATTCTATTTGCATAATATTCTTTTTTTGTCCAATTCAATTCCACCAATTTCTTTGATCAACCACAAAAGTTCAAAGAAGTACACATAAGCTTTCATGGCAAATAATGACCATCAAACCTTTCTTTTAACCACAAAAGTTCACATAAGTACACATAAGGTTTTAATGCCGAAAAACCAGAAATCTACGATTTCATAGTTTTTCGAGCATCCTCGAAAAATTACAAAAATCAAAGATTTTTTATTTTTCGGGATGACAAATAATGACCATCAATAACGGCGAAGCCTTATGACTACCAATGGCTCCCCCACTCTTATCGTTGAATGTAAACTTCCTTTTCGGCAAAATAAAATGTACCTTCATATTCCCACTCTACCTTCACGATGTATTTCCCTTTTTCCAAAGCATTGGCAATTATTCGTTGTTTTCCGTGGCCATCAGTTTTAATTAACATGTAAACATCCTGCACACCAGACGAGGGCCTGAACAACTGTATTTCACCTTTTAGTTTGGGGAAATCAAAAACCTCGGGAAAGCTGACTTCGATAATTTCATCCTTATAAAAAATAGCAACATTTTTTTCCAGCTTTAAAGCATTATCGCGTTTATCAATCATTGTCTGATGCTCGAGTTCACGAGGGTAATAATCTTCGTGGACGAGGTTAATAGTATTTTGATAGGTGATAAAAACCATCAGCCCCATGCCAAGCACGAAAATTATGATAGCCAGCACTATTCCATGTCCCCAGTTGAATTTCATCGCGTGATTAGTTAAAAGTTAAGAGTTAAAAGTTGAAAGTTAAAAGTTGAAAGTTGAAAGTTGAAAATTTAGAGTTTAGAGAAAGCAGTAAAGCTTTCAGGGTTTATCAAATTAATTTGGGCCGACAAATGTAAGGTCAATTTCTTCGATGAGTTTTTCGCCGGAATACACACCCAGTGTTATAGGTATTTTCCCGTCAACTTTATCTTTATCGAGAAAAACAAAAAATACACCTTCTGTAGATGAAGCTCCTTTTACTGTCATATCTCCGGCAGGAATAAGTATGTTGCCTTCCGGTGAAAGCAGTTTAATTTCGATTGGGTAATCAAGCCGTTTTTTATTTACAACTTTAATATTGTACAGGTTACTGATTTGATTGTTGTCCTGCTCCTGGTACAACATTCCTGGAGTACGAAGAATTGTAGCTTCCACATCGGGCCTGCTAAAAAGCAGGTATGTGAGGAACGCAAACAGAACCACTAAAACCGAAATGTAGGCAATTAACCTTGTATTGAGCTTTAGCTTAGTGCCTGTTGAAATCCCCCTCTCCGAATCGAACCTGATTAAACCTTTGGGCAGCCCTACCCTTTCCATGGTGTGGTTACAAGCATCGATGCAGGCGGTGCAATTAACACATTCGAGCTGGGTACCATTACGGATATCGATGGCCGTGGGGCAAACTTGTACACATGCACGGCAATCAACACAATCTCCTTTTCCGGCAGATTTACGGTCTTCACCTTTTCTCATTGCCCCCCTTTGCTCGCCACGAATATAATCGTAGGCTACCACAATGCTGCTTTTATCCAACAAGACTCCCTGCAACCTACCATAAGGACAAAGGATAAGGCACACCTGTTCGCGAAACCAACTATAAATAAAAATCAAAAATCCGGTAAGCACGGCAAGCCCGATAATGGCTCCACTGTTCTCTGAAATTGGTTCCCTAAGGAGTTGTACCAGTCCATCGAAGCTGATAACCCATGCAAAAAGCGTTAAAGCAATAAGATGGGCAATGGCTACAAATATGATATACTTTACAGTCCGTTTCCAGAATTTCTCGAAAGTAATAGAACCTTTGGCAAGCTTCCGTTGTTTAGAAGCATCGCCATCAATCCAGTATTCAATTTTACGAAAAACCATTTCCATAAAAATGGTTTGCGGGCAAGCCCACCCGCACCATAACCTTCCCAGCGAAACCGTAAATACCACGATAAATACTATGAGCGTAAGCATCATCACTGCAAAGATGTAGGTATCCTGTGGCCAAAATATTTGCCCGAAAAAGATAAATTTCCGGTGGATAACATCAATTAAGAAGAAAGGCTCGCCCCCCATTTTCACAAAAGGCATCCCAAAGAAAAACACAAGTAATATCCACGAAACAATTGTGCGGTAGTTGTAAAGTTTACCTTTTGGTTTTTTGGGGAAAACATATTCGCGGTTGCCATCCTGGTTTATCGTGGCAATGCTGTCGCGGAATGATTCATCTTTGATTGGTTCGTTTTCTTTCATTTTTTGTATTTACCTGAATCAATTATCAATTATTACTATTTTGCCTGATGTAATTAATTCGTCTTTTTGTGATAGACGTAAAAAGTAAATGCCACTTGGTAAATTGTCGCGGTAGAAAGTGAAAGAATTGCCATTAATATTATTAAATTGTTTCACCTCCTCACCGAATGAATTTAATACTGACAGCGTCAAATTTTTAAATTCCGTGCTTGTTTGTAGCGTTGTTGAGTTTGAAAATGGATTGGGGAAAATTTTAATTGGTTTTTCTTCTATTTGATATTTGTTGATTGAAGTAATTAAACCAAGACTATCTGTTTTAAGAAAATAAACCTCCTTAAATGCTGACCCAAAACTTGTAGTATAGCCTACAATAGCAAAGCCATTATCGTTGGTTGTAATAATTGAATTGCCAAAATCATCACCACTGCCACCGAATACTTTACCCCAGATGGAATCACCCAAACTATTAACTTTTAATAATATTAAATCACTTAAAGAATCATTTGATCCACCTACCATCAAATATCCATCATCATTTGATTGTGTAACTTTTAGATTATTATTGAATACACTATAAGCAGAGCTGTTTTTATTCCAAATAACATTACCGGCAGAGTCTGTTTTTATTAAATAAGGTTTAGATGTATTTATCTGGAAACCTGAAATTATAAATCCATTATCATGAGTCAAATTCACATTGCAATCACAATAGCCATCATACAATTTATACCATAGCACACTTCCGTTTTTATTAATTTTTGAGAGCATTGGGACAGGGGGAGAATTATTAATCTCACTGTAAGATATTACAAAATTACTATCAGGGGTTTCAACAATGTCGTAGGCTCGTCCATAATCAGCATTAGGTAGATTATAGCTTGCCAGTAAATTTCCTGATAAGTCTGTTTTTATTATTAATGGCGTACAACATGTAGTATCTCCAAGAAAATTTTCTCCAACCACAAAAAGATTATGATCGCTCGATTCGATAATGGAACGACCAAAAGAATATGTTGTCCCAAAGTTGTATCTTTTTGTCCAAAGTAAATCCCCCAGGCTATTTACCTTAAATATGAAGAGGTAAATATCTGCTCTTCCGGTGAAAACATACCCACTATCAAATGTCTGGATTCCTTTCGATACAATTCCCGATTCTAACAAAATGGTCTTAGTCCATAAAGTGTCACCAAACTGATTTGTTCTAATAATAAACAGATCATCATCACTTTGGCTGCCTGGATTTTTACTTGCTGTAATTAAAAATCCCTCATCAAAAGTCTCAATCGCATTTAAACCTGAACAATCCATAGTATCACCATAATGCTTTTCCAGTGTGTTTTGTGCCCGGGTAAATAAGGCAATCATCATAAAAAAAAGGAGGAATAGTTTCTTCATTGTGCATTTGTTTTTTTTTTTTGCATTATGGCTAACGGTTTAAAGCTATGGCACATGACCCGTCCACTAGTCAAATTAATGTTGATTTCTATATATTTAATTCACTAATTATTTTTCTTTATGATACTAATTCCGCCATGTGATATTAGGCTCTTAAAAAACCACTAACGCTAACATGTTAACGATATTTTTGCTGCTGATTTTTCCCTGGAAGGCTTTTTTCTCCCCGGGAAAAACGTAGTATGGGCAAAGTTTTATTTTGTATCTTTTATAGATATCCTGGCATGTGCCATTGTAAAAATCCCACCGTTAACCAAATGTCGTTTTTATTTGAGAATTCAATTTTTTCAAATTTCGCCTTACTATTCCAATATTTCCCCCTGCGGGGCTTTTGCATTTGGAGGATTAGTGCCCTGCATTTTTACAAGCACATAGCTCCCGACCTGTAATATCTTTTCTTCGGTAAGCTGGTCTTTATAAGGAGTCATACCTTTTGTTGGAACACCATTGTAAATTATATTGTAGGTATCCTCAATGCTGTTTCCGTGAATCCAGTATTTATCGGTAAGGTTTGGCCCAATGGCATTACCTTCGCCCAATTGTCCGTGGCAGGTTGCACAAAGTTTTTCTTTGTAAATGGTTTCGCCGGCAGCTAAATCGCTTTCGCTGG
>Ga0208900_1000832_pt1 | contig 18185 bp, 15 predicted proteins | sample AntAceMetag02UKK_FD_184763 | JGI IMG/M metagenome (GOLD analysis project Ga0208900, IMG submission 184763) | Saline lake microbial communities from Ace Lake, Antarctica - Antarctic Ace Lake Metagenome 02UKK (SPAdes) (version 2) | ecosystem: Environmental > Aquatic > Non-marine Saline and... | reverse complement strand
GTGACTGTTTCTGAGCCAATTTCCATCATTGTACTTCGCACCATGCTTGGATTTACACCGCCGGAGTGGGGGTATGTTACGACTCAAAAAACAGGCGTGACGGTTACCCAGGGATTTATTCGTTCTCTGGATCGTAAAATCAGAATGGCACCGGATGTGGAACTCAGCACAAACGGTGTGATAAAAAAAAGAGTGGAGGCAATGGTTCAAACGGCATGCCAGTTGCTTTCCGCAGGGGCACCCGAAGTCAACATTGATCAACTGCATAGATTAAACAAGGCAGACACGAAACAGGGTATTTCCAGCATCAAAAATTTATCTCGAATTGGAGCGCCCTATGCCATGTTGTTATATGAGCGATTTATTGGCAGACCTTTTGCCGGTCACCGTGATTCGGTAAGTGATATCATTGGAGACAGCCTGGAATCGGCAATCGAAGACGTGCTGACCCAAGCAGGGGTCAGTTTTCGTAAAACCAAACGAGCAGAACGTATTGAAGGCTTTGATCAGACACCTGATTTCATCATACCCAGTGAATTTAATCCTCAGATTGTCATAGAAGCAAAAATCACTGAAGACGATGGAACCGCGCGTGATAAAGTCACCCGCATTCAACATCTTGGAGAGTTAAGCCTTGCCGGAAGGCCCTTGGACAATCCCAAATATGAAGTGATTGCCTGTATCGGAGGCCGTGGCTTTGGGGTTCGAAGGGAAGATATGAAAAAAATGCTCCTGGCCACAAGGGGAAAGGTTTTTACTGCAAAAACCTTGGATCATCTTGTGGAATGTACGGAACTGAAAAGATATAGAGCGAATCACTAATTAAGACTTCATCATCGGTCTTCAAACTCAGATGGTGAACCCAACCACATCTAAGTACCCACACATATGTTTTTCGGTATTTCACAGCCATATATCATTGATATTTATGGATTTTATTTTGGATAATATATGCCCGGGTACTTATTTCAGTCTTGATGGATTTCCAGGGAGAATACTTGTTCCAGCAAAAACATCGACGGACAAGCCGCAGATGTTTAAAATTCCTGGCGGTTGCGCCGCCAGGAATGCGGTGCTGTGCCCACGGTCTACATTTTCATATCCCCTGTTTCCATGAAACGCTGGTGAAAGGAAAACGCCTCCCCCAGCAAATGGGGTTCATGCCCACCGGTCTTGTGCACGGCCCGGCTGTAGTAATCCCACAACAGATCCCGGTAATCGGGGTGGGTGCATTTCTTAATAACCGCTTCGGCCACTTGGCGTGGGGTAAGGTTCCGTGTGTCCACAAGGCCCTGTTCGGTGACAATGACATCCACGGAGTGCTCTGAATGATCCACATGACTCACCATGGGAACAATGGCAGAAATCGCCCCGTTTTTAGCCATGGAAGGGGTTACCATGAATGAAAGTGCCCCGTTTCTCTCAAAATCTCCAGATCCCCCAATGCCGTTCATCAGCTGGGATCCCATGACATGGGTGGAATTCACATGCCCATAGATATCCGCCTCCAGGGCCGTGTTAATGGCAATCACCCCCAAACGACGGATGACCTCCGGAGAATTGGAGATCTCCACAGGCCGGAGAACAATTTTTTCTTTGTATCGATAAATCTCCTTAAAAAAACGATCCCGGGCTTTTTCAGACAATGTCATGGCAGACGCTGATGCGGCCCGAATTTTCCCCATGTCAATCAAATCCAACACACTGTCCTGGATCACTTCGGAATAGAGATCCACACTTTCAAAAAAATCATCCTCCATGAACCGGCTCAACACCGCATTGGAAACGTCCCCCACTCCAGCCTGCCAGGGCAATGTTTTTGGCAGACGATCTTTTTTCATCTCATGGCGGACAAAATCCAAAATTTGTTCTCCAATGCGCAAAGGGATTTCTCCCGGGGGCTGGAACACGGCACAGGTGTCTTTTTCCCCGCTTTTCAAGATGGCCACCACCTTATCCGGATTCATCTCAATAAAGGGTTTACCAATGCGATCCGCCGTGCGATACATGGGAATGGGCATGCGATAGGGGGGATCTTCAGGAATAAAAATATCATGGATGCCCTCAAGTCCCCGGGGCTCATTTTCAGACATTTCAATAATTATTTTATCGGCGTATTTAACATAGGTGGGAGTGTTGCCAACGGACATGGTGGGCACCAGATGCCCCTTTTCCGTGATGGCCACCGCCTCAACCACAGCCACATCCACCGTTCCCCAATCACCGGAACGAACCAGGGCAGACAGTCGGGAAAGATGATCATCCTTAAAGAGAATTTTCTCCTCGTTGATCTTTTTTCTCATGGTTCGATCGCTCATGTAAGGCCGCCGCCAATTGACCAGATCTGTTTTTGAGAGCAATCCATCCACCAGCTCTCCAGTGGATGCCCCGGCATACAGGTTTATTTTAAAATCTTCTCCCTGCTCTGCCCGTCGGGCCAGCTCCATGGGAACCATCTTGGGATACCCGGCGGTGAACCCGGAAATAAACACGTTTGTGCCGTCTACAATGTGACTGGCTGCGGTGGCCGCATCGGTGATTTTATCCCGAAGCGGTGCGTATCTGATTCTGTCTTTCAATATTTTTTCCCTTCTTCCTGGGTTATCATACATAATACCATCTACATCTGCGGCGGCAAAATATCACAATCATAATGAGTGGCACAGCTTTTTTTATAAGAAAGTCCCGGCAAATCAAGAACGGCCTTCAAGCTTCGTTGTGGGCAGGCCGAGGTCAAAATAAGGTCTGCCCGTGGTAGTTATATTAAAAATCAGGTGCTGGGTTTATGGACATTTTTATAGAGGTTCCCGGTTTGCATAAATCGGAGTGAATAACACCAATAAGCAAAGCCTGAACCCATTTATAGTCTGTCAATTGATCATTTATGATATAAACATCTTTATCTAAACAACACCTTCACCAAATTTAAAATTGGTTTGAGTTTTTACAATCATCCTACCACATATTGCACAAATACAGTTTTACACACTATATATGGATTGGAATTTAGGCCAAAATAAAATTGGCGAAGGTATTGTATATTAAGGATGTTATTTTAAAAGCTACGGATAAGTGAAATTTACATATTGTGTAGATCAACCCCCCAAAATATAAAAACAAAAAATTGATTTAGCCTCCCCAATCATTCCCATTACTATTTTTTTTAAAAAATCATTTTAATGTTGAAATCTGTTTCAGGCTCCTATATGCTACACTTACTATAACATTTAAAAATCAAATAAAGGGGATTACTTATGGATAGTTAGGTTCCCTGATAATGCACGCCCTATTTTTTTAATTTTAAAAAAAAGGAGTCACGACAATGAAAGGATGGATCGGTAAAATTCTCCGTGTTGATCTGACAACCGGGGAAATTAAAGATGAATTTTTGGATCCCAAGGTGGCCAAGGATTACATCGGTGGCAGGGGAATTGGTATTTATTACATGAACAAAGAAATGGATCCCATGTGTGATCCTTTTTCCCCTGAAAACCTCATGATCATGATGACAGGTCCCCTCACCGGAACTGGTGCCCCCACCGGTGCCCGGTATATGGTGATGACCAAATCACCGTTGACCGGTGCCGTGACCTGCTCCAACTCCGGGGGAATGATGCCCCGGGAGATGAAACGAGCCGGTTACGATGGCGTCATCTTCAAGGGGAAATCGGCCAAACCGGTTTTTCTCTGGATCAATAAAGGCAAGGCAGAACTGAAAAGTGCAGAGCACATCTGGGGAAAGCCGGTACCGGAAACCACGGACATGCTTCTGGCAGAAACCGACCCCAAAGCCCGGGTGGCCTGCATTGGTCCGGCCGGGGAGAATAAGGTTCTGTTTGCAGGCATCATGAACGAAAAGAACCGTGCCGCAGGCAGATCCGGCGTGGGGGCCGTGATGGGTTCCAAAAACCTAAAGGGAATTGTTCTACTGGGAAGTGATAAAATTGAACTGGCAGAACCCGAAGCATTCAAAAAATTCAACCAAAAAATCCTGAACCAGTACACCAGTGATGCCAAGGAAACACCAGTGGGGCTAACCATTAACGGTACCGCCGGTGTGGTAGCCGTCACCCAGGCAAAGGGCATTCTTCCCACTAAGAACTGGCAACAAGGCACCTTTGACGGCTGGGAAGATATCCAGGGTACCACCCTCACTGAAAAATATCTGGTGAAAAACCAGGGCTGCTTTGGTTGCCCCATCAAATGTGGCAGAATAACCAAGGTAACGGAGCCCGGATTTGAGGGAGAGGGCGAAGGCCCTGAGTATGAAACCGTTTACGCCATGGGCTCCAACTGCATGATCGATAACCTGGCTGCCATCACCAAGGCCAATTATCTTTGCAACGAACTGGGGCTTGACACCATCACCATGGGGGCCACCGTGGCCTGTGCCATGGAACTTGTGGATCGCGGTTATCTAAGCGAAAAAGAAGTAGGACGCTCCCTTAAATGGGGAGAGGGCGAAGCATTGGTGGAACTCACCCGTCAGACCGCCTATCGTGAAGGGTTTGGAAACAAGCTTGCCGATGGCAGTTATCGCCTGGCAGATGGATTTGGTCATCCAGAACTTGCCATGGTATCTAAAAAACAAGAATTCCCAGGATATGAGCCCCGGGGGGCAAAGGCCATGGGCCTTGCCTATGCCACATCACCCATAGGCGGATCCCACATGCGCGGCGACCCGGCTTATTTTGAAATTTTCGGAACCACCTTTTCCATGGATCCCCTGGCCACCAAAGGAAAAGCGGGCCCCACAAAACGGATTCAGGATCTGTCCGCCATTGTGGATGCCGCAGGGCTTTGCATCTTTTTCGGGGCCAGAATGCTGGCGGAAAAAGACAGCACCATGTCCCCCACCGGCATGTTGACCTATCTCAACACTGCCACAGGGGCAAATTATACCATTGAAGACCTGATCCAGGCAGCCGAACGTATCACCAATGCAGAGCGTATGTTTCTGGTGAATGCAGGCTTTGACAGAAAGGATGATTCGCTTCCCAAGCGTATCACGGATGAACCGTTACCAGCAGGCCCTGCCAAAGGTCAAACCTGTGATCTGCAAACCATGCTCGATGACTATTATGTGGTTCAGGGCTGGGATAACAATGGTATTCCCACGGCTGAAACCCTTAAAAAACTTGGTTTGAACTAATTTTAACAAGCAGATACCGGCCGAGTAAAATCAAAATTAATGAGCAATGCTGAAAGCTCCTTTGGGAAAATATCCGCCCAAAGGAGCTTTTTCTTTGCCACTAAAAATTTTCGTATTTTCGTCCCGCTTCTTCCATTCCAAATGTTGATCTCTTTTAACTGCCCTTTCACGTCTCTGGCTAAGTACCCGAACATATGTTCCTCAAAATAAAATCCATAAATATCAATGGAATATGTCTGTGTAATACCGAAAAATATATGTGTGGGTACTTACATTTACCGTTTTTCCCATATGGCCCAATCATTGACCAACACCTTCACCAAATTTAAAATAGGTTTGAATTCTTACAATCCATGCACTACATATCGTGTAAGAATAATTCTCAATAATCTACATATAGATTGATATTTAAGCCAAAATAAAATTGGCGAAGGTATTGTTGACAGTGCTAAGTTTATTGATGTACTGTTTCATTTTGGGAGCTATATTGGTTTAAGGTGAGCTGGATTGATCTTGTCCGAAAGGGATATTTCCCCAAGGGTGCCAATGTGCTGTTTCTCCATACCGGTGGATCTCCTGCACTCTATGCGTATCTGGATACATTCAGATAATCCACTCCATGTCGGTTTACTGGCATAACAAATAATGAGACGCTCATAATATCAGCTTGTTGGACGGAGTTTCTTTCTGCTTTTTCAGATTCAGCGGCAATTGTCCCCCACATCGGAGGATAAATGCCAATATTTGGCTTTACAATGATTGTCGGAGTTAGTAGAAATACCGGTAATATGACACTGACTAAGACAGAATCAACAATTCTTAGATGGCTACTGCTCCTGGCCGGGCTTCTACTGGTTGCTGGCCTGGTGGCACCGTTGATTACCATCAAAAAATTTATCTATATACGGCACTCATTCTCCATGGTGTCCGGCATGTATGAACTGCTGATCAACGGCAGGATCATCCTCTTTTTGATTATTACTGGTTTCAGTATTATCATGCCTATCCTGAAAATTCTGGTATTGTTCAAGATCCTCACCAGCGGCTCCGAAGACCGGAAAGTCCTTGAGCGCTACCTCCATCTCATGCATGAATATGGGAGGTGGGCCATGCTTGATGTCATGGTGGTGGCAATCATGGTGGTGACCGTAAAGTTAGGGGCTGTTGCAAGCGTTCAGATCCACGGAGGGGTTTACCTGTTCGGGGCATCCGTGCTATTGATCATGATAATTACCCACAGGGTAGTACGACTGACATCTTCCTGATGCCTGCTGTAATCGGAGCAGTTGACCGGGCAATTCAGACTTACGACGACTATCCCAAAAAAGGATGCGGAAAGTGCACAACATCCTGTTTGCTGGTGCTCGGGGCAAATCATGAATCAGCTTTTACTCAACGATCTCATTTCATGGGCAGGATCATCATGCAGGCCACTTTGACGTCTGGAAAGTACCGGGCAATGAAAAACCACAAAAGGGCCAAGACCTGGAAGATTAGCATAAGGCAGAAAGCCGGCTGTTAGCCAGCGGGGGCATAGCTTCCTTGTATGCCTGTTTTCCACAGATTAATAATGGCACCCATTTGCCCACTGAACAGCAAAAGCGATAAGACTCAAGATCAGAAACTTTGTAATTTGTTACTATACATTTTTGATCAGCGTTCAGACATTCAGGTTGGCATTATTTCCCCCCTGAACACCTGAACACATAGGCATTTGTTAATTGACACCATTAAAAATTTTCAAAATCATCATCAAATGGAATCACTTGGCTCGGTCTCACTTCACTCGTTCTCTGCTGTGGTATTCTCTTTCTTGCTGCATGACTTACAGTTTTATGTGAAATAATGTTTTTCACATTTGCTTGCATGGTTTCTCCCATGGTTGTGTCACTGCTTCCGGAAATCACCATCACAAGGTCTCCGACATACACCTTGAGCTGTTCTGCCTGGGCATTCATCTCTTCAGATGCTGCCGCGGATTCTTCTGCATTAGCTGCATTCAGCTGCACCACCTTATCCATTTCTGAAATCGCAATATTCACCTGATCAATTCCTTTGGATTGTTCATTGGATGCTTCGGAAATCTCAGCTACCAGGTCTCCGACCTTTCCAGAACTTTGGGCAACCTTGCCAAAGGCATCATTGGTTCTTGCAACAAGTTCTGATCCATCGTTCACCTTTTTTACGGTTCCTTCGATTAACTCTGCTGTATTTTTGGCCGCAGCCGCCGCTCTCATGGCAAGGTTTCTCACCTCATCTGCAACCACTGCAAACCCTGCTCCTGCTTCACCGGCTCTTGCCGCCTCTACCGCTGCATTAAGGGCAAGCAGGTTTGTCTGGAATGCGATTTCATCAATGGTCTTAATAATTTTTGAAGTTTCCTCGCTGGCCCTGGAAATATCTTCCATGGAACCTGTGAGCATCCCCATTGATTCATTGGCCTCTATTACCACCTGATTGGCTTCTTTCATTAAAGTGTCTGCATATCCGGCGTTCTCAGCATTTTTCTTTGTCATGGATGCCATTTCTTCCATTGACGAGGAGGTTTCCTCAATTGATGCTGCCTGCTCGGATGCACCCTCGGCAAGGGACTGGCTTGACGAGGAAACTTCGCTTGATGCGGCTGCGACCTGGTTTGACCCTTCTCCAAGACCTTCAATAATCCGGTTGATGGGCAAAGTAATGCTTCTGGCAAACCAAAGAACACCTATCAGTGTGATGGTTAGAAAAATTATACCTGCAATGAGAACAACATTTCGAATGGCACGAACAGGAGCCATAAATTCTGATTCATCCTGGGTCACGCAAATGCTCCATCCTGTTTCCATTACCGGAGCAAAACCGGCAACTTTGTGAATCCCCTTAAAGATGTACTCCTCCACTCCGGATTGACCGGCCATCATCTGGCTTGTAACGGATTCCATGCCGTCGAGTTTGGTAAGATTCAGTTCAAGTATAAACTCTTTGTTGGGATGGGCAATCACAATTCCTTTTTTGTCAATCATAAAGGGGTAACCTGTCTTCCCGACCTTCACCTGGGTAATCTTATTCGATAGCGAATTAAGCTTAAGAGAGAGTCCAAACATACCTGCAAACTGTCCTGAACCTGTTTTCAGCGGAATGGCTACCACGGCGATTGGCTTCCCCGATGTTTTGGATAAGACGGGTGAACCGATACTGACTTTTCCGGTTTGTTTGACGGATGCAAAATAATCCCTTTCGGCTACAGATATTTTTTTTACTCGACCGGATCCATCATCACTATCCGATATAAAAACCCCTTTAGAGTCAGTGATAAATAAAACATTATAGTCGACACCAACCTCTTTAATAACATTTGTCAAAAAACTGTCCAGGGCCTTTAATTCAATTATAGAATTATCTATCCCGTTTTCTGCTACTTTAGCTGCTGTATCCTTTACCAGTGGATCAAGGGCCACCCCCCCGGCAAATTTGACTTCTTGTGCCATTGCCACATCTACCATGGTGGAAAGATTGTGAGCGACAAGCTCTGCCTGTCCATGTGCCACTGTAACCAGCGCGGATGATGATTTGTTAATCGCAAAGAGCCCCACCACTGTTAACGGGATAACAACAGCCAGGATACCGCCAAGAATCAGTTTGAATTTAAGTGATCGTTTCTTCATTTTTCTCTTCTCCATTAATAATTTAATTTAATGATATATTTAATTTTTATTGATTCCCAGCCCCAACGCAGAGACATCATCAGTCGTTAACACTCGGCCAATAGCCTTTACTGCCTGATCCATTATTTCTAAGGATTCAGTCATTTTATTTATTCTCCTTTTTCTTATTTTGTATATGCTCCAAAACAGAGACAACATCTTTCAAATTACTGTTAACATCACTGATAAAACTTGGTTTTAATTTAAACCCCAATGAAAACGTATCCTTCTTGTTATCAGGCAAAATCAGAATAACCCTGATATTGTCAGAACAGAGACATTGTTCAATGGTTGCCGAAGTATTTGAGAAATATGCTCAATCGAATGGCAGTCTTCAACCTGGATTCCAGAGACCTGTGTCTGGGTCATATTTTTAAGCTTTTCCCCCAGAGTTGTTAAATCGTTTGCATACAAAATCGTTTTCATTTACTTTTCCCTCATTCCTTTTTCTAATAATGAAAATCGTTTTTATCTTTTTTCATTCAAAGTAACGCAGGAAGCATGCCACGAAAATGGCGCGTTGTTTTTATTTTATTAACAATAGGTTATGGATTTAACGATGGGGTACTGCAAAGAGATAAGGAGCATAGTCCTATAAATAGGAACAATGCTAATCCTATTTATAGGACTATGGGGCTATAGGGCTATAGAATTTGGGCAGGATAGAATAAGATTAACAACGATATCAGGAAGAACTGAGCCCAGGCAGGTTATGCTTTTTTAACAGGCCATATAAACGGGACCGAGAGATTCCTGAAATTCGGATTGCTGTCTCCGGGTCTTTCTGAGCCTTATTCAGCAGCATTTTTAGATAATCTTTCTCAGTCTTGATTCGATACTCTTTCAGAGTGGGAAGCTCTTCTCCAACATCTAAAAGCTCATTAGGCTGCTGCCTTGATTTTATTTTCATGACCGGTTTAAAATCCAACCCGACTGTCCGATACTCCGGCGGTAGATGTTTGGCGAACAGAGTTGGATCCTGCCCGGCTTTTGCCAGCACATACTCTAAAACATTGATCAGTTCACGCACATTTCCCGGCCAGGGGTGGGCTGCCAGGGTTTGAAAAAATTCCGGAGAGATCGCTTTTGTTTCAATGCCGTATCGCCGGGCAAGTTCATGAACTTTTTTAATGGTGATTTCTTCAATATCCTTTTTCCGTTCCCGCAAAGGAGGGAGCTTGATTTCCATGGCACGGATTCGGTATAAAAGGTCTCCTCTGAACACTCTTTCTTTTACCATCTGATCAAGATCAAGATTGGTTGCCGCAACCAGTCTGAAGTCGACAGGTTTTTCCGATGCTCCGCCCACAGGGCGTACACACCTTTCCTGTAGGGTTCGCAAAAAAGTTTTTTGAACGCTCAACGGAAGATCCCCCACTTCATCGAGCATAAGGGTTCCGCCATCTGCCCGGGTAATCAGGCCTTCCTGTTGTTTTTGCGCCCCGGTAAAGGAACCTTTTTCATGACCAAAGAGCGTACTTTCCACTAATGTTTCCGGCAGCGCTCCACAATCCACAGCAACAAATGGTTTTGATTTTCTTTTAGAGTTTTCATGAATCGCTCTTGCAAACAACTCCTTTCCGGTTCCGGTCTCTCCGGTTATTAGAACACTGGCATCGGTCACTGAAGCTCTTGCAACCTCTTCCAGGGATTGATGGATGATATCTGACTCCCCCACAATATTTGAACGGATCAGTGGGACTAAGGTGATGGCAACCTGCTTTTCCTCTCTATATTGTAATGCTCTTGTGATGGGAAGGGTTACTTCATTCAGCAGAAAAGGCTTTTGCACATAATCCCATGCCCCATATTTAAATGCCAGTTCCGCCCCTCTTTCATCACCGGTTCCTGTAATAATAATGACCTCGGGGGCAGAATGAGAGTTAATTAATTCAGGCAGCAGTTCCAGGCCGTTTCCATCGGGTAGTTCCAAATCCAGAAGAACAAGATCAAAGAGTTGACTATTGAACAGGGCCCTCCCTTTTTTCACCGTGTGGGCAGTTTCAAAATCATGACCCATTTGTTTGAGTAATTTACTGAAAAACAGACAGATTTTAGCGTCATGTCATCATCAATTATCAATATGTTAATCATATTTTACTCCTGCCTTTTTTAGCACTACAGCGACACTTCACAGAGCCACTATTTTAGTGCCTCTTCATGAAATAAATTGTGATTTTTTCAGAAAAAGTGTCTGCTTTTTCATGAAAAGCACCGAATTTAGATAGTAGATGTTGTGTGGTATTTTTACATAACACCTTTTAAATACAAGATTTTAATGTAAAAGATTAAAGTGTCGCTGTAGTGTTAGCATCCAGGAAATTTGCAACCACCTGGGCAAGTTCACCGGCTATCATCGGTTTCATTACCATAGCAGATATCCCACAGGCCTGGATTTTTTGATTTGTCAAGCCGTCACTGAATCCGGTACACAGGATAACAGGGATGTCTGATCGTATTTCTTTTATCTGTTTTACCAATTCAAGACCTGTCATCTGGGGCATGGCCAGATCCGTTAAAATCAGATCAAAACCATTGGAATCCTGTTTAAATTTTTCCAATGCGTCCATACCGTTCATAAATCCTGTAACCCGATACCCAAGCCGTATCAAAACTTGAGAACACCAGTTGACAATTTTGGGTTCATCATCCACCAGCAGGATTTTGCCTTTACCCGTCGTAAGTTTTACATCATCATATATACTGTTTTGAGGTTCACTTGTTTGTTCAGGAATTAAGATTTCAAAGGTTGTTCCAAGACCTTCCTCACTATCAACGAAAATTTCCCCTTTCATCTCTTTAATGATCCCGTAAACCGTGGAAAGTCCAATGCCTGTCCCTTCCATCCGGCCCTTGGTAGTGAAAAAAGGTTCAAATATTTTTCCAATCAAATTTTCAGGGATGCCGCAGCCTGTATCGCTTATGATTAACTGAACATATTTCCCCGGTATGATTTCTTTTATTGGATAAATTCCCTCCTGCACTGTATTGATAGAATCGAGTTTCACTTCCAGGGTACCCCCTTTTTCTTTCATGGCATACGCCGAATTCGTAAAAAGGTTCATAAGAGTTTGATGTAATTGTGTGGGGTCTGACAAAACAGTTATGTCTGTCCTCGTGAAATGATGGCGAATGTCAATATTCGGCGACACGGATGCTTTTAAAAATTTTATACATTCTTTTATCAAAGGAACAATCTGAATAATATCTTTCTGTGCATCTGATTTGCGGCTGAATGTCAATATGTGCCGGACCAGATCCCGGGCCCTTAACCCTGCAGAAATGACCTCATCAAGATTACTCGTTGCTTCCTCATCCTCGTTTAAATTAAGCTTGGCAAGTTCTGTAAATCCTATTATTGATGAAAGGATATTATTAAAATCATGGGCTATCCCACCGGCCAGGGTCCCGAGCGCCTCCATTTTCTGAGACTGCCGGATACGAATTTCCAGGTTTTTTCGTTCCTGCTCTCTGATTTTAATGTCGGTAATGTCACGAACAATTCCAAGCATACAGTTTTGGTTTTCCAATTTTATGGGATAGCCTCTGATGTCAACCATAAAGGGAGTCCCATCTTTCTTGATCAATTCGATTTCCCGGCTGCCAGATTGCCCGGATATTACTTTAGGGAGTAACCTTATTTCTGTTTCAGGTGCAAGCACGTCCTTTAGATGTAGACCCGGCAGTTCTGTATTATTGTAACCTGTCATTTGACGCAATGCCGGATTAGCAATTAAAAAATGTCCCTTAGTATCAATCAAACACACCCCTTCTCCGGATTGTTCTGTAATTGTTCTAAAAAGAGTTTCGCTTTTTTGTAAGGCTTCCTCAGACGCCTTTCTATTCTTTATTTCCCGGCTAAGTTGTATATTCGCAAGACTGATTTTAGAAATATATATCGTAAACTTAACTAAAAAACTCATTAGATGCTTAATGGTTTCTTTATCGTACCTCGGTACGCGCCTGAATGCATCTATATATAACTCTTTGTCAAATCCATATTTTTCTGCCTGTTTGATAAAAAAATTCTCGTCTACTTCATCATCATCATAAAAAAACTGCCCGGTAAATATATTTCCCAAATGTTTTGTCCCAACAAAAAGTGGTGTAACAACATCCCATAAACCGTTTTTGCATTGATACTCGACATACTCTCCAGGTTTAAGATTTTTTAACAGATACAGATCACTGTTTGTGCAGTTGATTGCAGTTTCGTGATTTACCCTATGAAATTTGGCACAGATATCCTGCCATCCTGTGGATTCTATTACTTCGCCGTTCATATCAAGTACGGCTGTGACCATATTCGTAAGATAGTGAAAATCATCCAGGATAGACTGAATTTCGTCAACATTAATAATTGATTTCAGATCCATATCTTCTGGAATCATCCCAGGCTCAATTTCAGCGCACCTTTTTAACAATTGACGGTTTTCTTGCTCCAGGTCTTTTACTCTTTGTTCCAATTCTTCGTAGGTGGGTTTATCAACCATGGGCATCTCCAGAAATAATTCAAGACCGAACCAAGGCCAATCAGCCCTGTTCCGGTTTTTTTGTAATCAGCTTTTACCCGACGATCTCATTTCATGGGCAGTATCACCACTCTGGCCAATTTGACGTTTGAAAATTACCGGGGCAATGAAAAACCACAAAAGTCCCAACACCTGGAAGATCAGCATAAGACAGAAGGCCGCCTGGTAGCCAGCGGGGGCATAGCTTCCCTGTACGCCTGTTTCCCACAGATTAATAATGGCACCCATGGCCCACTGGGCAGCAAAAGCGGTCAGAAACACCAGAAGATTGATGGCCGTGGTGACACGCCCGGACAGTTGAGAGGAAAACTGTCGGGAAAGCCCGGCATAGGCAAGGATGCCCGATGTGCCAAAAAAGCCAAACAGCAACCATAAAAACGGCGCCAGGGTAATGACTTCCAGGACAATAAATCCCTGGATCACCATGAAAACAGCCATGCCTGAGATAGCCGTTGTGAGTATAGGTATCCCCCTTTGATTTAATCTTTCGGCCAGATATCCCAGCCCAATGAAACCCGCCATCATGGACAGGGCAATGCCGGAAAGAAGGGCAGCCCCACTCATAGAGTCCATGCCCCCCACATCCTTAAGCCATGGCCCCACCCAGAGTCCCTGGATGGATAATAGTCCTGCCTGGGACATGGTGGTCACCGGGGCAGTTCGCCAGAAGTCCCGGCTGGTAAAAATTTGCTTTACCCCTTTCAATTGCTCGCCCAAAGATTCTGGAGCTGTGGATCGGGCCTTTTCTGGAACCACCTTCCACAACACCGCTGAAACAAAAAAACAAAGGCCAGCCAATCCCATGAACACCCCCCGCCAGTCCGTCACCTGGAGAAGCCATGCCACAGGAGAGGTGGCCGCCAATGCCCCCAAACCACCAGCTGCCATCTGAAATCCGTTGATTCGGGGCCACATTTTTTTTGGAAACCACAGCACATAGGCCTTGAGGGCGGCCATGAGGCATGCGGAAACACCAAATCCAATAAAGGCACGGCCAATGATGACACCGGTCAAGGAGTGAGATTGGGCAAAAATAAGGGCACCCATGCCTGCAAAAATAAGCAAAATGGAATTAATGATTCGAGGGCCGAAACGATCCAACAACAGCCCCAGGGCAAGCTGGGAAGAGGCAAAAGAAATAAAGTAGACGCTGGTGAGCAATCCCAGCTGTGAGGAGTTCAGATTGAGATCAATGACCAGATCCGGTGCAATCACCGCATTGACCACCCTGAAAATATACGAGAGAAAATAACCAAGGGCAAAGGGCAAAAAAACAGAGACTGTTTTATTCAGCGGCATAGGAATGGGTTCTCCACGGGAATAAATAGATGAAAATTTAAGAGTTTATGATAAAATCACTGGAGATGTCAAGTCAGACAATTAGAAGAAATTTAGGCGTTGGTTGAGTTGAGTATTCATCCTCGGTCATGTTGGCAGTTGATGCTTCATACAACTCTTTATTGACATGTCGAACTGATTGTATTAATCAAGCAAATCTGTTGATGTATATGTGTCTTTTTATGACTGTATTAAATATGTTATTGGCCATTGATTAAAATAGTATTTATTCAAAAAATTGTGATTGAAAAATAAAATATAGGAATCCTTAAAATTACTTTACACTTTTTTTGATCATTCCCCATTCATAGGGATTTTTCTCAAAAGACTGTCAAATACTTTTGAGGTCATATGAAGGATGCCAAAATATAGGTTAGTTTTTTCAATTATCATTCAATTACTATTTCAAATAACTGCCACGGGCAGAGTATTCTGGCCCCGCCCTATCCACAACGAAGCGTGAAAGAATGTTAGACATGTCTATTCTTTCATATAACATACATGGCAGTCACCACTGCCACAACGAAAAATGAAAGTCTTTTAATTCCAGCGTGTTGGTGAGACTTTCTTATAAAAAAATGTAGAGCTGATTGAGGTTGCCATGATTGAATTATATGCCCATCGCGGGTCTCCTGAAAAAGAACCGGAGAATACTATTGTCTCCTTTAAAAGGGCAATTCGTGAGAAGGCTAAATGGATTGAATTTGATGTCCGGAAAGGAAAGAAAAAGCATATTTATGTATTTCACGATGACAATCTTCAGCGGATGGCCGGGCATAATATTTCACTAAAGAAAGCTAATTTTACACAAGTAAGAAAAGTGAAGCTTGGTTCCAAGGATGAGAGGGTTCCTCTGTTAGAAGAAGTGCTTCTTCTGGCAAAGGATACCGATATTATGCTCAATATTGAGTTAAAGGAAAAGCACCTGGAAAGAGAAATCGTTGAGATGATAGAACACTATGAAATGTCGTCACAGATTATCATTTCATCGTTTTTTCATCTGCCCCTTCTTGTTCTTGCGGATTACAGGCCAAAATTGAAGACAGCGCTTCTTATAGATGAACCACCGGCAAACCTGAAAGCCCAGCTCATGGAAACAAAGGTTAATTATCTTCATCCCAATATTGATCATCTTACTGATGAAACGGTTAAGATCGCACGTTCTCTACGAAAAAAGATAAATCCTTTTACTGTCAACACTAAAAAGGATCTTAAGAAAGCGCTTCAATATAAAGTACATGGGATTTTCACGAACAGAGTGACTTATATGCGTAAGCTGTTGAAAGAGATGGAAAAATAGGAAAATAGAGGTAAATATTCGGCCAGCACCCCATCTTCACTCATTTGGGCCTGCTCACATAGCAATAGTATGCTACGCAGTCCCAACTAAGCGAATATGGGGCACTGGCCAAACATTTACAGTACCAAGCCGAATATTTACAAATAGAGGGACAGACACCTTTTGAAAATAGGGGACAGGCTACCTTTTTTAACATGGTCTTTCCCTCTATTTTCCCATCAACGCTTGTCGGTATTGGACTGGCATTTTTTTTCTTTGGATTTCTCAGCCAGCCGTAATTTTCTTCTGTTCATTGCCTCTTGATTACGTCGGATACCTTCCAGTGTCACCAGCTTTAAAGGGGGAACTTCGACAGGTTTCTTGTTTTCATCCAAAGCCACAAAGGTCAGGTATGCAGATGCCAAATGTACCTTGATTCCGGCAAGAAGATCCTCTGTTTCCACACGCACACCGATCTCCATGGATGTTTTGCCTGTCATATTAATGCTGGCTTTTACCGTTACCAAGTTCCCGATAAAACTGGGATTATGAAAATCCAGGCGGTCTATGGATGCCGTTACACAAATCCTCCTGGTGTGGCGTACCGCTACTACGCCGGCTGCATTATCAATTTCCTTCATAATAACACCTCCGTGAACGATCCCTGCCGGATTTGCGTCCTGGGGCAGCATCACCCTTGATATAATAGCAATGCTATCCTCTGTGTTCTTCTGATCTTTCATCTCCACTCCTCTCTTATTTTAACCTTAAATGTAATCCTATCACATTTTTAGGCATCCTTCATTCCTACTTTACACTTTCACAGGGTGACCACCCATTTTATGGCGATTATCCTTTAAAAAGTGTAAACTACTTTTGAGATCATATGAAGGATGCCAAAAAATAGGCAAGGAAACCCCTGAGTCTTTAACTCAGGGGAGGAATTGCCGGATCGGAGAATTTGGGGTTAGTTCTAACGTCGGCCAATAGATACACGCCAAACAATCGACAATTAAATGTACTTTTAAATTTCAGTTGTTTAATTATTGCTGTGTGGAGTGTACTATCAAAAGTGGCCGAGCTTAGAACTAAGCCCGATAATTTATTCAGCCAGTGCCACCACCACCACTGATACCATGATCAAGATGCTGCCTCCCATCTGAAAAACGGAAAAACTTTCTCCAAAAATAGTAATGCCCACGATAAGACTGGTGACCACCTCAAAGGTGCTTAAAATGGTGGCACCGGTGGCGCTGATTTTTTTCAAGCCCGCCTGGAATGCCACCATACCGATGACGCTGGACACCAGGGCCACCATCACGGTGCCCATAAACCCCATGAGGGTGATTTCCCGGGGAAATGTCCCCATGATCAGACAGGTGACAAACAAAGTGGCACTGTTGAACAAGGTGATGTAGAAAATAACCACAAAGGAGTCCATTGTTTTTATGGTGCCATGGGACACCGTTAAAATATAATAGGCATAGAAAAATCCCGAAGACAGGGCCAGGCAAAATCCAGCGAAATTCACTGCACCATGGCGCTCCAGCCCCACCAGAAAGTAGATCCCCAGGAGCGAAACAGCCATGGCACCGATTTGGACGGCATTGGTTTTTTCTTTGTAGATAATGATGGCACCGGCCATGGTGGCCACGGGATAGATGAAATGCAAAACCGTGGCAATACCCGTGTCCATGAGGGTGTACGAAACACAAAGGGTGATCATCATCAGGTAATAGCCAAAAAAACTTGCCTTAAAAAGGGTGATGGCCTCTTGTTTTTCAATGGTCAGGGATCTTTTTTGGTATTTGAGTATGCCAAAAAGAATCAATGCCGTGAATACCACCCTGAAAAGGCTGAACGCATATGGGTTGAATCCACCGGCATAGGCGGTTTTTGCAAAAAGAGGCAGGAGGCCGAAGCAGCAGGCTGCAAGGATAGTTAGAACAACGCCCCCAGTTACGGCGTTATCCGAAAATAAGACTCTTTTCCATGCTGGTTTCATTCCACCTGGTTTACTTCTCAAATCAGACCCCAGTGCTTTTTTATTATTTTTGTTGATCTATGCCTTTTTTATATGAAAGCCTCACCAACACGCTGGAATTAAAAGACTTTCATTTTTCGTTGTGGCAGTGGTGACTGCCATGTATGTTTTATATGAAAATGAAGTGTCAAAGTACCCTCAGCAGAGCCCCCCC
>Ga0208900_1000831_pt1 | contig 18186 bp, 18 predicted proteins | sample AntAceMetag02UKK_FD_184763 | JGI IMG/M metagenome (GOLD analysis project Ga0208900, IMG submission 184763) | Saline lake microbial communities from Ace Lake, Antarctica - Antarctic Ace Lake Metagenome 02UKK (SPAdes) (version 2) | ecosystem: Environmental > Aquatic > Non-marine Saline and... | reverse complement strand
ACACAACGAATATTGGGTCGTAGACGCGGAGCCAAATGATATCATGCCGCCCCCTCCGACGGGCAATGGGCCCGGCCCGGAACTGTTAGACAGCCCAATTGGCCGGTTCCTATTACCCATCGGAGGGGGCTCTGCTGAGGGTGCTTGGACACTTCATTTTCATATAAAACAATCATAGGCTCGTGGTTCCCGGGTTTTAATTGGTAGCATGTACCCCTTATGTTTTTTAACTGGATAGTATAGAAATTTCCATTTTATCAATTATTAAATCAATAACTTATAAAAAAACTGCCAGATAGGATGCTAAGTTCATACGATGTACAGCGGCAAATAGAAAATCTGCTGATGACCTGGAAATCATGGAAAAATAAGGTAAAATTTTATGACCCTTGCAGTGATACCATCTCGATATGGCTCCAAACGTTTCAATGGAAAAGCCCTGGCCCTGGTGGCGGGAAAACCCATGATCCAGCGGGTGTATGAGCAGGCCACAAAAGCTGGCTCCATTGACCGGGTGGTGGTGGCCACAGATGATAATCGGATTTATGATACAGTCATTGACTTTGGGGGAGAGGCGGTGATGACAGCTTCCGATCTCAAGTCCGGCACAGACCGGGTATGGGAAGCCTGCCAACAATTTTGCACCGATGACAATGAGGTCATCATCAACATCCAGGGGGATCAGCCCGTATTTTCCCCGGAATGTCTGGATCAGCTCACCGCCCCTTTTAACGATGGCCCACTTCTTAACATGTCCACCCTGGCCCTGGAAATAACCGATCCCAAAGACCTCACCGACCCCTCGGCAGTAAAGGTCACCCTGGACAAAAATGGCTTTGCCCTGTACTTTTCCCGTTCACAAATTCCCTTTCCAAGGGACGGTAAATCCCAGATACCCACTTACCGGCATTTGGGGTTTTACGCCTATCGAAAATCATTTCTAAAAACATTTACAACGCTTGGGGAAAGCCTTCTTGAAAACACAGAAAAACTCGAACAGCTCCGGGTGCTGGAGTATGGGTATAATATAAAGGTGGTGATCACTCGCCATGACTCCCCCAGTGTGGATGTGCCCGGGGATATCCACCGGGTTGAGGCAACTTTCTTTACACCATGATTCCTGTTCCTGTACATACAAAACTTCACCGGGGATTTTCCATTGGATCCACCGTGGCTCTGGGAACAACGACCTTGAACCTGCTGGCAGACCTTTTGGAACGTAAACCCCAAAAACAGATACGCCTGCTGGAAGGACGGGCCACCGTACGAATAATCACCCTTGGGGAAACAGGCTCTGTTGTAGTAAAAACCTGCCTCCGGGGGGGATGGCTTTCTCGATTTAACCTGTATCAATATGTTCGGTGGGGTAAAACAAGAGCCAAAAGGGAATTTGAATTTCTTTTCCATGCCCGCAATGCCGGGGTACAAACCCCTGCCCCCGTGGCATATATCACCCGGGGAAAGGCATTGTACCAGGCATGGCTGATCACCCAGGCCATAACTCCCCACAAAACTTTTGCAGCCCTTGCCCTGTCCCTCCCTGAAAAAGCCTTGGATCTATTACCTGAGGTATCCCGAAACATAACCCTTCTTGTGAATGCCGGAATATTCCATGTGGATCTTCACCCTGGAAATATCCTGCTCACTCCAGATGATGGTCTTTATATTATTGACTTTGACAAAGCAATTTTTTTTAATGGGCCACGGAAAAAATTAATACAAAAATATAAAGACAGATGGTCAAGGGCCATTTTTAAATATAGACTTACGGCTTCAATATCTCACTTATCGCTGAAATGAGGAGAAAGGACTCCTGGACGGGATCATTTAAAAATCTTATTTTTCCAGATTTTTTTATTAGAAAATAAAACCTCCGGGCAACCTCAGCAGAGCCCCCCCCCGATGGGTAATAGGAACCGGCCAATTGTGCCGTCTACGGTTCCGGCCGGGCCCATTGCCCATGGGGGGGGGGGGGGGGGCGGCATGATACCATTTGGCTCCGCGTCTACGACCCAATATTCGTTGTGTCCAGCAGGACATACCCGTTTGGGCGCATTCCCATTTTCCCGGTTGGATATTCAACTCTCTGATTTATCAAGATATTTTATTTTGTATCAATGGATACTGGCTAATAAAATCAATGGGTTATATGGTGGGCCGGGAAAATGGGAATGCGCCCTACCCGTTTTATATGAAAGAGTAGATGCACCTAACATTCTTTCATACTTCGTTACGAGTTTATCTTTTATGAAATATAGAATTTTAAAAACTTAAGGCTATTAAATGTATAGATTATACAAGTATGGATTCCTGGTTTTTGCTTTCTCTCTTCCCAATTTTGAAGCCCTGAAGTACATCGGTTTTTTTATCATGCTGATGGGTTTTTCAGGTAGGGTGATATGGGAAAAATCAATTACAATCAATAAATTAAGCACCATTGATTGGCTGATTATAACTATCCTTTTAAGCTCTGTTTTAAGCACCTTGCTCAACTGGCCATTAACAAGCGGCACTAAAGACTTGAGGCATACCGCTTGTTTTTTAAGCACCTTCTGGATGCTTTACAGGAGTGAACCCGACCCCAAACTACTCATACAAGTCGCCATGGCTCTTATGGCAGGAACCTTAACAGGATTATGCCTGGCTTGCTACAATTTGTTTCTAACAACAGGGGCATCGTTTAATCTGGGAGAATTTGAACTATCATTTAATTTGATAAGTGCAGTATCAAGATCCGGTTCATTTGCGGCAACAATGCTCTTTGTCTGCATAGGGATCATAATTGATAATTCTAATAATTTCAAACGTAATATCCTTCTTTTTGCTGCGGTATTCCTGACTATTATATCCGCCTATATCCTGATTGCGGGAGGTCGTAGTAGTGTATTAAGTATTGCCATTGTATATTTATTCCTTTTATTTCAGTGCTTTAAAAACAAAAAATATATCAAACTACTAATAATACAGACCCTTGTTATTTCTTGCACCATTATTCTATTACTACAATGCTTATCACCTGATATTGGAAGACTTCATCATCTAACATCAACAAAATTCAGCTTCAAAATTAATGAAATGGCCACACATGATCAAATCAGATATGATTATTGGCGCGTCGGGATCGCCCAGATATTTCAAAAACCTTCATTTTTTGGTGTAGGCCCCGGCAATTTCAAATCCATTAACATAAAAAATTTGAATTTTGACCCACCACTTTTAAAAGAAAGCATTCAACTAATAAACGGCGCTCCAAATCACTCACATAACTGGTTACTAACGACATGGGCAGAAACCGGCCTTTTGGGATTTTTGGCATTTTTATCACTTCTAATCTGTATCACATACAAATTGTGGCAAAATAGGCCCGTCCACCTCAAAAACGTTGTGAACTGGACATGGGTAGCATCTTTTTCAGCAATTTTAATAGCCTGTATAGACGGATTCTTTAATTCCTCCTTTACACAGGAGAATGGCTGGCTAACCTTTGTGCTTATGGGTATTGGGATTAATGCGATACGGAAGCCACAGGATTCGAGCCATGAAAAAAAATAAAATAGGTTTCTTATATCTGGGCCCGATTTCACACATTTATCATTCAATTTCCATTGCTTTTAACCTTTCAAATCACACATTTTTTGATGTAACGCTTTTTGTTTCATCTGAACTCAATTTTAATACTATAAAAACTATTTCGCAATTATACAAAAACAATAGATGCAAAATAGAACACATTCATCCCTCTTTCTTCCATAAATGTTTAAGGTTTTTTAAAAAAAGAGACCACCCAAGGGTTCGGAATGTTCTTCAAAAAAATAAAAAAAAATTACTCAATTTTAATGGCTTGGTTTTAACTGATAGACATTTCATAAGTGGAAAAGAAAGGAAACCATTCTACTTTTTTGCCGATCATGGGGCAGGTGACAGAGCCCGGGGCTATACAGATGCCATAAACAAATTTGATTTCATCTTGGTATCAGGTCAGGAAAAATGGAATAGAATGCGTGAGTATAACTACATATCAGAGCAAAAAGGACGCATCATTGGATATCCAAAATTTGATACGGTGTCGTTACAGGTAAAAAACAAGCGATTGTTTAACAATGATAAACCTACGGTAATATACAACCCCCACTTTAATAAAAAAGAGACCTCCTGGTACCTTTGGGGTAAACGAATATTAAAGCACTTCCTTATTCACAAAGAGTATAATTTAATTTTTGCCCCCCATATACTCCTTTTCAATAAAGGCAAAATTTCCCTTAAAAAAGAATACTACAAGGCTGACAATATTCATATAGACGTGAACACCTCAGCCCTTATTGATATGACATATACTATTAATTCAAATATTTATATTGGAGATGTAAGCAGTCAGGTGTATGAATTTGTGGCTTTTCAAAAAAGACCATGTATTTTTTTAAACCCACATCATGTTAGATGGCAAAAGAGTCGCTCTTTTCGAATGTGGAAAATGGGTGATGTTATCAACAATATGAATCATTTTGAATCAACACTATTCAAGGCGGTGGAATCACATTTGGCTTACGAAGAAATCCAGGAAAACTTGATTCAAGAGACTTTTTCAATAAAAAAAGAATCTGCTGGAGAGAGAGGTGCCAAAGCCATCATAGATTTTTTTGAAAGTCACAAGAATTAAGATTATCTTACGATCAAGGATCGCCACCCATGCTCTGTTCTAAGAAATCAACCATTGCCTTAGCAGCCCTTTTGCTCGCTGGAACATCAGATTGAGAAAACATGCTCTCCATAAAGTCAACTTGTTGTTTAATATATTGCCCATGATTTTTAACTGCATTGTTTATAATGGCTTTAAAATCTACAAATTCATTTACAACATCACCTAAATTCCACATCCTGAAACTGGGATCATTTTTCCATGAAAAAGAGTGAGGATTTAAGAAAACACAAGGTCTTGGCTTATACAAAAACTCGTATACCTGACTACTTACATCCCCAATGTAAATATCAGAATTAATGGTATACGTCATATCCATTAAAGCTTCACTATTATAATCAATGAGGATATTCATTGCATTATAATATTTTTTTTCAATAGGGTTCTTCACCTTGTTGAATAACATAACATGTGGAGCAAATATTAAATTGTATTGTTTATTTTTATGAAAAAAATCCAATATTTTATTACCCCAATCATTCCATGAGCTCATTTTTTCTTTAAAATGTGGATTATATATGAATGTCAAATTATCATTGTTAAATAATTTTTTAATTTCTATTTTTGGATGGAAAGCCAAATCAAATTTTGGGTATCCAACTATTTTGGCATTTGTGGTATTAACAAGATCCTTTGCCAAAAGTCGGTTCCATGATGTTTTGCCCGAAACCAAAAAAAAATCAAACTGCTTCCATTTTTTTGAAAAACCATATGAACCATCCCCTGCTCCATGAAAAGTACAAATATATTTTATTTTTTTTTGAGCATCCTTTTTCATCAGATGCCTCAAACTAAAATCAGCTGCAACAAGTACATCAAATGCCATTAACAATTGCAGATTATTTTTCACAACCTTGCTGATCTTGGGGAAAAGGCCCTTTTTACTCATGGTGAGTATTGTTTTTAGATGATACCATTTAGATGGGTGCAAAAGCTGAAATCGGCAATGATGCTTTGGATGGTATGCTCCCATCAATTCTTTTAACCTTTTCAAGTTAATTTCCGAAGAGACAAGCATTGTGATTTCAAAATTTTTATTTTTTGATACCTCACAGGCAATGGCTGCAGAATGATAAATATGTGCGAGGGAATTAAAATACACAAACCCAATTTTCTTTTTTATGTCATTCACGAAAGACCTCTAATATAACTGCCACGGGCAGACCGTATTCTGGCCTCGGCCTGCCCACAACGAAGCATGAAAGAATGTTAGATACGCCTACTCTTTCATATAAACTGCCATGTCCTGCTGGACACAACGAATATTGATAATGGCATTATGCCGCCCCCCCCGACGGGTAATGGGCCCGGCCCGGAACCGTTAGACGGCCCAATTGGCCGGTTCCTATTACCCATCGGGGGGGGCTCTGCTGAGGTTGCCCAGAAGTTTTAGTCTCGAATAAAAAAAATACCACAGGCAGAGCTGGGAAATTTTTGTTATACATTACGCAACAGATAATCCACCACTCGAACAGAAGCTCTCCCATCCCCGGATCCCACAAAAAGCTCACAGTATGCCCGACGTTTTTCCCGAAACATATGGGGCTGTTCCAACTGGCCATCCACAACAAATTTTAACTGGCCATAATTTTCAGCATGGGCACCGATATCTGAAAATTTTAAAATATCCTGATCCATACGGCGGGTGAAACGGTAGCGAAATGGCCCCCGGTAGGACCATCGAAGATTTAAAAAATCACACCACACAATGGGCTTATCCAGGGCCGCAAATTCAAAAATAGAGGAGGAGGCTTCACTGATAAGCAGATCACTTGACACCATGAACGGCAAAAGAGAATGGGCATCAATGTCAGCAATATAAACATTTTCAAAGGGTGCCCATTTTTCAAATTTTTTACGCTGGGAACGGTATTTTTCCTTGGTCATGGAAAAATAATGAGGTTTAACAATAAGGTTATATTCAGAAAATTCCCGGGGCCAGGTGTCGGGAAAAGAGCCAATGGAGCTGGGATAAAAGGTGGGGGCATAAAGAATGGTTTTCCGGGAGGGATCCAATCCCATGGACAAAAAATCCAGAGGAGGGATGGCCTTATTATGAAGGGGATCCAGCTTGGCAAATCCTGTAAGGACAAAATTTGCACGGGGATACATTTTCCGGATGATATCAAGACGTCTTGGCCCTTCCATGAACCGCACCGTCATCTGGGTGTCAGACTTGGTGTAGTAACTGCTTTTAATGCCAATGGCGTGCCCCATCTGGGCACTCTTTGACACGGTGTGCAAGGTGTGCACATCAAAAAAACGGTTGCCAAAGATCACCCAATCTGCTTTTTGCTCCAGATAATATGCCAGGGCATGGCGTTTGTCCTTGACCCATCGGGCCGGAAGGGCATCCTCCACAACAGCCTTTTGTAACAGGTGGGCAAACTGGGGATTTTCATAAATCACAAATTCACAACACACCTTACGGCGTTGGAGTTCCTTAAATATGGGGAGGTATTGGGCCAGGTAATAAAGTTCCTGCACATCAAAGAGAAGTTTCATTCCCCCTTGGACTCCATTTGAATCTGTTCCTCGTAATAACGCTTCAGGGTTTTTCTAAGGGTACTGGAACTTCTGCCATCGGTGTAGGGAAGGTAAACCACCCGGCGATTATTTTGGATCATATACTCATGGCCCAGAATTTTTTTGTCATTACCATGAACCAAAATATCGGCATCAATCTCTTTAAGAAGTTTATCCTTTTCCAGGGAAACAGCAGGAATCACCATATCCACAAATCGACAGGCCTCCACCACTGCGGCCCTATCTTCCCAGCACAAAAGGGGATAATGGCCCTTATATGCCTTAACAAGCTCATCGGTGTTCACCCCCACAATGAGAATATCCCCCAACGATCTGGCCGCCTTTAATAATTTCAGGTGGCCTATGTGAAACATATCCCAGACCCCCACGGTGTAAACCACTATTTTTTTTTCCTGATCCGGCATTCGTCCATTTCCCCATAAAAGCCATGCCATGACAGGCACAACCGCAGTTAATTTTTAACCGAAAAGCCGTCTTCCCAATATTATGATTTGGTGCAGCAATTCTAATTATGACACTTGATGGCTTTTCAAACTACAATTTTACAGTTTCGCTCAACGTAAATTCAACACGTTACGCACCATTGGTGTCGTTTGGAAATCCATAATTAGAATTGATAGATTTGGTGGAGTAAGGGGCTTTTCAAAAATAAAATTACCCACTTTCAAATCTAATATCCCGTATTTACGGGCATTTCAAAAGTTAAGACAGGTAGATTTTTTATACTGAACTCCCTAACTGACAACTTCCATGGTGCCAAAGATAAAATTTTATATCATATTCATCCCATTTTAAGCAAATAAAACGAATTCTGCCATTCATACCCCCATTTGGCCATTCCTGAACGGCCGATATTTTTATCAGTCGACAATTATTTTTTATTCATTATGGGTTGATAATCACAGAAAGCTCTGTTATAGCTCTATTTTAGAAAAATGTCTCATCTGGTGCAATGCTGTGTTGAGGTAACATACGGTCTGCCCGTGGCCGTTTTATATGAAAAAGAAGTGTCCAAGTAGCCTCAGCAGAGCCCCCCCCGATGGGTAATAGGAACCGGCCAATTGGACCGTCTACGGTTCTGGCCGGGCCCATTGCCCGTCGGGGGGGGGGCGGCATAATGCCATTTTCAATATTCGTTGTGGCAGTGGTGACTGCCATGTATGTTATAAGAACTTAGGACTCTTGAGTTGAGTTAAGAAGATAGTTCAAATGAGTCCGAGTGGTTAAGAAAAAAGGAAACAAATTAGATGAGAATATTACACTTGGCGTCCCATTGGGGACTGATCCGGGGAGGGGCTGTGCAGTTGTCCCGCATGGCCCGGGAACAACACACCCGGGGGGATGACGTCACAGTGGTCTTCCCTGATAAACTGCTGAAAAATCCCCTGGTGCGAACCCGGGATATCCAGTCATGGAAGCCCCTTTCTAAAAGTGGCGTCACAGTAACACGACTTCGGTATAGATCCATCCACGGGGTAAAAAAGTTGGGTAAATTTTTGGAACAGGAAAAATTTGATATCATACATGCCCACCGCAACGAAGCCATGATCGCCGCCACAAAGGCCCTTGCTTTGACAGGGCTTTCCACCCCGGTGGTGATCCAGCGCGGCACCATCAGTGTTCCTGGTAAACCCCATTTATTAAAAGCCTTATCCGCTCCCAATGTAAAAGCCCACGTGGTGGTGGCCCATGCAGTCAAAGATATCCTGCTCACAGCTTTGGGACAGGAAAAAAAGAATCTGATTCACACAGTTTACGGCAGCGTGGAGGTGGATCGTTTTTCCCACCGCCCACCAGACAAAAACGTTCTTTCACAAATGGGGTTCCCCTCCCAGGCCAGGATCATCGGCAGCCTCTCCTCCTATCGCAAGGCCAAACGGCTGGATCTGATCATCCATGTGCTGGCGGATATCATGCAACAGGACGAACAGGTGTTTGGCCTCTTCCTGGGGGATAATCTCCACCGTGAGATCATTCCCCTGGCTAAATCCCGGGGCATATTTCACAGATGCTTTTTTGCAGGATTTCAACAGGATATTCGGCCCTGGCTTTCGGTTATGGATGTAACCGTGATGGCAGCCAATGCCCAGGAGGGATTGTCCGGTGTTCTTCGGGAATCCCTGGCCATGGAGATCCCGGCCATCTCCACCCAATGTGCCGGAAATCAAGAAATCATTCATCATGGGAAAACAGGCTTATTGATACCTGTGGATGACCCACCCGCCTTGAAACAGGCCATCCTCTGGGCCCTGGATAATCCCCGGGAGATGAAAATAATGGCCAAAAAAGGCCGTGAATGGGTCATTTCCCACTGTTCTGTAAAGGCCCAGGTGGATCAACTCAACAAAATCTATTTAGACATCCAGGGAGGATGATATGCCACGACAATACTTTATTCCCGCTCACACACCCAACCCCATAACGCGTATAAAATATATGCTTCTGGACAAAAAACGCCCCCAACCCCGGGCACCCCGGGCCATCCAGATTCAAACCATATCCGGGTGCAACGGCAACTGCATTTTCTGCCCCAATAAAAAAACAAAAATCAAAATTCCTTATGGGAAGCCCATGGAGGAGACTCTTTTTCGCAGCATTATTGACCAGTGCGTCACCCTGAAGGTGCGCCGCATTTCTCCTTATTTGATGAATGAACCTCTAATGGATCCGGAACTTCCCCGGCATATTGATTACATCTCCCAAAAGAAAAGGCGCAGGCAATACACAAAAATCAACAGCAACGGGTCATTGTTAACGGAAAAAATGGCAAAGGGTTTGATGGATGCAGGCCTTGACAAACTGCACATTTCAGTCCAGGGCATTGATCCTGGGGATTACACCCATCTCATGAAACTTGACTTTGATATGGCCATTAAAAACGTGGAACAGGCCGTAAAAATTAAACAAAAAGAAAACTATGCCACCCAGATACGGGTGGTCATGCTGGACACCGGCGAAATCCATCCCCATCTGGATGCCATCAGGGCCTTTTGGAAGGAACGGGGGGTGGAAATTAATGTCAACCAGATGGAAAATCGGGGCACCCATAATGAAATCGAAACAGGCAAGATCTCTGCCAATAAACTCAGTGTCTTTCGATGGTGCGACCGCCTGTTCCGCCAGGCCTACGTCTTGTATGACGGCCGTATGGTCCAGTGCTGTGCTGACTGGGAACAGACCAAAATACTGGGTGACCTGTCACAAGAGTCCCTGGACACCATTTGGAACGGCCCGGATTACATGGCCTATCGTCAAAAATTCATTGATGGAGATCTCAGGGGATCCATCTGCAACGGGTGTATGAAAGATCCTGGAAAAACAGACTGAGCCCTGGCGCATACCCACCGGAAAAAAGGGAATGCGCCTAAGTACCGATACATATGTTTTTCGGTATTCCACAGACATATTCTGGGGTGTCCAAAAACCCACTTATCCTTCCATGTTTTTTGCTCGGTTTTCAGACCTGACAATATTGATTGCAATCCTTGCTTTTAAGGTCTTTTCAACAATCATAGACGTATCCAGAAACCGAGCAAAAGAAGTGATGGATTTAGACACCCCAGACATATTCCATTAATATTTATGAATTTTATTTTGAGGAATATATGCTCGGGTACTTATGAGTCCTCACCAGCGGTAATACCGATATTTGAATCTGATTTTCATGCGGCGCACCAGGTTCAGGGGTTTATGCCCCATCAGGTGTTTTTTATTTTCCAGGAAATCATGCACAGCAGCCAGAACCCTGGCGCTGGAGCACCCATCATCATAGGGATGAATATCGGCAATGTAATTTTCAATGGCAGTCATCAGGGAGGGTGGCCGGGTCAGGGCATGGGCAATGGCGTTGTTCAGATCCTGGGCGTCTGTGATATTGATTAGATGATCACCGGGTACACGGTTACAAAAGGTCACCACCGGCTTTTTCTGGAGGATAAATTCTGAAATGATGGAGGAGGTATCCGACAGCATCACATCTGCCTGTTTTAGTAGGGGGATCACGTCATCCCCCCCATAAAAAGTTGCCTGGTACGCCTGGCAGAGTTTTTTATATTTTAACATTACATCAGGATCCATCTTGGGATGAAAGGTGATGATCCAACGCCAGGTTTTCTGGTGCATCATGGCTGCCACGACATCGTGGATTTCATGGGCCGCGCTCAGGGTCGGTGTGAATGTGGAGGTAAACAGCACCACCGGCCGAGGGTCTGACAGGTCAGCCAAATCTAAATCTTCCTCTATTTTATTCCGGGAAGCAATGCCCCCCTTAAATAAAGGATCCACCTTGGCCCATCCCGTTTCGGTCACTTTGAAATACCCCTGTTTTTTTTCCAATGCCTTAAAAGGTATGGTGGTGGAAGGCCCCTGGGTGCAATAAAGGTCAAAAAACCCCCGAACTTTAAAATGGCCCCGGGAGGCATCCCTCTTTTGAGCGTTGAATCCATGGAAGAGTTGTACCTTGATTCCCGGAAAAAAATCAGGCACCACATTACTGGCCACAAACACAACATCCGGCTGAAATTTCATCACCGCATCCACGGTTTCCAACAGGCGTTCACCCTTTTTAAGACGGGGAATATATTTTTTCTGTGCCAGAAACCATGCCACAGTCCCCCCCTGGCGAAGAATCTCTTCCTGTAGGGGGCGTACAATGGCAAAGGCGTAAAGATGGGAAACATAAAGAAGATATTTTCTCATTGTTTTTTAGATCCGTTTGAGTCTTGGGGCAGATTGGCATTGAGCCGTGCCATACGCTGCAAACTCCACAACCCCGCATATTTGTTAAATGCCCCTTGGCTGTACATGGCTGCCACCAGAAATCCCACCTGACCGTCCAGAAATCCCCTGCGGATGACATAACAGCGGAAAAAAACCCAGAAGGCTCTGAACACTGCCCCGGGCAGTCCCCACCCTCTTTTACCCCCATCAAACCGTTTCCGAGCCCCCAGCCATGAATAGGTGCGATTCTTGATCAGATAATGTTCAAAGTCCCGGATGGAATAATGGATCAGCCGGTTCTTGAGTTTTCCCACACGACTTCCCGGGGGAAGGAGTACGGCCTCATGGACAATGGCAGTGGTAAACCTTGCACCCTCCCGCCGGAACAGGCGTTTAACACTGCGGGCGCTGTTGCCGTAGCCCAGTCGTTTTCCAAAATTAATCACAGCCCAGGGAATTCTAAAGGCCACTTCCCCGGGATCTTGGCTTAATACCTCAACGATCTCCCGGGCAAGCTCCGGGGAGACCACCTCATCGGCGTCAATGGACAACACCCAGTCACATTTGGCACTGGATAGAGCCCGCTGCTTCTGGGGGCCATATCCAGGCCAATCGGTTTGAAAAATTTTGTGGGTATACCGGGTAGCAATCTCCAGGGTATTGTCCTGGCTGCCACTGTCATAAATAATAATCTCATGGGCAATACTTGCTATGGATGCCAGGCACCGATCCAGCCGATCTGCTTCATTTTTGGTGATAACAATAACGGAGAGGGTAAATTTATTTTCCATCCAACGGCTCCCTGAAATATTTCTCATTATTTATTGTGTCGCTGGCCGACATCTGACCAACCTCCTTGCATGATTCCCACTGTTTGTCAGGAAGAAATTGTGATATAAAGCCTTTTATATGAAACTCCGTCCAATGCACTGAAATCATGAGAGTTTCATTTTTAGTTGTGGCTGGTGGTTACAGCCATGTATGTTTTTTTATATGAAAATGAAGTGTCCAAGCAACCTCAGCAGAGCCCCCCCCCGATGGGTAATAGGAACCGGCCAATTGTGCCGTCTACGGTTCCGGCCGGGCCCATTACCCGTCGGGGGGGGCGGCATGATATCATTTGGCTCCGCGTCTACGACCCAATATTCGTTGTGTCCGGCAGGTCATGGGTGTTATACCGAGAGTTATATTTAACTCCCAGGACAATTAGATGTTTTCCAACAGCGGGGCTCAATGGCTGGGATTAAGCCCGGGCCTTAAACCCACATCACACAACTCGACAGGCCGTTACGGAACTAAAAATGTCTTTACAGAATAACTATATGTAGTGGCTTGATTTGTGAAATCATGCATTCCGCAAACAGCCTGTCGAACTCTTTGAAACAGGACATATGATTTTGAAACAACTAACCCGCACAAGAGACCGACTACTCTACCACAGCATCAACACCCTTCTTGATGCCATTGCCCTGATCCCCCCCTCCTGGAACCAGTCCATGGCCCGTTGTCTGGGAAACATCTGGTTTCGCTTAGACCGCCGGCACCGACGTATCACCCTGGAAAATTTGACCCATGCATATGGGCACACCATGGCACCCCATGAAATCCAGGTCATTGCCAGGCAGGTATTCACCCATTTCATCATGATTATTTTCAGGATTGCCTGGGGCAGAAGCATTGATTTAAAGCAATTTCCCCGATGGTTTACCATCACGGGCATGGCACATTACCACTCAGCGGCCCGGCAGCAAAAAGGAGTTCTCGTTCTCACAGGCCATATGGGCACCTGGGAATTACTTCCTTTTTTTTATGCCCATACCGGGCTTATACATAAGGCGAGCAGCGTTTTCCGTCCCTTGAAATCCCCGGGCCTGGAACGGCTCATCAACGATCTTCGCCAGCGGTTCGGCGGGAATCTGTTCCCTTTAAAAAAAGCCTTGACCGGTATCCTTGCAACCCTGGAAAACCAGGGCTCAGCATTTCTCCTCATGGATCAGAGTACCAAACCCCATAAGGGAGCCATCATTGAATTTTTTGGCAGAAAAACCTATGCCAACAAAGGCATGGCCCGCCTGGCCCTCCAGACCGGCGCACCTGTGGTACCCATGTTTCTGGTTCAAAAAGGGGATACCTATCTCATTGTCATTGAGCCCGAAATTGCCTTTGTGGACACCGGGGATGAAGAGACAACCCTACAGATCAATACCCAGAACTACAACCGAGCCATAGAAAAAATAGTGAACCAGTATCCAGAACAATATTTCTGGCTGCACAACCGCTGGAAATATCAACCCAAGAACAAAGACAAGAGCTGATCACATCCATTCTCACAGATCGCAAAATTGAATCATCGAGGAAAAAATTTAAAAAAAAATGAAAATCCTTATTATCAAGCTGGGGGCATTGGGGGATGTAATCAATACCCTGCCTGCAGTGATCCGACTCAAACACCACTTCCATGCAGAAATCCACTGGCTGGTGGCCCCGTTAAGCCTGCCCCTGGTTCTGGATCATCCGGCAGTGGATGCTACCATTGTTTTTGATCGCAATGACAAACAAGGGCTAACAAAAACCCTTACCACCCTGCGACGGGATCACTATGATCTGACCATCGATTTCCAGCGAACCCTGAAATCCGGTTTTTTCTGCATGGCAGCCCGAACCGGACACCGGTTGGGATTTGATAAAAAACGATGCAAGGAACTTGCCTGGCTTTTTCCCTTCACCCGAATTGCTCCCAATGATCCCGGTAAGCACATGCTGGATCAATATCTTGATTTTTGTGACCATCTGAAGATCCCGGAGTCACCCGTTGAGTGGAACATTTCCATCCATCCCTTTTCAAGGGAGGCCCTGCCCCGGCCCTATGTGGTACTGAACATCGGAGCCACCAAAAAAGCCAATTTGTGGGCCACAGAAAAATTTGCCATTCTGGCAGATCTGATCCAACAGAAACTGGGCATAACCACAGTGATCACCGGGGGCCCCGAAGATGTGGATCGGGGGAAAATGGTGGAAACCCAGGCCACCGGTAAAGTGATCAATCTCACCGGACAAACCACCCTCCGGGAGTTGACGGGAATCCTTTCCCATGCCAAGGGAGTGGTGAGCTGTGATACGGGCCCCATGCACCTTGCCGTGGCCCTGGGTACAACTACCATTGCCCTTTTTGGCCCTTCCACCCCCCGGCGCACCGGCCCCTATGCTGGAAAAGTAATCATGGCATCCACGGACTGTTCACCGTGCAACCTCCGGGAGTGCCCCCATCCCCGGTGCATGGACCGCATTGATCCGGAAAGGGTCTATGAACAGATTGCCCGCTGTCGTTTTTCACCTGTTAACGCATGACAAAAGAAGGGATTTGAATTGATCTTCCCCTTCAATAAATTCAATTTTTACCCCCATCACCGCCAGATCCACGGGCCAGTTTTCAGGAAATCCTAACCGCGCATAATCCTTTTCCGTGGTGATGATCAGGGAAGCCTTCAAAGCACTTGCCCGGTGGAGAATGTCTTTGATCTCCCGGGCATCAAACTGATGATGATCCCTGAAACAAAAATGATCCAGAACCCTCACTCCGCACTGTTCCACCGAACGGCAAAATCCCCCATTGTCCGAAATAGCGGAAAAAACCACAGCGGTTCTGCCAGTGAGCATGGCAAGTGATGGGTCTTTTGTTGACAAGGGGTGCGCCTGTTGAATAAAGCGATACAAAAAGGATACATGTTGTGTCATGAAAATCGGTTTCCCCCGGCTCCATGAACCTTCAAGGGGAAGTTCTCCCCTTAAACAGCGGGTATACATCACAAGATCAGCCCGTTTTTCCACGGCATGGAAAGATTCTCTTAAGCGACCCGCCGGGAGCACTTTCCCGTTTCCCAGGGGAGCTGTGGCATCCATGAGTACAATATTAAGATCCCGGTGGATGCACAAATGCTGAAAAGCATCATCCAAAAGAATCACATCCGGAGAAAATTTTGTCATGGCACGCCTTGCCCCCCGAACCCGATCCCGGTCTACAATAACGGGGTATTTTTTCCGGCAGGCCATCATGCACGGTTCATCACCGGCCTCTTTGGGGCCCAGAAAACAATGGGTACCATCTCCAGCCACGGCACCGTACTTACCGGCGGTACCGCCATATCCCCGGGTGATCACAACCACCCCAAGCCCCATGGAAGTCAGCAGAGAAGCCGCATGCATCACCATGGGGGTTTTTCCGCTGCCCCCGGCCACAATATTGCCAAAGGAAATCACCCGACAGGGAAATCGATGACGTTTTAAAATGCCCAGATCATAAAGCCTGACTCTCAAGGTGGTCACCATCTGATATACCAGGGAAATCAATATCAAAAGGCTTTCCAGGGAAAAAAAATGGGCCCGGTGTTCCCTGCCGCTGATGTCAATGATGCGGCGCTCCAATTTATTTAACCATAATTTGAACAAGGGATATTGCTCCATTTGTGTATCTCGATAATAAAAATGGCATAATACCCGCTACCCAACCGGAACAAAAACGTCGGGGGCTCTGCTATCGGTATTTTTTTTTATAAGAAAGTCTCACCAACATGCTGGAATTAAAAGACTTTCATTTTTCGTTGTGGCTGGTGGTTACAGCCATGTATGTTTATAAAAAAATGAACTGTCCAAGTACCCTCAGCAGAGCCCCCCCCCCGATGGGTAATAGGAACCGGCCAATTGTGCCGTCTACGGTTCTGGCCGGGCCCATTGCCCGTCGGGGGGGGGGCGGCATGATATCATTTTCAGTATTCGTTGTGTCCGGCAGGTCATGGGTTTTTACATGAAAGTCTCAGCAACATACTGGAATTAAAAGACTTTCGTTTTTCGTTGTGGCTGGTCTTACAGCCATGTATGTTCTATATGAAAGAGTAGACGCATCTAACATTCTTTCACGCTTTGTTGTGGGCAGGGCAAGGCCAGAATACGGTCTGCCCGTGGCAGTTTATATGAACAGATACTCAGGGACTGGTCAAGATTCCGTGCGGGCCAGATAAAACAGGGCCGCACATAAGAATAAGAAATTAGCGGCCCAGGCACTGACAAAGGGAGGCAGCATACGACCATAGCCAAGGGAGGTGGTGAAACTGTACAAAATCCAGTACATAAAGGCCATGCCAAGCCCCATGACAATGCCCAGGGGCAGGTTCTCCTTTACCGCTGGGCGCATTCCCACAGCAGCTCCCATTATAGCCATGATCAAGCAGATAAAGGGAAAGGCAGTTTTTCCCAACAGATCCACCCGGTAGGTGGTGGCATCATAGCCTTCCTGTTCCACCTTTCTGATGTGGGCCGCAAGTTCGCCAAACCGCATTTCATCGGTCTTCTTCATCATCTGGCCCAGATCCTCGGGCAAAATACCCATGTCTACAATTTTTTCATCATGTAGGGTCACCTCTCCGGTATCATCACCCGGGGTAAAATTTTGAACCATGACGTTAAAAAAATACCACTGCCCCTTCTGGTACACACCGGAGCGGGCGTCCATACGTTGGGTAACCTCAAAATCATCATCCATGCGGGTGAGGGTAATGCCTGAAAGGGTTCGATCCACAGGATTAAAAAATTTAAAATGGGCAATGGTATCATCGATTTTAATCCAGATATTTTCCCGGGTGGCATGGATTTGATGTTTTTTTTTGATCACGGAGTATTTAATGTAATTGGCCTTGGCCATGGTCACAGGCACCAGAGTTTCCCCCAGAAAAAACATGGAAAAGGAAAGCAGTATCCCGGCCACCACAGCGGGTCTCACCAGATAATAAGCGCTGATGCCCCCGGCCCTTAACGCCAGAAGCTCATTACTGCGATTCATGAGCCCAAACACCACAATAACAGCCAATATCACCCCGGCCGGGGTGAACTGAACAAACATGAAAGGGGTCTTTAAGAGTACATACCCCAATGCGTCCACCAGTGAAATTCCTGCTTTAAAAAATTTATTGAGATTGGTCAGGTAATCCACAGTCACAAATATGGCCAGCACAATGAATTGAACCATACAAAAAAACCGCAAGAATTGTCCCATCCAGTATCTATTTATGATGGACATCTGTGTTACCTTTTCCGTTTCCACAGGGTAAAAGGGTTTGGAAAACGCAAAAAACGCTCCCCTGCCACCCGCCTGATCAGATAAACCGCCATGCCCCCCATGACAGCGTTGGGCATCCACATGGCCGCAATGGGCGGATAACTGCCGCTTTCAC
>Ga0208900_1000830_pt1 | contig 18190 bp, 8 predicted proteins | sample AntAceMetag02UKK_FD_184763 | JGI IMG/M metagenome (GOLD analysis project Ga0208900, IMG submission 184763) | Saline lake microbial communities from Ace Lake, Antarctica - Antarctic Ace Lake Metagenome 02UKK (SPAdes) (version 2) | ecosystem: Environmental > Aquatic > Non-marine Saline and Alkaline... | reverse complement strand
TGACATTAAGTGTGGGAGACTTGATTATGTCAAAAGGTATGTAACGGAATATGAAACAGATCAGTTTAGAGTAAAGTATGGAGATCTCGCATCAAGTGGTTCTGGAAACCTCATTGTGGACAAGATCATACAGAGGTATTCTATTCCAATCTCTAGGATGGGAGTGCTCTAGTTGACTTGTGATCCAGGAATATTTTACTCTATGAACATAGATGTTTATTATTCTACAGAGACCCAGGATTCGTTTGGTGCAGAGGTTAAAGATTGGCAACTAAACCAAACACTTTTGGGGTACATGGAAACAATTGGGGCAGCAAATAAAGACTCCCTACATCCTGGAACATTTTTTGAATATGAGGACAAGCTTATCGGGAGAACGATGGTAGATCCAAGAAGATCAATAGAGGGGATAGATTATCCTATAACAAGCATTCTGTTGACAAACATTAGAGATGCAAAAACTGGGACTATCTTTTATACCGAATCTTCTGGCGTAAGGTCTGGAGATCCCACAGTCTTTGACATTATGTCTGTAAATCCATATGTAAACCCTTGGAATGATATAGAATACTATAAGGTATATCTTACTAGGTCAGATCAACAGGAGATAAACGGTGATTAATGTAAGGATCGATAGCCTAATGCTTCAAAAAACCTTAAGAAATACCATTGCATACAGTAATGGATTTTTAGAGGGGGTGGAGATAGAAAGAATAAACTTCAACAGAATACTGGGGGGTATAACAGCAGAGGCCCTTGGAGAGTACATAGACCAAAAAGCAAGAATGAATCCAGGAACACTGCATCATGTTTATGAGTGGGAAAGGGTTGGAGATAAGAGTGCAAGGCTGTTTAAGTTTTCTGTAAATGCGGGAAAAACTTTTATATCTTTTGATGGGGGGTTCCTGTCATCAAAATCTACACCACCAGGATCAAATAGTATTTTTTATGATAAGGCAAACGTAATGGAGAATAAGATATCCGTTATAGTAAGTCCAAAAAACTCCTCAGTGTTAAGGTTTGAAGATGAGGGAGAGGTCATTTTTACAACAAAGTCTATATATATTGCAAATCCAGGCGGAGATGCAGTTGCAGGAAGCTTTGGATCAGTCGTTGATGAGTTCTTCCAGCAATACTTCACAGCGTCTATTTTTGAAAAAATACTAAAAGACTTAAGCACTCCTTCAGAATTTGCAATTTTCTTTCCACAGGGAGCAAGGTCTAATGGAAGATCTATTGGCGTTGCTGCTGGAAGAAGATACTTTAGGGTTAAAGGGGCTGAAATGTAATGGGTCTTTCTGATTTTGGTATAGCTCCTATTATAGTAAACAATTACTTGTGGAGTGTCATGAAACTAATAGAGCCAACACTCACACAATCAAAAAACTATGGGACAACTATTCCATTTTTTCCACTAGGTGACTCGAATTCGGGTAAAAAGGGGTGGGAAAATAAATCATACGTTATTTACGATAGAATGTTTAAGGCAATGAAAGATCCATTTTATCCAATAAAATGCGAGGAGATTAAGTACCACCTAAAGGCAAAAGAACAGGATTCTTTTATTTGGGGCTCAGCAATACAACAGATCCTTGATAGACAGGACGATGTTGGAAAAGATGTTAATAATTGGATAAGGAACAATGGTGGAAGTGTAAAGTATCCTATTTATTTTCACAGCTTAAGGGTTTTTCAGTTGTCTGAGTCCATGCCTACGGACCCTGGAAACGTAAGAGACCTCAGTTCAAGGCCATACTACATAAGTGAATTTATTATTGATATGAAATATCACTACACAAAGTCCTTAGAAGACTATCTATAAAACTCCTGTATAATAAGTATTGAGGAAACGCCCCCTATACATAAAAAATATAGAAAAAGAGGTGAAATAATATGGCATATACACGCGGAGATTCAAAGAACATCATTGTCGGTGCAGCCGCAATGTTCGTTTCAACCAGTGCAGACTGGGACCCCGCAACAGTAGTCTTTCCAGACTTCGTTGAGGATGTAAAATACACGGAAACTCTAACAGATTCAGCAGAAGGCCAAGCCCTAGTTCGTAACATTGGTTACACTACTAACGGTCTTGAGCTACAGTTCCAGCCAGATTTTGGCGAGGTACAAGTAGATCAGCTTCTTGACGTTGCAAAGCTTTTCAAGCAAGGAATGCAAGTTAACCTAAATACTGCTTTTGCAGAGGCTAGCCTACAGAACCTTCTTGTTGCTATTGCAGCACCATCAGCAGACTACAATGCTAGTGCTACCCTTGACAACCCAATTGATGCTGGTACGGTTTCTAGTGCAAAGACACTTGATCTTACATCAGGTTCTATTGGAGAATGTCCAGTAGAAAGAGGACTCGTTGCGGTTGGCCCAGGCACAGGAGACTGTGACACGGCAGACTACATTGAGCGCATTTATGTTGCTTATCGTGCTCTATCTATTGATAGCGTAACGGTATCAGCAAAGCGCGACGAGGCTTCAATGTTTGAGGTTTCGTTCCGTTTGCTCCCCGCAAACAGTGGTTCCTACGGTAAGATTGTTGACCGAACAGTCAATACAACTACCTAATAGAAACACAAAACAACTTAATAGTCAGCAGCCCCTAGTGCATTTGCACGGGGGCTGTTGTCGTGATATAATTTATTCATTAACTCCTAGAAAGGGTAAAAAATGGCAACAAGCGTATATGAAACAACAGAAATTGAAATGATGGACGGAACCAAAGTAAGTATGCGTCCCTTAAAGATCTCACTACTGAGAGAGTTTATGAAGAAGTTTGAGGGAATTGTAGATGTTGCAGAAAGCAATGACGAATCAATGGACCTTCTAATGGATTGCGTTCAGATTGCAATGAAGCAGTATAATGAGAAGTATGCTCTAGACAGAGCAGAGCTAGAAGAAAATATTGACCTTCCCAGTGTCTACAAGGTAATTGAAGCAGCCGCAGGCATTAAGCTGGATTCCCAGGGAAACGTACTGACGGCGGGGACACCTGGAACGAGCTAGACCTCGCCGGTTTAGAATCTGAAATATTTCTCTTGGGAATGTGGAAAAACTATCAAGAACTAGAAGATAGTATTTGTATGCCCGAATTAACAAGCATTCTTTCTTCTAAGAGAGATAGTGATTATCAAGATAAAAAGTTCCTTGCGGCAATGCAAGGGGTAGACCTTGACAAAGAAAGTGGTGGGGGTCAAAGAGGTCAAAAAGAATGGGAAGATATGAAGGCAAGAGTCTTTAGTGGTGGATCATCAACAGACTCTAGCGACATCGTATCTCTTCAGGGACAAAATGCTGCATCTGCAGGATTTGGAATTGGTCAAGGATTAGAATACACATCTCTAAATTCCTCTAAAAATCCAATGGGGTAATGGTATAATTTACTAGAGGTGTTAATCTATGACTAATGTAAATGCGAATATAAATATATCGGTTAACTCTCAGCAAGCCATTGGCCAGCTTCGTGCACTACAAACCCAAATATCTGCCCTAAATAAAGGGGTGTTGGGGGCTAGTGCTTCTGCACATGCTCAGCAATCCGCATTAAATAAAGCACTAATGGATGGTGCAAACTCTAGCAGGGCATGGAACGCCAGCCTAGTTCCAATGAACAGCTCCCTTAATCAGTTTTCCACTGGTATGGACAAAGGAACCCTTTCCCTGGGGCAGTATAGCAAGGCAGCAGTTTCCCAACTTCCTGGGATGAGTAGAATATTTAAGCGCGAGTTCGGATTGATGAGTGGCGCAGCCACGGCAAATGTAAAAAGGATGCAGACTCAGTACCTAGCCCTTGGAAGATCTGCAGGGAAAGCACAAATGGCTATGGCATTCGCTCCCACAGCCCTTAACGCCCAAGCAGCCCATTCAGCCATAGCAACACAAAAACAAGTGTTGTTTAATAGGGCTATAGATCTTGGAAGCACTAAACTGCTTAACTGGGGTAAGAATACTCAGTGGGCTGGTAGACAGCTTATGGTTGGTCTGACCTTGCCACTAGCCTTAATGGGCAAGGCTGCTGCTAAGGCATTCAAGGAAATTGATAAAGCTGAGGTATCGTTTAAAAGAGTTTATGGAGATCTATCAACAACAACTTCAGAGATGGAATCCAACCTAGCAGCAATAAAAGATCTTGGGAAAGAATATACAAAGTATGGACTAGCCCTTTCTGAAACAATTGACTTGTCGGCTAGAGTAGCAGCAACAGGAGCGCAAAATGAGGGACTTCTTGCTGCCACAGAACAAACCTTAAGGCTCGCAACGCTGGGCATGATGGAGTATGACCAAGCTCTTGACGCAACGATTGCTCTGCAAACCGCCTTTGGGGTAAGTAATGAAGACCTCGCTACCACAATTGACTTTCTAAACGTTGTTGAGAATGAAACAATTTTGACTATGGAAGACATGGCAGCCGCCATCCCCCGTGTTGCTCCGGTCATCAGGGGTCTTGGTGGAGACGTACAAGACCTTGCAGTGTTTATGACCGCTATGCGCGAGGGTGGGGTAACTGCTGAACAGGGGGCAAACGCTCTAAAGTCTGGTTTGGCAAGAATGATCAACCCAACAAAAGCAGCAAGAGAGCAACTTGATAAATATGGTATAAGTATTGACGCAATAGTCAACTCCAACAAGGGCGACATCATGGCGACTGTCCAGGAATTTGGGGCTGCCCTATCGACCTTGGGAGAATTTGAGCAACAGCAGTCATTAGAAAAAGTTTTTGGTAAATACCAGTACGCAAGGTTGGGGGCTTTGTTTAAGAACCTGTCTAATGATGCAAGCCAAGCAAACAGGTCAATCGAACTAACAAACATGAGCATTGAAGATCTTGCCAGCATATCAGATAAAGAGCTTTCCAAAATTGAAGAAGCAACAAGTACAAAGTTCGCGGCATCGATGGAAAGACTTAAGATATCAATAGCTCCAGTTGGAGAGGCTTTCATGAAGGCGCTACTCCCCATAATTGGATTTGTTTCTAAAATTATAGAAAAGTTTAATAATTTACCAGACAACATCAAAAACGCAGTTGCAATAGCAATAGGATTGGTTGCAGGAATTGGCCCAGTTGTCCTGATGTTGGTGGGTCTATTTGCCAACGGTATTGCAAACATTGTTAAATTTATTCAACTCTTAAGAAAGGGGTTGGCAAGGCTAAAAGGGGACACAAGTGCATTTAAGCATCTAACCATTGCAGAACAAGATGCCTCCGCCGCCGCAATCAGCCTAGAAGGACAAACAAAAAAGCTTACGTCTAATCTTGTTCTTCAGCAAGAGGCTGTAACTACCCTTATAGGTCTTTTTAACAGATATGCTGAATCAATGGTGCTTGCGGGAGCGGCTGCACCGTTGGCTATGGCCCCCACTGGAGGAATGGCCGCAGGTGCCGCTGCTGCTGTTGCTCCAAAAGCCACGGGTGGGTTTAGATTCTCCCCTGCTGGATTTCCAAGGAAGTATGCAGGCGGGGTTGCATCGGTACCAGGAGTGGGGAACAAAGATACAGTCCCAGCACTTTTAACCCCTGGAGAGTCTGTTATTACAAAAAAGGCTACTAAGAAATATGCTCCAATTATTGAAGCAATGAATGCTGGGACAATCCAAGGATTTGCCGAAGGGGCCGTGGACATCCTGGGTAATAAGGTATCAATGTCAATGAGGAGAGCTTCAACTTCGAAAACTGTTCAAATCAGAACTGAAAAAGTGATTTCTGATCTAGTAGACGATGGTGTGAGTATGGGTAGGGCTCTCGACCGTGTTACTAAAGTATTAACCAAGTTTGCCGCTACAGGCGAAAATATTACGGGAGAAAAAGCAAAAAAAATATTTCAAGAAGAGGGGCTTACACGTTCTTCTAGAACTTTATCTGCCTCCCACTTAACTCCAGACATTTCAATGTCAGATCCAAGAGTTCAGCAGACAGTATCTCAACAAAGTCCAGAATTTCAGAAGTTTGCTCAAGAAAATCCGTCTTACGTTAAAGGTACAAGCAAGCTAACAGCCACGCTTCCAGCACTTTTAAACCAGCAGTTAAGGACTAATTCTGGTGCAAACTTAGATACATTTAAACAAAAGTATGCTCAGGGTGGGAGCGACAAGCTATTTAATTCAGCACAGATGATGGACAAAACCATCCTGGCAGATGAAAAATCTGCAAAGGCTTTACAGAGTATGGAAAGAGCAATTGGAAGAAGGGCGGAAGCAATTGCAAGACAAACGGGGGCACAAGGGGTTCAAGATAAACACATGGTGCAGGCAACGGAAGAAGTAATCAAAAAGTATCAGGGACTTAGTGCCTCCTCCCAAAGAGCCACAAAAGCTCTTACTCAGGCGGGATCATCAATAGGTCAGTTGAGAATCCAAGCACCAGTTTCTGATGTGAGAGAGGGTGTATCTTCAGGAAAGTTTGTTCAAAGAGGAAGATCTGTAGAAACAAGGGGTGGTGTTCAGGTCGCAAGAGACATGGGAAAAAGACCTGCCACAAACATTCCAATTAATGGAGGTCTCGCAGTTGCTACCGCATCTCAACAAAGGGCACTTTTAGATAAGACAATGGGGGATTCGTCAAAGATAGTAAAAAGAACTACGGGGAGAATTGCGGCAGAAACAAAGAGTGGACTTGGAGAGAGAAGTGCATCAACAATTGCCAAGAAGTTTGGTGTTGATTGGAACAGGGGGCTAGCTATTGGCCTAGAAGAGTCTTCCAGCATTCCGGTATCTGAAGCAAAAGAAACTGCAGCAAAGGTTTCTTCAGCAGCAAAAACAATGCTTTCAGCAGACAAGTCAAAACAAATTGGTTCAACTATTGGAAGCGGATTGGTAGGCACCAAACCAAAAATAAGCTATTCTCCACAAGCCCAACAAGCTTTGGGGTTGCAGCCATCTGTTGGTTTTGCTAAGCAGACATCTAAAGAAATTTCAACAGTATTCAAAGAAGTGTCTTCAATATTTAGGACTATACCTAAATTTGCTGCAGAGTCTATTAGAGTTATAAAGCCAGTATTCTCCAGCATAGGAAGGGCATTCCTTGAACTAAATCCAGGATTACTAGAAGCAGTGGGAGCCATAAAACACTTCTTTACTCAAATATCCTATACTTGGATGGGCGTAAAGAGTGTGGCTGCACAAAGAGCAAAGTCAGCCTATGAAAATGTAATGTTTAATACAATGCTTGCGTGGGAGAAGGTGAAGGCACTTCCATCAAGGGTTAGTGGTGCATATGAGACGGGAATGCTTAAAACCCTATATGCCCTTGATTCAGTAAAACGCCTACCCCAACGCATAATCAACACAGTACAAAGCATAGACTTTAAAAAAATGGGAGAAAGGTTAAAGAATAAGGCATTCTATGGTGGACAAGATGTTGCTGGAAGGATGAAAGAAAGACTTAGGCCAATAAAAGACTTTGCATCAAAAACAGCGGGGGTTTTGGGGAATAAGGTCCCAAGATCTTTGGCTACTGCAATGGTTATGAAGTCTGGAAAAGAGTCTTTGGGCAACGCCGTGAAGCCAGTTAAAGACTCCCTGTCTAGGCTCAGCCAATCAATATCTAAGGGAGCAGTTAAAATTTCTGGTGTGGTTCAGCTACTGGCTGACCCATTGGGTAGGGCAGTGGTGGTATCTGTAACAACAAAGAAGATAATGGGTAATCTTAGTTCAGGAATGGATCTTGTAAAAAGCAAACTAGCCCCAATGGGAACTGCACTAACTAATGCATATTCTACAATTTCTAAGTTTACCCAGTTGATGATGGACCCACTGGGTAGAGCAATAGCAATAACAGTAGCGGTTGATAAAACAAAGCAAGCGTTTTTTAATGCAGCCGCATCAGTCAGAGATGGAGGGGTTAGGGTATATGAGTCAATGCTTTGGGGGGCAGTGAAGATTATTGAAGGAATAGAAAGAGTCCCTAGAGCACTTTCTACCCTTTCTGCGTTAATCAAGTCAGGCGGAGCCAATTTATATGAGTCAATGCTGTTAGGCGGAGTGTCTCTTGTTGAAGCAGCAGAAAAGGTAGCTTTTAAAGTAAAAACAGAGTGGGACAGGGTTGTTCAGGTTCTTAGATCATCCAACATCAAGAAATCAATTATAGGTGCGGGGGTTGGTATAAAATTGGCAGCATCCACCGCTAGAACGAACATCACACAATCCTTTAGGAATATTGGATCTGCAGTTATGAGATCTGGGAAACTCGTTGGAACACTTATTACAGAGGCTGGGGTGGTTCTTGCCACCAGCATAAAAACAGCGGCCAGCAGGTTACGAGTATTTATGAATACTGGAAAGCTTGATGCTGACGGAAATATGGGAAATTCAAGACTGGCTAGGATGAAATCCGGCGGCCAAGGTGCCATGATGGGGATAATGGGACTTTCCATGGCAGCATCAATGGCGAGCGGGGAAATTGGAGAGATGGCTCAAAAGATTATGCCTGTATCCATGGGATTGATGAGTCTTCAGATGGTAATTCCAATGCTTACCAACCCCATCGGACTTGCTATTATTGCAATTACCGCACTGGTTGGATCTTTTATATGGATGAGAAAAACCCTTGATGATTCGGCAAAAGAGGCTGCCCGCGCAGCTGCTGGGTTTGGCGGCGCTGCGAACAGGATGGAGTCAGTCGGAGAAGCTTTTGGATATGACTTTGCAAAGGATAGAGTTAAGGATAGAAGTTTTAGTTTTACAGAAAAGGATAAGAAGGGTCAGTCAGAGTTTGACAATTACTTTGGTTCAGAATCTGGAAAAAAATTCCTAAAAGATCTAAAAGATTCAACATCTGAAGAAAGATACTCAAAGATATCTTCTCAAATTTCATTTGCAATAGCAGACGGGTTGGACCCAGAAAGAGCAAAATCGTTTGCCCAAGGCATAGCCTATGAAATAGAAGACTCGCTGCTTAATTCTAAAATAATGTCAGACTTTAAAAACGGAACAATGGGGTCTGGAAGTAAAGCAATGGTTGAGTTGATTGAAAAAAGGCAGGGGGAGAGCTCGAAAATTCCCAGTGCAGACTGGAGAGACAATGCTGATTTCTCAAAGCGGGCAGTCGAATCAGCCATGAACCCCATGTATGAGGGGGTAAACTTCTTAACCAGAGGACTTGCAGATATGGTTGGAACAACGAACACAGCTGTGGATATTCTGGGCAAGGCGGCCCTAACTGTGGGCATTGGCGCGGCTTCTGGTGCCGCAGTTGGATCTGTTGGGGCAGGCGTGGGGGCGGTTCCAGGAGCCATCGTTGGCACAATCGTGGGGGTGGCCGCTGCCACCGCTGGCGTAGTGGACGATTTTGGTCAGCTAGACAAAAATAACCGCGCCGTCGCTGCCGGTCTGGGATCAACCATACAGATTCTTAAAGAGGTGGACAATGCCGAAGCACTTTTAACAGAAGAGAGGCGGTCAGGGTTGATAACTGTTAAAGAGGGGGCAAAAAGACAGGCAGAACTAAATAAAATAAAAGATGTTCAATCTGAAATACTATCGAAATCTATCAAGGCCCAGGTTGATGTGGGTGCAGGAAAGACTGCAATTTCTAGTTCTTTGGTTTTAGGGGGGTTTGAAAAAGATATTGCTGATGTCGTTGCTGACGCAACAGATAAAGATGTTATGGCTAACAAAATGTTTAATGGGAAAGATTTTAAAGATCTCATTCCACAAGAAAAAGAATTTGTAAATACGGCAATTGCAGACATTTTTAGTGGATTAACTCCAGAAAATGCTGCAGAAAAAATTGCTAAAGTGGAAACAATATACAAAAAAATGGGTGAAGACCTTCAGGGTGCTGCGATGGATGGACTCAGCCTTAGTGATTTTCAAAAAAAATCAGAAAACTTATCAATTGCTCAAGCCGTAAACGACATCCTTTATGATGGCACAGAATCCAGCCAACCCGATCACCTTGACCCCCGAACAAATGTTGGTGAAGATGCTGCCAAAAACATCAAAGAATTAGACCTGGACGCACTTGGTGTAACAACAAATGAATTGATTTCATCTCTTGTCGAACTTGGAGATAAAAAACTTTTTAAAGATATAGTTGGAAGTACTGAGGATCTAAAAGAATTTTCAATTTTACTGGTTGAACTTGAAGGGCTTAACGGAATAGAAAAAGAAAACGCTTTCAAGGCAATGAAAGAAGAGGGGATAGGCGCACTTCGAATATCAAGAAAAATTAAAAAGTCTATAAAAGAAATATCGGATATAAAGTTAAACAAGAAAATATTTGGTTCTGCGGCACTAGACGCACAAGCAATCACAAATGCTTTAATGGAATCAGGGGAAGAGTTAGACAGTATTCCAGGAAAAGTTGTTTCCGCTGTATCAACCGCAACACAAAAAATAAAGGGGTTGTCAAAAACAAATCTTGATGAATTTGGAAACATAAAGATAAATACAGAGATTGTCACACAGCTATTTGGAAAGGGTGTAGATGCAGATGGGTTGGCAAAAACATTAAAAGCTGCATTCCCCAAAAATCTTCCGCCAGCCACGCTGCCAATAATTCTATCCTTGATGAATCCAGAAATGCTGACCGCTTTGGCTGGACTGTCTCCAGGGGCACAGGATGCAATTAGGGGTGGGTTGGGAGAGGGGGGAACTTATGTCGGTGCACCGGGGACAAGCTTCGCAGCCGGTAGTAGTCAGGTAATCACTGCCGAACATGTTGCGGCAGTAAAGGCATACGATATTGTCCTAGGATTGTCCCCAGATGTACCAATGGGAAAGGAGTTGGATGATGACACAAAAGATAAGTCTGGCGGCGGCGGCAGCAAAGCAACAACACCACTAAAAGACTTAAAGAAAACCATCACAGACAGATTAGCTATATATGGAAATCTAACCAAACTTGGGAAAAAGCTCGCAGATTCAAAGAAAAAATTTGGAAAATTCCTTGGTCAGATGACTACAAAGGGAAGTCTTGCACAAAAGCTAAGGGACTGGGGAATAAATGAGCAAATGATTGCAGATATAATCTCTAAGGGTCCAAAGGAAGCAAGTAAGCTTATTAAAAATCTTGGAAAAACAAAAGATGAAAGGAAGAGTCAGGCAAAAAGACTAAGCAAGTTGGATTCTATTGGAAGAATACAGGAGAGAACCTTTAATTTGGGTGGAGATGCTGTTAGGGCTACAAATAAGACAAAGGCTGAAAAAAGACTAACCAAAGAAGGATTTTCAGAAAAAGAAATAAAAGAGATGTTGCAAGATGAAGATCTTATGACAGACATCGCCAACCTCCCCAAAAAAGCAGGAAAGACATGGAAAGAATTTTTTGGTGCACTAAGAACATCTACAGACGAAGCAAAAGATCCAACAGACAAGTATAGAGATGCAATCGATAACCTCAACAAGTCCTTTGAAGAGGGGATCAAGCCACTTGATGACAAAATAGAAAAGCAAGAAGATCTTATTGATTCCATTGAAGATGAAATAGGAGCAATAGAAAAACTTAACGATGTAGAGAACGATAGCATAAGATCAAAACAACGTGACATTGAAATGATCAATAGACAAGTTGAGGCTAAAGAAAAACTCAATAAAGCAGATAAAGAAAGCTCAGACAAGCTAAAAAGAAATTCTGAAATTAGAAGTAGGGTGTCGTCAGCAATTTCTCACGATCTTCAAGTTATGGGTGATGCAGAAACTGAAATTAAAGATGCATATGATAAGAGATTAGAATCACTTGAGAAGGTTGAGTCAGTAAACAAGAGGATTCTTGAACAGCAAAAGGGGCAGCTTGGATTAGCTCAAGCACTAAGTCAAGGAGATATTTATGCTGCTACTCAATCCGTACAAGAGATTCGTGCAGGTAATGCCCAGTATGCCATGGACAATACAAGAAATGCTTTACAAAAGGGAATGGAAAATCAGGTTGACTCCCTAAGAACCTCTGGGGGTCTCACAAGGCTAGAAGCAGAAAAACAAATGAAAGACATCACAGAGCAAAATTATCAAACAGGCCTTCTAGTTAGAGACATTGAGGATAGAGTTTACCAAAGAAATCTTGACATTATTCCTCTAAAGAGCAAAATTGCTGGAATAAATATGGAAATCAGAGATCTTGAAGATATAATTTATGGTAGAGAGACCCAAATACTAGAAATAACTAGAAAAAGGCTTGAACCACAGCAGGAAATTTTAAATGGATTGACAACGCAAAGAACAGAAATGGAAAACATTCTTGACGCAAATGTGGAAGCCCTGGAGATTCAAATTGATAATGCAGAAATGACTGATGCTCAGAGGAAAAAGGTGGATGATCTTGCAACATCATGGCATGAGGTTAATAAGCAAATTGCTACTGCAAATACTCTAATGGAAACCAAAAAAACTAATGCTGGATTAAAGCCCAACCGACTCCCCACGGATTCGACAGAGGATTATAAAGCAAGGGTTGAAAAATGGAAAAACAAGATTGGTAAAATAAAAGAAGTTTGGCAAGCGTCTATAGACAATGCAAAAGCTTCGGGAATTAAGTCAATGGGAGAGCTAGGTAAGAGTTCTGGAGGAATGATTAATGGTGAAGGAAGCAGGGATTCAGTTCCAGCAAGATTAACTCCAGGGGAGTTTGTTGTTCGTAAGTCAATGGTAAACAAATATGGAATTCCAATGCTTGGGGCAATAAACCAAGGATCATTCAAGATGCCTAAGTATGACACTGGCGGTGCTCAACAGGGCATAGAGATTGGCTCTGTCAATAACAACAGTGCAAACATCTCTGCACCCATGTATAATAACTATAGTGTCAATGTCAGCGCAACAACAAATGCTAACCCTGACGAGATCGCAACAGCGGCAGTAATGAAAATTAAGCAGATGCAGAACATGCAGGTAAGGAGTAGTCGTGGCAACTAGTGCATATATGTCTGGAAGGAAGGGGTACCTGAGAGGTGCTGGCAGACCACAGGCGATACTTCTTTCAGATAATGCCGGAACACTTCAAAGTGGGCAGTACATTCCAAATGGGGTTGAGGGAACGGACTTTATCATACTTACTGATGGAAATCGGGGAGAAATATCAATGGCTAAGCAAAGAATTGAATCAAAACAAAGAATGGTCAATGGAAACATGAGGTCATATTGGACGGCAGACAAGCTAACCCTATCCACATCCTGGTCAAAGATACCCTCTAGAGCATTTTCTGAAGATGTTACTTTTAATACAACCACTGGTTTAATTTCTAACAGTGAAGGAACCTATTCTATGTATACCGTTGACGGCGGTGCAGGAGGAATGGATATCCTCTCTTGGTATGAAGATCACACTGGACCATTTTGGGTTTTCCTTGCATATGACAAATTTAGAATTGATGGAGTGGAAAATTTTGATAGGCTTGGTTCGTACAATCAGGTACTAAAGATGTACATCTCTTCATTTGACTACACCATTGAAAAAAGAGGCAACGCATGGTCAAGCGGGGGAACAAGTACTGGATTTGACTTTTGGAATATTAGCCTGTCTCTGGAAGAAGTTTAATGTTTCAATCAGAAGCGTTGTCTAATCATTTAAAAACATCTGACACCATTCAAACAGAGTCGGCGGTATATGCTGAATGGAATATGAATCAGCCAGGAAACATTGCCCTGCTAGGTAACTATAGGTATAGGCCAACCTACACATCATCACAGTACTACCTTCTGCCAATGAGCTATGACTCAGCAGACATCGGTAATTATTATACTGGGGCTACAGATGCAGACATTGCTATTGATAGTGGGTTTGATGATCTAGACCAGCCAACACTTTTTATTGCACGAAAAGAAAAAATGAAACTTTTGTATTCTCTCGAAGAGTGTGTAAAGCCACACAGACCAAGGTCTGGAATAAATAAACCAATATATCTTGGAAGTGGTGGTACGTCATACACAACATCTCAATACATCACCAACCCATCTCCAATAGACAAGGAGACTGGGGCACAGACAGTAGCTCAGCCTTACATCGTGAGAAGGCCCAGATACTACATGTCACACAGAGATGATCTTTTTAAATACTGGACATCCTATAGAACAGAATACGGGCTACCCACTCCAAGACCAGGAGACACCGATGATGGGGTTTTAAGGCAGGTAGAGAGGGGAGTTTCCTTTATCCTCAACAGCACGAACTACATAGAAGATGCAGTGCCATTCGTTGTGTATAACGAACAGGTACCAACAAATAAGATAGTCATAAAGATGCAAACAAATGTCGGAGACGTAGACCTTGGAAATTTGAGGTATGGAAATGATTCAATTGCAGATCCAATGTACGGAAATGTAAATAAAACTACTCCCGTAATGTGGAGAATAGAAAAGCTGAATCAGGATAATAGCTGGGAAGAACTAGAAAGTTTTGACCAAAATTCTTTAAGAGCCGACGGTACAGCAATAATTGGATCAGATGGGAATGTAGAAATATCCTATGGACTCAATATACCAGAAGAATATTCAGATATTTTTATATTTGCAGAGACTATTTCAAGTGCTACACTTCTTCCAGAGACAGCCCCAGAGGGTTATTCATACCTAGTAAAAGAGACAGACCATGTTTTGGGAACCATGTACATATATACCAACTCCTCATGGGAATCATTTTCCCCAGACTACTCTTGGGGGGTATCAGATGATGTAATTAACTATAATAGCAAGTTTGTGACAAAGGCTTCGGACCCAGACTACTTTTATGATACAAATGGATTAGCAAAGTTTAGAGAGTTTGAATGGATCAATGGGATCAGAGTTGTTGTTCAAACCATGAACAAGAACAATTCTACATTCGATCTTATTGAGTTTTCTCCAAGGCTGACGGTTGACATTAGTGAATCAGTTTCATCTTTTTCCATTACAAAAACAATGTCAGATCTGGGGAATAGCTCCTTGCCGGTAAGTGGACTATCTGTCTCAACTGGTTCAGCACAAATATTTGATGTTGACTTTTCTTTTAACGAAAACAATACATTTAGTTTTGATGCAAACACGGGAAGCATCCTTGCTGGATACTTAAACATGCCAATAAAGTTTTTGTTTTATGACATAACGAGTAATGTTGGTGGAATTGATTACTTCATTCCAGTAAAGACAATGTACTCAGAATCTTTTCCTCAAGTTACAGGTGCAGCATCAACTGTTGATGTTCAACTGAGAGACTTGTTCTTTTTGCTAGAATCAATGCCTGCCCCAGAGATATTGCTTACAGACATATCTTTAAGTTGGGCAATAACAGTTTTGCTTGACTATGCTGGGTTTTCCAATTATAGCTTTAGAAGAATATTGAATTATCCAGAAATAATCATTCCCTTTTTCTTTGTTGAGCCAAATCAAAATATCGCAGAAATATTACAAAAGTTAGCGGTAGCCAGTCAGTCAGCAATGTTTTTTGATGAATACAATAACCTAATCATCATGTCAAAGGAATATCTGTTGCCGAACAGTGTGGACGAGAGAGCAACAGACAACACGCTTTATGGTCAGGTGGAAGGAACTACCCTGCCAAACATTATTAACCTTTCTTCGCAAGATAAGTTGATCTATAATGATGGACAGGTTGACTACACAACAAGGTATATTCAAAGATCAATTGGATCTACCCAGACGGCGCAGAGGCTTGACGAGTATAAGCAGTTTATATACAGGCCAGTTCTTTTGTGGGAAGTTCCAGGAAGAGAGTCAAGGCAAACAATCAACCAGATCGGGGCACAGAATGCAGGGTATACCTTAGGGGCGGTTCCCATAAACTCAGACCTATCTGAAGACCTTCCCTATGCCTTAACAAATGTTTTGTATAATAACATTATTGACGTTGGAGAAAATGTCTACTGGATTCCGTCCTATTCAGGATATTTTTATGCCAATGGGGAGGTCATTAGATATGATGCTGTTGAGTACTCTGTTGCTGGCCAGGCAAACCCAGTATGGATAACAAACAATCAAGAATATCAAAATTATATGTCTGCTCTTACTTTTAATGGAAAGATGTATCCGACAGGAAATGTAAGAATTTACACAAAGCTAGATTATGAAGTCATCGATGGTGTCACCAACATAAAGGATGGGGATGTTGTTGATCATGGTAGGGGGCAGTTTGGGACCACTGTAGTTTCTCACTCTGCTGGATTAAGCAATGACAACTACTGGACAAACAATAACTATGTCAATGGGTGTATTATGGATGCATCAAAGTATCTATTTACAACTGGATCGTATATAGATTATCCAGACGGACTTTCTCAAGGGATAGCGGGTAAGATTCAAAGTAGCCCATACATAGACTCAGATATTCTTGCACAGTCTTCAACAAGAAATGGAATAATTAAAAACTTTCTTGCAGAAAGGTATGCCACTGAAAAAGAAATAAACTACTATAGAACAACTGGCCCAGGAACCATTCAAACCTCTGCCCTTATTCTTAATGGTCCAAAGTTTACCGATAGCGTCCCACCATCATCTTTTGTTTCTTATGTATATAAAGACTTTGTTGATTCATCAGGTGAAGCTGTACCCTATAAGCACTTTGGAACTAGAATGAGAATTGTGGGAAAGGTAGAGGCTGGAACGAATAGCTCTCAAACACCAAGTGGCGGCTTTCCCATGTTTGAGGGATCTGCGGGGGACACATTGGCGGAATCATCAGGGGCGCTATCTCAAACCGCTGCTGACCACCAGGTTAAAATTTATGGAGGTTCGGGCGGTGTTGGATTTGGAATAAACAAGGCAACCAACAACGGCTACTTTTTTGAAATTGTTGCCCTCACAGCAGACAACGTTGAAGACTACATAACGGACAACAGTGCTGGGGTAAAGATTGCAAACATCTTAAGTAGCCCAGCCGCAAGTTGTACAAGCAATACTGTTACGGTTCACACTGAAAACCAGTTTGATTTTCAGGTGGGGGAGTCGGTAAACATAGTTGGCCTAGTTGATTCTAACGATCCAACAAATACAAGGACTCTTCTAAATGGAGAGTATGCAATCACCGAAATAAATACAAGTAAAAAATCTTTTAAGTATGTAATAACTTCCTCACCACCACTAACTACCACCGCATCTACTGGTGGCACCGCCTCACAGTCCCTAGCACAATCGACAAACATAGCAAACATATACTTCTACAAAATTCTTTCTGATGGAAGCGGAAATGCAATACCAGTAAAGCTTTGGTCTGGATTGGGTCAGATAAATGTTGATGATGGAAATTTTGTTGGACAAAATAGACTTGCGGGTGAGGCCAATCAAACAGTATATGATCTAGCGGCAGAGTATATAAATGTCGGAGCATCAAGAAGATTTTTCTTATATTTAAACGGAAAACAGGTGGCAACCGTTGATGATACAGATCCTCTACCAGAATACAACAATATGGCTATATTTGCTAGGGGGTCTTCTAGGTGTATGTTTGAGAATGTGTATGCATTGGCAAACAACTATTCAGAAAATACCAACTTTACGATAGATGCTGGTATTTCAAAGATATTTGGAGACCAGGAAGTAGATGCAACAGAGGCGTTGAGAAAGTATGCCGTCAGCGGTATGATTCAAAAAACATACCTGTCTGGAATTAGTGCAAGCGAGCCCCCAAAGTATAAGATTTATTTTGAGGAATTCGGAACTATCTTAAGAGAAGCTTCTCATTTCAATATCAAATATGACAAGGCATATCCAGCATTATATGCAAGACTCATGAAGATAATGAACAGAGTTCAGGGGTATTCGGTATCAGGATTCTATGCTGGTTCTTATGGAGCAGACTTCTTGATATTTAACTGTACCGATTTCAATCTGAACCTTGACGACACTTCTGGTAACTATCTTAGGATTCAGGGAATAGCTTTCACCCAAGACACAACCTATACCTTAACAGTAGATGACTATTATAAAAAAATGTCTATTCTTAAAAACACAGAAATAGGGACATCATCAACACTGCACAACCCGTTTAGGGTTTTGGATGAATATAATGAGATTAAAAACTCTAGGATTAAGTATGGGGTGAAGCAATTTGCAGCAATAAATAGCCCATACATTCAGAGTACAGACGTTGCAGAAAGTGTTTTTGGATGGGTTATTGGTAAAGTCAAGTCTCCCAAAAAGACTGTGGGAATTAACACATTTGCAACAACAAACTTGCAACTTGGAGACATTTTGGCAATTGACTATAAGGACAATCAGGGTGCTGGAATTAGCGTAATTTCTCCAACTACCACAAGGTTTGTGG
>Ga0208900_1000829_pt1 | contig 18192 bp, 17 predicted proteins | sample AntAceMetag02UKK_FD_184763 | JGI IMG/M metagenome (GOLD analysis project Ga0208900, IMG submission 184763) | Saline lake microbial communities from Ace Lake, Antarctica - Antarctic Ace Lake Metagenome 02UKK (SPAdes) (version 2) | ecosystem: Environmental > Aquatic > Non-marine Saline and... | reverse complement strand
AATGTTGGCGATTTCAGGCCGATCCAATCAGCAAATATGAAAATACTTTTATCATTCATTTTCTTCAGTTTTCTTTGGGGCACGCTCTTTTACCAATAAACCTGCATCCTGAAGTTTCCTGCCAAATTCATCATCCTTAGCCACCAATAGCAAATCCTTTTCCAAATCAAGAATCATAAGCACCTGTGCATAACTTGCCATGGCCACACCTGAGTTTCCCTTTTCGATGGCATAAAGGCTCGACCTTGAAATGCCGGCACGTTCGCTCAACTGGCTTGTGGAAAGTTTGCGGCGCAAACGTGCCAAACGAATATTTTCGCCCAATCGGCTAAGGATTTTTTGCGTTTGCGGAAGCAGTATTGTTTTACGTGAATTCATAATGTGCATTAATTTGGACAAAAATAGTGGATTTGTTTTATATAATACACATTACACTTAAAAATGATAATTAATTTTAATGGATTTTTCTCCTTCAGCCGACCATGCCCGTTAACTTAAACGAATTTACGTAACCCGTGGGCTTCAGCCCTGATGTCATTTACTTAAGCATACGTCAATTTTCATCTCCCAAAAAAGTTATCATCGGATTACACGAATCTGTACCTGCCGTAGGCAGGTAAAATCCGATAAATCCGATAAATCCGATGTGATATTTTTTCTTTTGATAAGGATTGTGTGATATTCCATATTCATTTTTCAGGTATGAAAAACATTAAGTTAATGGCATTAGCTTCAGCTCCGGGTATAAAATGAACTGCCGAATAGAAACAGAAAAGGCCGTTAACGGCCTTCATAGTAACTTCTTTGTTGTTCAGCCTGGCCATGAATGACCGGGCTATGGATTACCCACTTTGCAAGGCGAGCTCGCCTCGCTGTAGCTATGGCGAAGAGGGTTATACAGTGAAATCCCTTAAGTTATTAGCTATGGTCAACTGACGGATATCAATGACAATGATTTTTTACCATGAATTTTGAGATGTTTTAAACTATGGGGCTTCGTACTTGTTTATGTTATCAAAACAAAGGAAAATATGCTTTTTGAAAAATACGATTTAAAGGGAACAAGTCTTAAAAACCGTGTAGTTATGGCGCCGCTAACCCGCCGCCGTGCCCTCGAACCGGAGCTTGCTGCCAACAATTTGATTGCAGAATATTATGTGCAGCGGGCTTCGGCTGGTTTGCTAATTTCGGAGGGAAGCCAGATTTCGCCCGAGGCTTATGGCTACACGGGTTCGCCTGGGTGCTATTTGGATGTGCAGATTGAGGGCTGGAAAAAAGTGACGAAAGCGGTTCATGCTGCAGGTGGGAAAATCTTTTTACAATTGTGGCATGTGGGACCATTTTCGCACCGGCTGCTTCAGCCCGAAAATAAGCTGCCCATGGCTGCCTCGGCAGTGAGACCTCCGGGGCAGGTGATAACTGCCGAAGGCCACAAAGATTATGAAGTTCCGCGAGCAATGACCATCAAAGAAATTAACAAAACTGTTACTGATTTTGAAAGGGCTGCCCGCATGGCGATAATTGCTGGATTTGACGGGGTTGAAATTCATGGTGCCCATGCCTACATCATCGATCAGTTTATTATGGATGCCACCAACAAACGTACGGATGAATTTGGTGGCTCCATCGAAAACCGGTCAAGGTTTCTGTTTATGGTCATCGATGAAATCCTGAAATATGTCCCTGCCGAAAAAGTTGGGCTAAGGCTATCACCCAGGGGCTACCGTCCGGGATTAAAGGATTCAGATGCCGATAGTGTTTATGGCTACATTATCAATAAACTCAACGATTACAATTTGGCTTATTTACATTTAAGCGAGATGATGTCGCCGGATGACCGATTGAATAACCCCGAAAAAAGTTTTATGCCTTATTACCGGAAAATCTACAAGGGAACACTTTTATCGTGTGGCGGCCATTCCCGCGAAAGCGGCGAACGAATGCTTCAAAATGGTGAAGCCGATCTCATCGTTTACGGCAAGCCATTCATTTCCAATCCCGACCTTGTTGAACGCATGAAAGTTGATGCTCCTCTTGCTGAGCCGGATAAAGAAACCTTTTACCATGGTGGGGCAAAGGGTTATACAGATTATCCTTTGATGGGATAGAATTTGTTTGAGTGGGATCAATAAATCCCGGATAAATCCGAAAAATTATTGCGACTACAATTTCAAAGCTTGCAAGCAGTTTTCATCAAAACCTGATATTATTGGAATGTGATTCCAAAAAAACCTGATATTCTTGGAATGTGATCCCAAAAAAAAACCTAATAATTTTGGAGATGATGGTTAAATACTTGTTAAAATGTATTTGCCAGAAATCAAAAGTATATCTGGCTTGTTTTTATAAGGTCTTAAAGTAGGAGTTTAAAAATCATTTATAAATCAATAATATTTTAACAATGAAAGAAAATTTCAACAACTCGCTTAGCCATGTATTGGTTCACGAAGGTGGCTGGTCCGACCATCCCCGTGATCCGGGGGGTGCAACAATGAAAGGTGTTACCCTTTTAGTTTACAGAAACCATTTTGGCGAAAACAAAACAAAGGAGGATTTGCGTAATATTTCCGATGCAGAGCTGGGGCAGATTTACCGCTCCGGTTATTGGGACAAGTGCAAATGCGATGACCTTCCTTCGGGGGTTGATTATGCCGTGTTCGACTCGGCGGTAAATTCAGGCCCGGGCAGGGGGGCGAAATGGCTGCAAACGGCTGTTGGAGCTACACCCGATGGCGGCATTGGCCCAAATACTCTTGCAAAAGTAAAAGGCCACGAACCTGTGAAAATTGTGAATAGTATTTGCGATAACAGGTTAAGCTTTTTAAAAAGCCTTGATACCTGGGCAACATTTGGAAGGGGTTGGCAAAGGCGTGTTGATGATCTGCGCAAGACTGCCGTTGGAATGGCTGGAGGAAGCATTCCGCAGCCAACGCCTGCAATCCAAATCGAGACTGTGAAAAATGGATCTTCAGGCGAATGGGTGGAAAAACTCCAGAAAGCCCTGAATATTGAAGTTGACGGGGTTTTTGGAAATGGTACCGAAACTGCCTTAAAAACCTGGCAAACCGAGTACGACCTGAAAGCTGATGGTATTGCCGGCCGGAACACCTACAAAGCGCTTGGCCTGATTCAATAATCAGGTCTTCTTAAACCGGCATTATTTGAAATGTAAAAGCACGATTGACGGTTTACTTTTCATATTGAAAATGCTCATTAAGTGCCTCAAATCTCATCCATCAAAACAAAACATTTAGCTTGATGGATGAGATTATGTTTATTCACATTAAACGTTTATGGATAATAATGTTTATTGGCATTAAATATTAATATCTATTGTTTCTTTGCCTTATAGAAATTTCCTTTAAAATATTTGGAAAGGTTATAGTTTGAGAGATTAGGGCAAATCATCTGTGATTATTTTTTGGAGAGGAGTTTCACCACTTCATCACGATAACTTTTCCCGATAGGAAGTTCAAAATCCTTGATGAAAATTTCGGAAGTAGAAAAACTATCAATTTTCAAACGGTTAACTAAAAATCCCCTGTGTACCCTAACAAATTGTCCGGCTGGTAATTTGCTTTCCATACCGATTAGTCGGTCATAAACATCCAATTTTGTGGCTGAGGTATGGATACGGATAAAATCATCCATGCTTTCAATAAAAAGAATCTGGTGGATTAACACCTTATGAAATCGTTTGTCGGCCTTAACGATAAGGTATTCATGTTCGTGATCATCTGGATTTTCAGGTTTAGATAATGCCACTGTTTCGAAAAACCTGTTGATGGCCTTCATAAAACGATCGAGAGGAATAGGTTTCAACAAATAATCGAGTACCTGGAAATCGAAGGCTTCGGCGGCATAGTTGCGGTGGGCTGTGGTAATGATTACTTTCGGAGGGTTTGTTAATGCTTTCAATAAACCAAAACCAGTTATTGCCGGCATTTCGATGTCGAGAAAAAGGAGGTCGGTAGGATGTTCGGTGAGGTATTGTGCTCCTGCAAGCGGCTTGGTAAAAGTTGCATCCACAATAAAATTTTCCAATTGGGATAAATGGTTTTGCAACACTTCGATGGCCATGGGCTCGTCGTCGATGATCACACATTTATATTCCATAATACTTTCGCTTAATGAAGAGGATCGAGCAACAATTTAAGTTGCGTACTATAAACTCCATTTGTTGAGCCTATTTTAAGATCAAAATTATTTTCGTATAAAATGGCCAGCCGTTCTTGCACGTTTTTGATGCCAATACCTTTTATATCAGTTTTCCTACTTTCAATATTATAGCTGTTTGAAGTTTTAAAGATCAAGTGGGTTTCAATTATTTCACTTTTAATTTTGATAAATGGTTGCTTGTGGCTGGTATGTTTTACATGCTTAAAGCAGTTTTCGATAAACGGCAATAAAATCAGCGGTGCAATCAAAAACTCATTTTGGAATTTGGGCCACGAAATATCCAAATTCAAATCTATAAACTTGTTTTGCTCCAGTGCAATATAATCTTTCAGGAAATTGATTTCCTTTTCCAGGAGAACCCGCTCTTCATCGCATCGGTAAAGCATATAATCCAGCATATTCGAAAGATGAATCACGAGATCGGGGGTAAGGTCAGATTTCTTTAGGCTGTGGCCATATATGAGGTTCAACGAATTGAAAAGCGTATGTGGGTGCAACTGATGTTGAAGCATTTTAAGCCGGGTTTCCTTGAGCTGTAACTCGGTAGAAATTTGCCGCTCGAGCATGAGGTGCTTTTCCTCTTGCTGGTTAAAAGTTTCCTTTACGAAATGAATAGCTACACCAATAAGAACAACGAGGTACATCCCCGCTGAGATAAAAAACAAATCGAAGGTAGTGCCAGGCATGCTGGTCATATCAAACTCCCAGATGGTAATAAATGTAAAGATAGAAAGCAGGGAGTTCATCCAAAGTGAAACCACAATGGCGGCTATGAGTAAGTAGAAAAACGTGAAGTATTTTTTACGGAAAAGGAATCTCGGCACCAGCCAATAATTAATGGCATAAGTGGTGAGGATAACAACGGGCAATTGCAAACACACATAAAAAATAGTGTTGTACGAATCGCGGTTGAAGTGGCCAAAAAACAATGTAAGGAAAATCACAACTACAATCCAGTAAAGAATGTGCAGCAGGATTTTGTATTTTGGTTGTAGCAAAAGCATCGGGCAAATCTAAGGAAATATGTTTTTGGCAAATCACTTTTCCCCCGAAAGTGGTGATTTATCCCCCCGGGTGCAGTCCACAGTCTTCAGCCCACAGTCTTCTGTCAATGACTGAAATATGTTGACTTTTTCTTTTTTGTTACTTTTTTCGACTGCTGTCGGCGTCATCATCCCCAGGCTTGAAGGTGGTCGTTTGTCATTGTACAAAGAGATGGCTTTTCTTGCCTGTTTGTATTCGTCAGTCTATTTCCCGTCCTGAGCCTGAATGGCGGTAATCACCACGGTATTTACAATATCTTTTACAAGACAGCCACGACTAAGGTCGTTCACGGGTTTGTTCAAGCCCTGCAATACCGGGCCAATGGCCACTGCATTTGCCGCACGCTGCACAGCTTTATAGGTATTATTTCCTGTGTTGAGGTCGGGGAAAATAAACACCGTAGCCCTGCCTGCAACTTCGCTGTTTGGCATTTTTTGTTTTGCCACGGAGGGCTCAATGGCGGCATCATATTGTATTGGCCCTTCAATTTTCAGGTCGGGGCGGCGCTCGCGGGCAATTTGTGTTGCCCTTCTTACTTTTTCTACATCGGCACCTTTTCCTGATTCGCCGGTTGAATAACTGAGCATGGCGATGCGTGGTTCAATACCAAAGTTAATTGCAGTTTCGGCCGAGCTGATGGCTATGTCGGCAAGGTCTTCGGAGTTTGGATTTGGATTCACGGCACAGTCGCCATAAACCAGCACCCGGTCGTTGAAACACATCAAAAATGAACTCGACACGATTGAAACGCCCGGCTTGGTTTTTATAAATTCGAACGCGGGACGTATGGTGTGTTGGGTTGTATGCGCTGCCCCCGAAACCATACCATCGGCATGGCCTTTATGCACCATCATCGTTCCCAAATAGCTCACATCAAACATCAACTCGTAAGCCTGTTCTTTGGTGATGCCTTTGTGCTTGCGCAACTTAAAATATTCGGCTGCATATTCATGCACCAAATCATTATCGTAAGGATCGATAATATTTACACCGGTCAAATTAATCTGTAATGATTTGGCTTGTTTAAAAATGGCTTCTTCGTTGCCAAGCAGGGTAATGTCCACAACATTCCGTTTCAGCAGTATTTCAGTAGCACGGAGAATGCGTTCGTCTTCAGCCTCCGGAAGTACAATATGTTTTCGATCTGCACGGGCCCGCTCAAACAATCCATATTCAAACATAACAGGTGTAACCATTTTGGAGCTTGTGATTCTAAGAATCTGCCCCAAAATATCAACATCCACGTTGGCTTCAAAATGGCTAAGGGCAGTGGTTAGCCTGCGTTCGTTCTCGGGAGTGAGCACAGGATGTATTTTACTTACAGCCATCGCGGTATCATAAGTATCCGAATCGACGCCATAAACCGCGATTGGAATCTGGCGCACACCCTCCATCAGTCGTTTTAGCTGGGCACTTGGTTTAATTCCCCCGGTGAGCAGAACGCCTGAAATCTTTGGGAAATTATCGGCGATCATTGTCATGAGCAGGCCAATCAAAATTTCGGTACGGTCGCCGGGAGTAATAACCAGAATCTGGTCAGAAACATTTTCAAGGATATGTTCAAGGTTCATGGCAGCCACCTTAAAATCCATGATGTCATAATTCAAAGCTTCATCATTACCATAAATATGTGATGCTTTTACAGCCTTCACCACCTGGCGCATGGTTAGCTTTTGGAGAATACTTTTTTCGGGGAGCGCAAAATTTATTTCCCCGGTTTTTCCAAATTTATTCAGCAATTCCTTAACGGCAACAAGGTCGTGCTCATCAATGCGGTTTATACATGTTCCGATTTGGGAACATTTTTCGTTGGAAAGTGTGTCTCTCACCACATGAATGCTTTCGCCAATTTCGTTGATGGTTTTACCGTTTCCGTTGATTACTGCAAGAATGGGAGCACCGAGGTTGTTGGCAAAGCGGGCGTTTAAATCGAACTCGAACGAAACAAGTGTACCTCTAAAATCCGTGCCTTCACAAACAATAAAATCACATTCGCGTTCCAGCTTTTTATATTTATTTAAAATGCCTGTAAACAATGAATCCTGATCGCCGGCCTGGATAAATCCAAACGCCTGATTGCTGGTCATGCCATACATACTGTCGTAACTGAAGGGTAATTTATAGCGTTGTGCAATGAGCTTGATATGCGAATCCATTTCTTCTTCACTCTTTACGATTGGCCTGAAAAATCCAATTCTTTTCACGTGGCGGGAAAGTAATTCCATAAAACCCATCGCGATAAGCGATTTTCCGGCTTGGGCTTCAGAGGCAGCAATATAGAGGTTCTTCGACATTTTTTTAGTAGTTAGCTACAAAGTGTAAACGATTTCAATTTGGTTTGCAAAATAACAATGATTATTTCATTGAGGGGGGTAAATCCATTTTAAATTTGCGTGAACTCTTGTGGTGGTTTGAATTTGTAATGAAGAATGGGAGAAAAGTGGTTTTACTAAGGTTTTGATGGAAAACAAGGTGTTGGCTTGCTCAACCCTGACAGAGTTTAATCCCGCACGTGCGGGACTATCAGGGTTCAACGCAAGCCCTTGTGAAAATATTTGCAAAAAACAACAGCAACAAAAAGGTATCTGCATCAAAACCTCTTATCCCCTGGTTCGATAGCTAATCTTTTCAGGAACACCTTTTACAGGAGGTTTACGGCCATAAAAAATATCATCGAGAGGAACCGCAATTTTACGGAATATGGGATTATACCTGATGCCAAACCTCACCATGTTGTGAAAGACATTATCGGGGTGCGAATAAGGACAAACGGCAATACAGCGGCCACAATCAGTTCCGGTCTGACACCAGTAGGTAAAACATTTTTCCTGGTTTATTTGCCATCTTTTTACGCCGTCAATTTCGGTTTCATCCTGTGTTGAAATTGCATGTGATGGACAGGTATTAGCACATTTTTTACAAATCCTGCAAAATTCAGGAATGGCAGTGTCGATTTTATTTGTTGGGACATTTATCGGAGCGTTGGTTGTAACCACGGCAATCCTTACGCGAGGCCCTTGGCGGGGAGTCATCAGCAAGCCCATCCTGCCAATATTCCCTAAACCCGCATCCCGCGCAACTAAGGGGCAAATCACACGGTAATTTCCATCAATATGTGCCCGGGCTTCAAAACCCAGATTGCGAAGAAAAACTGCGATCTGCACAGCTACTTCGCCCGACTTGAGGTATTGCAGGGAGGTTTCAAGTGTTACCGGCGCTTTGGGTGCGGTATCAATCAAATCTTTATCCATTTCAACGGTCAATGCTATGGCATATTTATGATCCAAATCCACGGCTTTGCCATAGTCAGCGCCTCTGCCAACTACCGAATATTTATGGTAACCCTTAAGCTCGGTAAAACCAATTGCTTTTGCCCCCAGCATTTTTGCCCATTTTTGTATAAATACTGTTAGCTCTGCCTTGCCGACACTAATTTTTTCTTTGCTTACAGTTCCATCAACTGTAGCGTGAAAAGCCTTCACTGTATCCATACTTGCAGAAGTAGCATTTGATAAAATGGGGTCGTAATGGGTAGCCCCTTTCTTCATCAAGCCAGGCTTTTCCCTGAAAAGATTATCGGAGGCTAACTTTTCAGGATGTTGATTATAATAGGCTAAAAATCTTTCCGAACCAGGTTCTAATTCATTTCTCGAAAACATAATATTCCGTTCATCGTATCCGGGTTTTGGAATGGAGGAAATAAAATTTTTTGTTTTTTCAAAAGGAAAAAATAAAATAGCGATAATTATGAAATATAAGAGCGGAACACCCCAAATTAAAATGGGGTTTAATTGTTCGAAGAATAAGAGCAGTAAAACAGGTGGAATCAATAAAAGCATCCCGAAAAGGAAAACAAGCAAGGCGGCTCGTTTTTCTTTTTCAGCGATAGAAATCAGGGAAGCATACACGAAAAATAATCCGAAAACAAAAACTATAAAAAATAAAACGATTTGTGCAACTACCATACTTCCCCCTAAAAAGCCCAAAGGTATCGCAAATATTGGCCGCCAATTAAGTAATTGGTAAATAATTGCGATTAAATATGAGCCAGCCTTGCTCGCCTCGCAATAGCTCCGGCGAAGCCGGCCGGCCGGCAGGTCTGTCGAATACAATTCAATAATGACTGGTATTATGTAATCAATCCTTTCCTTTTTTTTATGCCCCAAAAATAAAGTCAAAAAAAGTTTAACAGTTTTTTCACAAAATTTTATTTAGCTGGCATTAAAAATATTCCCTTTCTTTGCAGCCATAAAGGTCGAATATCTTTCCTCACACGAAAGTGTTTGATTTATAAAGAAGAGTGGAGAGATCAGGCTCTGTGAAGCTCTAGCAACCATCCGCCAGCTGGCGAAAAAGGTGCTAATACCTAATCCCGCATGTGCGGGATAATTATAAACTAAACACGCAAAATCATGACACAGTTAAGTTTACAAAAGGAACATCACAAAAATCAATTTACAAAAGTTGATTTCAAACGCCATTTTTCACATCATTTTCTTGCTGTAATACACACCTCTATGTGTATGCAAAAGCAGGGATAGACCTGCGCTTCAAACTCCGTTTCAATACTTTTTCGGATTCCCATTTCTACTGTGAAAATTCTTCGCAGGCAATGCAAAAAGTAAAGCCATTTTAATTTCTCCTATTAGATTAAAATAATTTATGTCGAATAGAATCGTAGTAAAATTTGGAGGTTCAAACCTCAAAGACAGCCTTGATTATTCACGCCTGGCAAGGATAGTTAAGTCGTATAACCAGCCATTGGTCATCGTGGTTTCTGCATATTTTGGATTAACAAACAGAATTATAGAAGTGCTTGAAAAAGCGCCCCAAAACCGGAAGGCCATCGAATTGTTTATCGATGATCTATACACCTTGAAAACAACGCTTATAAATGAAAACATCCATACCAAACAACACCGGGAGGAGGCCCTGACAGGAATTAATGAGCGCATTGACAAGCTACATCAGCTCTTAAAAAGTATCCACTTCATTGGCGAAATTCCTGATTTTTTGTACGATCAGGTGCTGAGTTTTGGTGAAAAGTTGAACTCGCTACTCATCACCTCAATTTTAAAAGACCGCGGTTTTGATTGCGAAGAGGCGCTGCCCGAAAACATCGGGCTTTATACCGATGGTGTTCTTGGCCAATCATCCACTGATTTTGAAAAGTCAACTGAAGTGGTTCGGGAAAACCTCAATGATGAGAACATTTACGTTGTACCGGGATTTTACGGTATTTCTGCCGAGGGTAAAACTACGCTGTTTGGGCGCGGCGGAAGTGATTATACCGCGGCCTCCATTGCCGGGTGCATCAACGCCAAGTCGGTGGACGTGTGGAAAGATGTTCTGGGGTTTCTGTCGGCAGACCCAAAATTTGTTGACAATACTACTACCATTAAAAACCTGAGCTACAACGAAGCTGCCGAGCTGGCATACTTCGGTGCAAGAATATTGCACCCCGAAACAGTGAGCCCGCTTAAACCCTCCAAAATACCATTGCGCATCCTTGATGTGGAGAACTTTGAACTTGACATTCTCCCGGCCACAATTATCAACGGGCACAGCCCTAAACACGCGGGCATTATAAAAAGCATCACTTACAGCGATGATTTCGGGATATTAAGATTGCGCGGAGCAGGAGTTGGAGCAAGGCCGGGCATATTGGCAGAAGCCACGCATCGGCTCGAAGAAGAAAAGGTGAATATCAAATCTGTAGTTACTTCGCAAACCAGCATTAACATTTTACTCTCCAAAACCGACCTTGAAAAAGCCTTCAGGAGTATCGCGAAATCGCCGCTTAAGTCGGTGAGCAAAGTAAGCAAGAAAGAAGATATTTCGGTAATCGCCGCCGTGGGTGATGGATTGAACCACGAACCGGGAGTAATGGCCAAAATTCTGGTAGCTGTGGCTTCAAAAAAAATCAACATCCAAACCATAGTTATGGGTGCATCAGCCGTATCAGCCTATTTGATTGTAGCAAGTGATGACAGGAATCAGGCGGTAAGAACCATCCATGAATCACTTTTTAAAAATAAGGAAGCAGTTCTCAGTTAGCAGGGGGCAGTCCGCAGTTGGCAGTCCACAGTCCGCAGTTGGCAGTCCACAGTTGGCAGTGGGCAGTCGGTAGTCCGCAGTTGGCAGTCCACAGTTGGCAGTGGGCAGTCGGCAGTCCGCAGTGCCGGGCTTCGCCCGTGCATCCTCGAAAAATTACGAAAATTGAAAATTTTCTATTTTTCGGGATAGGCAGTGATGAGCTTTGCCCGAACATTCCTGAATAACAAATATCTAATTTTTCACAACTAATATCCAATTTCTAACATCTATCTTCTATTTTCTAATATCTATTTTCTAATTTCTAACATCTAATTTCTAACATCTAATTTCTAACATCTATAAACATGGAAAAACCACATTTTGAAACATTACAAGTCCATGCAGGCCATACTCCTGATGGCGATACCCTTTCGAGGGCCGTACCTATTTATCAAACCACATCTTATGTTTTTAAGAACTCGGAACATGGGGGCAGGCTATTTAACCTGGAAGAGTTTGGGAATATTTACACCCGAATTATGAACCCCACCACCGATGTGTTTGAAAAGCGCATTGCCGCGCTCGAAGGTGGTGTAGCTGCTTTGGCTGTGGCTTCGGGACATGCGGCACAATTCATTGCATTGAATAACATCCTGAGGCAGGGCGACAATTTTGTTACCTCGCCCTACTTGTATGGTGGCTCTTACAACCAATTTAAGGTTTCGTTTAAAAACCTGGGTGTAGATGCCCGTTTTGCGAAAAGCCTGAACCCCGCAGATTTTGAAGTGCTGATTGATGACAAGACAAAAGCAATCTACCTCGAAACTATTGGAAACCCCGGTTTTGTGGTTCCTGATTTTGAAGCTTTCGCGGAATTATCAAAAAAATATGACCTCCCGATCATTGTCGATAATACCTTTGCCGGCGGTGGCTACCTTTGTAAACCACTTGAACACGGGGCGCACATCGTGGTTGAGTCGGCCACAAAGTGGATTGGCGGCCATGGATCGAGTATTGGTGGTGTGATAGTGGATGGAGGAAACTACAATTGGGGTAACGGGAAATACCCCCAATTTACTGAGCCATCAGAAGGTTATCATGGTTTAAAATTCTGGGAAACGTTTGGTGCAGATTCCCCTTTTGGCAACATTGCCTTTATCATAAGGGCCAGGGTGGAAGGCTTGCGTGATTTCGGACCAAGCCTCAGCCCTTTCAATTCGTTCCAGTTGATTCAGGGGATTGAAACACTATCTTTGCGCATGGAGCGCCACTGCAAAAATACACTGGCTTTGGCCGAATGGCTGAATAATCATCAGGAAGTAGAACAAGTAAATTATCCGGGATTAAAGGATAACCCAAACTATGCATGCGCATCAAAATATCTCGAAGGCGGCTATGGAGGCGTACTTTCGTTTGTAATAAAAGGAGACAAAACCAAGACCGCCCATTTCGTGGAAAGCTTGAAGCTTGTAAGTCATTTGGCCAACGTTGGCGATGTGCGCACCCTAATCATTCAACCAGCAGCCACTACACACCAGCAGCTTTCGGCTGAGGATCAACTGGCAGCCGGAGTATTGCCCTCCTTGCTGCGGGTATCGGTGGGCATTGAGCATATCGATGATATTATTGCTGATTTTGAGCAGGCCTTTGGGGAAGTTGGCAGTCGTTAGTTGGCAGTCCACAGTCCACAGTCCACAGTCCGCAGTTGGCAGTTGGCAGTCCTCAGTTGGCAGTCCACAGTCCACAGTCCACAGTCCGCAGTCCTCAGTTGGCAGTAGGCAGTCCTCAGTTAGCAGTTGGTAGTGGGCAGTCCTCAGTTAGCAGTTGGCAGTCCTGATTGCTTTCGGGATCATTGAGTGGTGGGTATTGCGCGGGATGCAGCAGGGATTGCAGCGGTATAGTGGTGCAGCAGAAGGCCATGTTTTTGTTGGCGGGCGGAGGCTGATGAATCCCGCATTTGCGGGACTGTACCGCTTACAAAAACAGGCCTTCTGCAAGGCACATACAAGCGGAAAGCCTGTAGCTGCCCAAAAAAGAAAATAAAGAGGAAATCGTAGCAGATAGAGGTTGGGTGTTAGGGGTTAGGGTTGTAGAGACAAGGCATGCCTTGTCTGTACGGTAACAAATGCCTTGTCTGTACGGTAACAAATGCCTTGTCTGTACGACAACAAATGCCTTGTCTCTAACACATGCCATGAAAAATCATAAAACACAAAACAATGAACACTAAACCACAATTTTTAAAATACGACCAGGAATTTCCACTGGAATTGGGCGGGAATTTGCCGGGCATTAAAATCGCATTTCATACCTATGGGAAAATGAATGTAGCGGGCGATAATGTGATCTGGATTTGCCACGCTCTTACCGCCAATTCTGATTCTCCTGATTGGTGGCCGGAGCTGGTAGGGCGGGGCAAACTTTACGATCCCGACCAGCATTTCATTGTTTGCGCCAACATGATAGGTTCGTGTTATGGAACCACAGGTCCGCTGTCGGTAAACCCCGAAACCGGGAAGCCCTGGTACCGGAGTTTTCCTGATATTACCATCCGCGACCAGGTGGCCATGCTGGAGATTCTTCGGGAGCATCTCGGCATTGAGAAAATTCATACAGTTACCGGAGGTTCCATGGGTGGGCAGCAGGCGCTGGAGTGGGCAATTCTGAAACCTGAGCTTTTTGATAATGTGGTGCTGCTGGCTTCCAACGCAAGCCTTTCGCCCTGGGCCATCGCATTTAATCAGTCGCAGCGGCTGGCCATTGAAGCGGATGCAAGCTACTTTGAAGATAAGGATTATGGCGGGATTGCCGGTATGAAGGCTGCCCGTTCGATTGCCCTTTTAAGCTATCGCAATGGCAATGCCTATAACATCAGGCAATTTGAAACCGATGTAAACAAAGTTTCTGATTTCAAGGCGGCATCCTACCAAAATTACCAGGGCGAAAAACTGGCCAGAAGATTCAACGCATATTCCTATCATTTGATAACGCGGATGATGGACACCCACAACCTGGGGCGAAACCGTGGCAGCATTGAAAATGCACTTTCTGGTATTAAGTCAAACACGCTGGCCATTGGCGTTTCATCGGATATTTTGTTTCCCCCCGAAGAACTAAAATTTATTGCCGAACATGTGCCCATCAGCAAATATGTAGAAATTGATTCACCGTTCGGGCACGATGGCTTCCTGGTGGAGAGTGAACAAATAGCAGAAGTAGTCAATAATTTTTATCAACATCAAAAAAAATGAAACAACAACTTAATATTGGATTATTTGGATTTGGCGTAGTTGGCAGCGGACTTTACGAAGTGCTGGAGCAAAGCCCAACCGCAAATGCCACAATAAAAAAAATTTGCGTTAGGGACATTTCTAAAAAGCGCAATATTGAAACTGGTATTTTTTGCAATGAGCCGGCGGCCATTCTTGATGATCCTGAAATTAACCTGGTGGTAGAATTAATTGATGATGCCGATGCAGCCTATACGATTGTAAAATCGGCACTCCAAAAAGGCAAAAGTGTGGTGTCGGGCAACAAGAAAATGCTGGCTGAGCATTTGCCCGAGTTCATCGAAATGCAAAAAAACAACAGCGTTGGTTTACTTTATGACGCATCGGCCTGTGGCAGCATTCCGGTTATCCGCAACCTTGAAGAATATTACGACAACGACCTCTTGAAAAGTGTAACAGGAATCCTAAACGGTTCTTCAAATTACATCCTGTCGAAAATGTACAACGAGGGGTTTAGCTATGATGATGCCCTAAAGAAGGCTCAGGAACTGGGTTTTGCCGAAAGCAACCCAACACTTGACGTGGAAGGCCTGGATGCTTTGTCGAAACTTGTAATTATTACTGTTCATGCTTTTGGTTTGTTTGTGAGGCAGGACGAGATTTTTCACTTTGGTATTTCAAAAATCTCGGAACGCGATATGCAATTTGCCCGCGAAAAAGGAAGAAAAATCAAGCTTGTTGCCCAGGTAAAGAAAACTGAAAACGAAACACTTGCCATGGCGGTTATCCCACGCATGGTTACTCCCGATAAATACATTTATAATGTGGAGGACGAGTTTAACGGTGTGGTGATAAAAGGTGCATTTTACGACAAGCAATTTATGTTTGGGCGAGGTGCCGGAGGTTATCCCACTGGCTCGGCAGTTTTATCGGATATTACTGCAAGAGGATATAATTACCGCTACGAGTACAAAAAGATGCAATTGAAAAATGGCCTGAAATTCAGTAATGATTTTATGGTGAAGATATATTTGCGTTTTGAAGGAGGGCAGCAATTAAAACATTTCAACTTTGATGAGGTTATCGAAAAACACACTTCCAGCGATTTCAACTATGTAATCGGGAACATCAGGTTGGAGGAGTTATTGAGGAAGAAAAAGCATATTGAGGAAGAGGAAATTTTTATTGCTGAATTTTAAATTAAATGAATGGCTTGTTTTTGAAAATTTCTACTTTTGCGCCTTGAAATTTTGCCACCTTAGCTCAGTGCCTTAAAAAAGAAATCTTTGATTTCGTCTTTTTAAGAGCATCCTCGCCGAAGGCGGGATTGGTGGAAAGGAAGCATAAGGTTGAAATTTTGCCACCTTAGCTCAGTTGGTAGAGCAGCGCATTCGTAATGCGCGGGTCGCGAGTTCGAGTCTCGTGGGTGGCTCCCGGTGATGTCAGATGTCCGATGTAAGATTTTTGATCTTAAAGATACAGTGGGCATCTGATTTTTTTTATTCTGGTGGATGTAGTCCATTTTCGACCAATAAACTCCTTAAATTTTTGACCTGAATTCTATTCAACCTCAACTCGTTTACAGTTACTCTTCCTATAATTGAGGTTCCAAGGATTTCGGTTCCGACATTGCTCCAATTTAAATGATCGCTCTACTTATTTTTTCGTGGATTAAAAATCCCTGCTTTCTCACCAGTTATAAAATCAATCCCCTCGGTTTTGTTACCCTTAAAATTATTACAACCCTGGCAAGATAAAGCAAGATTGTCTGGTTCATCAGTTCCTCCTTTAATCTTTGGGAAAATATGCTCAATCGCATAAGGTTGTGGCGAATATGCAGCCGGGCATTTGCAATATTCACACAATCAGGAGGCTCTTTGGTAAACAAGATTTTTTAGTCTAACCGGCAACATTGGTCCCAGGGTTTAATTCCAATTTTTCGATCAGCTTATCGATTGTTACATTCCTCAACTTTGATAATTCAGCTAAATATTCCAAACGCTGAACGCCATGTTGTTCAGTGTAATTTGTCAATTCGATCAGTTCATTGTACTCATCCTCTGCAAGGGTGTTTTTATCTCTCTTGTTTAACAGAGAATTATATCGTTGTTGGATTACCGAAGGGATAGGAGTATTAATTTTCATTAACAAACTCGACTCCAATTCTGAAAGTACCGAAGTCCCGCACATGCGGGATTAATCCCAACAAACTGGACATGACCTGATCCAGCTCCCTCAAATCCAATTTTGATAAAGATTGAATAATAGAATCGAAATTGCTTTGTTGGCTGATGTTTTCCATGATAAACTTTTTTATTGCATTGCGAATTTACTAAAACGAAATGAGATTGCTATAATTTGAGGATACATGCGCTTGTTAAAGGATGGGCAAAGTTTCATCAAAGCACCTCAATCACCTCACCATCATACGCTACTTTACTTCCAGTTCTGATCTTACAGCGCCGGCGCAGCTCTGTTTCTCCATTTACCATCACTTCGCCATTGTCGATTACCATTTTGGCTTCGGTGCCCGATTCTACCAGGCCCTGGAATTTCAAAAGCTTCATCAGCTCAATATATTCCTGGTTGTTCAATTCAAATTTTGTCATCATCTTCCATTTGTATTTTAATCGACCCAATCGGGTTAGCAGCACCAATCAGATTAGGCTTGTTTTCGTAATCATCAAGCAAGGTACAATAATAAAACAGGAAGGCTTAGAGTAATTTCATCAGTGCAGCAACAATGGCAATAGCAGCAGCCATCATACCGCCGAGTTTTATGGTGAGTTTCGATTCGAGGTCTTTAAATTGACTGCTAAAGGTAATTTCCATCTCCTTCATATCACGTTTGAGTGTATTGTGTTTTTCATCGATATCTGCTTTTAAAGAGATTTCCAACTCTTTCATGTCGCGTTTGAATTCAAACCTTAGTTCTTTTATATCGCGTTTAAGTTCAACCCTTAGCTGCTCAATATCGCGTTTGAGTTCAAGCCGCATTAATTCGATATCCCGCTTTAGACCGGTGTCAAGTTCTTTCAAATCTCGTTTGGAAGCGAGCTTATCATCAATAATTTCCCTGAAGGTTTCGGCCTGTATTTCTGCCTGCTCCTGCGTAAAACCTGCCGCAATGAGCCGCTTGCTAAAAGCCAGGGTATCGAATATGAGTGTTTCAGGCATAAGTGCTAATTTAATGATGAAGACAAAGATACAAAACTTAAATTAATGATGGAAATTTGATTTTCGTAAATATTAGTTTTACAAAGCCCACTATCAAAGTCACACCGTGAATAACTCCATGCAGTAGTGCAAATATTAAAAAAGTTGTTTTATGCTTAAGCAGAATTCACGGTGTGACTATTATCCCGGGGACAAGTCGGGTTGTGGGGAAGCTGGCGGAGTAAAGATCAAAGACCTAACAGGTTTACCCTTTTAAACCTTGTGCTGCTCTTTAAAAGTATAACAACGCTTTGGAGTAAAAACCTGTTAGGTCTATTACTTGACGGAGGAAAGTCACACCGTGAATAACCCCGGGCAGTAGTGCTGCTACTCAAAAATTTTGTTTTATGCTTTGGCAGGATTCACGGTGTGACTATTATCCCGGGGACAAGTCGGGTTGTGGGGAAGCTGGTGGAGTAAAGATCAAAGACCTAACAGGTTTACCCCCAAAACAGACATCTGCTTTAAAAAAAGTATTACACACGCC
>Ga0208900_1000828_pt1 | contig 18193 bp, 18 predicted proteins | sample AntAceMetag02UKK_FD_184763 | JGI IMG/M metagenome (GOLD analysis project Ga0208900, IMG submission 184763) | Saline lake microbial communities from Ace Lake, Antarctica - Antarctic Ace Lake Metagenome 02UKK (SPAdes) (version 2) | ecosystem: Environmental > Aquatic > Non-marine Saline and... | reverse complement strand
TAAAATCACCATCTCCGGCAGGGACAGAGCAATAACACTCATCATGAATGCCAGCACCGTACCAAGGGCCGCCCCTTTACCCAGCAATGCTTCCACCACGGGAATAATCCCTGCGGCATTGGAATACATGGGCACACCGATGGTCACAGCCAACGGCACGGACCACCACGAGTCCTTACCCATGATGGAGGCCATGAGATCCTGGGGTACAAATCCATGGATGCCAGCCCCCACACCAATACCAATGATGACATAGATCCACACCCGGCCGATAATCTCTTTTACGGTTTCCCAGCCATACACAAAGCGATCCGACCAGGTCAATTTTTCTTCCTCAACCTCACCTGCCTGAACCTTAACGGCGGTGACCCAGTCTTCAATGTGATTTTCAAGGCCCATGCGACCGATGATCCAACCGGCACCAATGGCCACAAACAATCCAGTACCCATATAAATAGCCGCCACCTTCCAGCCCAGAAGTCCGTAAAGCAATCCCAGGGCGATTTCATTGACCATGGGGGCTGAAATCAAAAAGGAAAAGGTCACTCCCAGGGGCACCCCGGCAGTCACAAACCCGATGAACAGAGGCACAGCAGAACAGGAACAAAAGGGGGTGACAATGCCCAGCAGGGCCGCCAGGATATTACCGACAAACTCACTGCGCCCGGATAGAAGCGCCCGGGTTTTTTCCGGGGTAAAAAAACTTCGGATGATGCCCACACCGAACACCACCAGAAAGAGCAGCATCATGACCTTTGGGGTATCGTAGAAAAAAAACTCCACCGATGCCCCCAGATGGGAGCCCTTTGTAATGCCAAAAAGATCATAGGTGAGCCATGCTGCCACGGATGCCAGCTTACCGTAGATGAACCACCAGAGGAAAATACCAGCACCTGCACCCGCAAGGTAAAGAAACAATGAGCGCCATGAGTCCATCCAAGAGGGCATATGGGTTCCATTGGTTGAAATATTGTCTGTCATGTTTTTTCTCCAATTAAATACGGCTCTTCGCGGATTAGTGTGATTGGGAGATGATTGCCGCGTGCAATCCTCAGTGTTTACGCATCTGTGGATATGAGTTTTCACATTAATCCATGATGAGCCTTAAATACTTGATCATTCCAGGAGATTATGTCCACCCGCTTTATAAATATCAAGTTTACATATATCCATAAGGCTATTTGAGCCTAAGACTATCCGCTTCTAACAAATATCCTCCCGTCGAATACCAGGAAGGGATGCAATCATTTCCCTTATTTCCGGCTCGTCCTCCATCCAATGGCGCAAATTACCCAGGAATGTGGCGGCATAGGGACTTTGACTACCATCAGCCAAAGCATAGTTTATCCATTTTTCATCCCGGGAATAGGTCACCAGCCCAGCCGATTCCAGCACCTTCAAATGTTTTGACACCGTGGGCTGCGCCAGCCCCAGTGCCCGGGTAATTTCACAGACACACATTACCTTGTGCTGAAGCATCTTAATAATTTTTACCCTGTTAGGGTCAGACAATGCTTTGCATACATCTATAAATATTTTCATACGCTCCTCATATTCTTTTTTTGGAATATACTCCTTCAGGCAACACATGTCAACAAGAGATGCTAAAAATTAGGCATACTCTTCCAGCACGATCAAGCAGCTCTCATTTGAAACGACGTCTGTGAAAACGACGTCTGTGATTTTCTCGAAAAACTCACACTATCCAAACTCTATCCCCAGAATGGCAGACGTTAAGGTCTATTCCAAAAAAAACTTTATGTCCGGCTATTTATCTGTTATGATGAAGTCTTTATTTTTAAGGCTTGAAGTCATCCACTGCCATTTCCAAAGGGGCACAGGATGGTATCAAGCCTTTTTTTAAGGGCAATTTGCCCGACACATTTAAGTCCAGGAGAATAACAAATGACTGACACAATCAAGTCTGGAGATACGATCAGGGTCGGATATACAGGTAAATTTGAAGACGGCGAAACTTTTGACACATCCCAAGGAGCGGAAGGCTTAAAATTTACAGTGGGAACAGGGCAGTTGATCAAGGGATTTGATCAGGCTGTCATGGGCATGACCATTGGCGATAAAAAAACCGTCACCATTCCCCCAGAAGAAGGATATGGCCCAAGGGACGAAAACAGAATCGTTGAAATTCCTGCCAGCGCTGTTCCCGAAGAGATGGAGCTTGCCGTGGGCATGCAATTGGAACTCACCGATCCCAATGGAAATCCTGCAATGGCCACTGTGGCAGAAGTTGGAGACGAGGCCATCAAAATGGACGTCAACCACTTTCTGGCAGGCAAAACCCTGGTGTTTGATATCGAAATTGAAGAAATGGGCCTGGAGGCAGAGGTTCATCAGTGTGGCGAAGGGTGCGACAGCGGATGTGATACGGACAAAGGATGTGACTGCGATTGTGGTGACTGATACACAAAAAAAAGCCACATCGTCTAAAACCCCTCCCTGCAAAGCAGGGGGGAGGCATTATCCGATATGGCTTTTTTTATAAAAAATCCCGATAGACAAGAGGGCTTTTCAATCTTTGTTGTGGGCGGACCAAGGTCAGCATATCGGTCCGCCCGTGGCGGTTATAAGTACCCGAGCATATATTCCTCAAGATAAAACCCAAAGATATCAATGATATATATCCATGGAATGCTGAAAACATATGTGTGAGTACTTATTAGATTCTCATCTCTGATTTTCGTGCTGTTTAGGCCAAAAAATCAAAAAACATTTTCATGTTGCCCTGTCCGGCTCAGGAATTAACGCCGGGGCTGTTGGGAAGTTGACCGACTCCGAAAGTTCTTTTTCCGGGGGTTCATCGGTGGCCGATCAGATGGCGGAGGCGTTGCCCCAGGCCGTTCCAGTTCAAATCCGACCATGGTCTTCACAGGAATATCGTGCTTGAGCAGGCGCTGGATATCTTTAAGCAATTTCTGCTCATCCCGGCATACCAGGGAATGGGCCACACCCGTAGCACCAGCACGGCCCGTGCGACCAATGCGATGCACATAATCTTCGGGCACATTGGGCAGATCAAAGTTGACCACATGGGGCAGCATGTCAATATCAAGTCCCCGGGCCGCAATGTCCGTTGCCACAAGGGTTCTTATCTTTTCACTTTTAAAATCCGCCAGTGCCCGGGTCCGGGCCGTCTGACTCTTGTTGCCGTGGATGGCCGCCGCACCAATGCCATCCTGGATCAACTGCTTGGTCAACCGATTGGCACCATGTTTGGTGCGGGTGAACACCAGAACCTTGTTCCAATCTCCGGTTCTGATTAATGTGGAAAGCAATTGTCGTTTCTGGGTCCTGGCAACGGGATAAACCGCCTGGGAAACACCGTCAGCGGCCTTGTTGGAAGCTGAGACTTCAATGATTTCCGGAGAATTGAGCAGGGTATCTGCAAGGCGTTTGATGTCTGAGGAATAAGTGGCAGAAAAAAGCATATTCTGACGACGCGCCGGCAACAGTTTCAGCACCTTTCGGATGTCATGGATAAAACCCATGTCCAACATGCGATCTGCTTCGTCCAGCACAAGGATTTCAACACGGGAAAGATCCAGAGTTCTTCGTCCGGCATGGTCCAGGAGACGTCCCGGTGTGGCTACCATGATATCCACGCCCCTTTTCAGGCGATCAATCTGGGGGTTAATACCTACCCCGCCAAACACCACGGCAGTCTTAAAAGACATGCCCCGGCCCATACTCTCAATACTGGCATGAACCTGGGCTGCCAATTCCCGGGTGGGGGCCATTACCAGACATCGTGGAGAGCATCCTCTTCCCTTGGTTTGACCCAACAAGTGAAGGATGGGAAGCGCAAACGCAGCAGTTTTACCGGTGCCGGTCTGGGCTCCTGCAAGCACATCCTTTCCTTCGAGAACGGCCGGAATTGCCCGGTCCTGGATGGGAGTGGGAACTTTGTAGCCTTCGGCGGCAACGGCACGTAACAGTTCGGCCCTAAGGCCAAATTTTTCAAATGACATATATAGTATAATCCTGAATCCGCCCCCCCACCATTGTGGGCCAGTCCAGGCGAAATAAATATTATTGCATGAATTGGGGTTGAGATAACCGCGACACTGCAGGCACTGACTGGAAAATGCTAACTAAGGTTGAGCAAAAGAGTATGATAACACACCATGAAGGAAAAGAATACAAAAAAATCACCATTACAACAATTTAAATTCTCAGGGCCTGTTAAAAAATGATCATTTTGTTCTACAAATCCTGCGGAACAGGCAAAATTATGGTATGATATTGCCATAAACCGATGGGGTCAGACCTGCGCTATAACGCAATCCTGACCCCACTGACATAATTTAACAAAGGATCAGAAGCAATGGCATTACCCTGGAAAACATTGGACCGCTTTGAAACTGACACTGAAATATTAGAATTGCGCCAACGGGGTGAGCGTGATTTCATCATAACATTAGGTTCCCAGGTGCTGATGAACAGCATGGCCCAACGCTCGGAGATTGCGCTGGGCCGGATGGGGTGCCGGAACATCCAGAAACACAAATCCCCCCGGGTGCTGGTGGGGGGCCTTGGCATGGGCTTCACCCTGGAAGCGACGCTGGCGGTTCTCCCCCAAACAGCGGAGGTGGTGGTGGCGGAACTCAACCCCAGGATCGTTGCTTGGTGCCAAAAATTCCTTTTAGAACTCACCCATGGCGCCGTGTGCGACCCCCGGGTTACCATGGTGCTGGGAGATGTGGCCCATGTGATTCAAGACACCGCCAACGACAGAAAAAAAAACCGGTTTGACGCCATCATCCTTGATCTCTACCGCGGCCCCCATGCCCACACAGACAAAGAAAATGATCCCATCTACGGCAACCGAGCCATCCAACGCACCTTTGCTGCCCTCAATGCAGGAGGCACATTTGCTGTCTGGGGGGAAGGCCAGGATGACGGTTTTGTCCGACGCCTGTCCCAGGGCGGTTTTTCCGTAACATGTGAACGCCCCGGCAAGGGTGGTTATCGCCATACGGTATTTCTGGCCACAAAAAAATAAGGCTCATATTCAGCTATGCCTGGGCAGAGATACGTTCAATGGAGCCGCCAGGGCTCTGTACTGAAGGGATTAAGTGTGCTAAGAGTTTTATATAAAAAGGTAGCCTCCAAGGTTACCTCAGCAGACCCCCCGGGGAGGGGTAATGGAACAGACCAATTGGGCTGTCTAACAGTTCCGGGTCGCTTCCATTACCCCTCCCCGGGGGCGGCATACAGCCATTTGGCTCCGCGTCTACGACCCTATATTCGTTGTGTCCATCAGGGCATGGGTGTTATATAGATCAACACCCCCTCCTGAATCAGATATTCAGAAGGGGACTCCTTGGCGAAGAGTTGAATCAAAGAAGCAAGTACAATTATTTTTAAAGGGGTACCATGGGAATATTAAAATTTTCCGTGCCTGAAATGTTTTTGGGCCGTGATAGCATGAAGTATGCCGGGCTGTGTGCCAGACGTCTGGGTGCAAAAAAGATTTTCTTTGTATCCGATCCCGGCCTTGAAAGCACCGGATGGGTGGATGCCGTGTTTGACATCCTTGACCACGAAAAACTCAAATGGGTTTACTATTCCAATATTTCTTCCAACCCCAGGGACTGGCAGGTTGAGGAAGGGGCACGCCTCTATGAACAACAAAGCTGCGATGTGGTCTTTGCCCTGGGCGGCGGAAGCCCCATGGATGCGGCCAAAGGGATTGCCCTTGTCACCAGCAATGGAGGTCGGGTCCATGATTATGAAGGGGCCAACCGCATCCAAAAACCACTACCCCCCATGGTATTCATGCCTTCCACAGCCAGCAGCGGCTCGGACATCTCCCAATTTGCCATCATAACGGACATGGAACGTCAGGTAAAAATGTCCATCATCAGTCGCACCCTGGTACCCAATGTCTCCATCATTGATCCCACCCTGTTAACCACCAAACCAAGGGATCTGATCATTGCCGCCGCTGTGGATGCCCTGTCCCATGCTGTGGAGGCCTATGTCTCCAGACTGGCCTTTCCCCTGACGGAAGTGCATTCCCTGCGGGCCATTGAACTGATCATGAAATATCTTCCCCTGACCCTGGAAAACAACAGCCTGGATAACCTGGAACAACTGAGCATTGCCGGCACTTCATCCGCAATGGCCTTCAGCAATGCAAGCCTTGGCCTTGACCATGCCCTGGCCCACACCCTGGGGGGGATGCTTGATGTCCTGCACGGCATTATCCATCCCATTTTGCTGCCCAGTGCCATGCGATACAACCTGCCGAAATGCGTGGACAAGCTGGCTGAAATCGGCAAGGTGATGATCGGCGGGTCCATGGGATCCCCCGAAGCCACTGCCCTGGCCGGGATTGAAGCCCTTGAAACCTATTTTAAGAGCCTTGGGGTGAGCACACGGCTGCGGGACATTATCCCGGACCGTTCAAAACTTCCCCAGATCTGTGAAATGGCCACCTTTGATTCCTGCCTGCTGAGCAATCCCCGGGAGGCGGGTGTGGAAGATATGATGAATGTCTGTAACGATGCCTGGTAATCCGTACACAATAACAATGCCATTTTTATAAACTCGATGTTCAAATTTTTGGGCCTGCCCCCTGGATATATGTCAATATATAAAGAACTTGATCATCAAATAACAAATACATGGCAGATTTTTCATACAAAAAGGTCTTTATTCGGGACCTGGAAACGATTATTATGAACAAGCCCACAACCCTGGAAGATATCATCGGTCTGGAGTATACCAAACTTGGTTTTTTCGGCGAAGTTAAAAAAAATATGGCCAAGGTCCAGGCCACCAACCGACAACTGGAACGAAAACAACGAAAACTTCAGGCCATTTTTGATGGCATCTCCGATGTTATGGCCATCATTTCGTTCAACTTTACCATTATTTCAGTGAACGAACTTTTTTCCAACTTTTTCAAGCATGCCGACCCCAGGGGTAATTTCTGCTATGAAATTTTAAAAAAACGGGACTGCCCCTGCGTGGAGTGCCCCATTTCCAAATCCCGGGCAACAAACAAGGTCTGCCGAAAAATGATGGCCTTTGAGGCTACCCACTTAAGGCGGGACAGCCTTTAAAATCAAGCGTCTTAGCAGCCTTGATTTTAGGGGTTAAAAGCTAATTATCCACATAAAAAGTCTTGAAAATATCCCGCCTTAAGTGGGTAGCCGCCTTTGACATAGAAGACAAGCATTACCAATTTGATGTCACCGTGTCACCCCTGCTGGATGCCCAAAAAAAGGCTTTCAGATTCCTTGTTTTAATGCGGGATGTCACCCGGGAAAAAGAGTACCAGTCCAAATACAATTATTCTAAAAAAATGGCCACGGTGGGGGCACTGGCTGCGGGGGTGGCCCATGAGATCAACAATCCCCTGACCTCCATCAGCGGCTTTACCAAGGGGCTGCAACGAAGACTCCCCATTCTGGACAAAACCTTACCGGACACAGAAGAGAGCCATGCCCTTATGGCTGATTTTACAGAGTACATAGACACCATTCTCACCGAATGTGACAGATGCCGCGATATTGTCCAGGGGCTTTTAACGTTCAGCCCCAGAAAAAAGGTAGATTTCACCCCCTTGAATCTGAAACGCATTGTCACCGGTGTGTTGAGACTGCTCCACCATCAATTTAAAGGAATCCCTCAGGTGACCATTACGCTGAAAGCAGAAAAAGATATCCCCCATATCATGGGGAATGCGGCAGAGCTAAAGCAGGTAATTATCAACCTCATCTGCAATGGCCTTGATGCCGTCAATGGAAAAGGATACCTGCAACTGTCTCTTTCCCAAAAGGAAGATGAAATAATCTTTACCATCAAGGACGATGGATACGGGATTGATCCTGAAAATATGGATCAGCTGTTTGACCCTTTTTTCACCACCAAACCCATTGGGCAGGGCATCGGCATCGGCCTTTCCACCTGCTACAACATCATTCACCAGCACCATGGAGAGATCCTTGTGAAAAGTAAAGAAAACGAGGGAACGACATTCACAGTCGTCCTGCCCCTTCCCGATAAGGTGATGGCATGACACCCATGGACGGCATCATGAATATCCTGGTGGTGGACGATGAAAAATCCATCCGAAGACTATTACAAAAAGAAATCGCCTCTCCCCGACGCATCATCACCACGGCAGGCAGTGCAGAAGAGGCCTTAACAGCCGTTTCAAAAGACAACTTTGACATCATCATCCTGGACATCAACCTCCCCGATGCCAACGGCATTGAACTCATGAGCCAATTCCAGGAGTCCATTCTGGCCGTCCAGATTATTTTGATCACCGGGTACGCTGATGTGGACGATGCCGTCAATGCCATGAAAATCGGAGCCTATGATTACATTACCAAGCCCTTTGATCTGGATCGGCTGGAACTGGTGGTGGAAAAGGCCTACCAAAAGGTAAGGATCCAGAGAGAACGGGTCCTTAAACGACAGGGGCTGGAACAAAAACCCCAGGCACCCAAACTCATTGTGGGACACTCGGCTGCCACGGATAGAATTCGATTTCTCATTGACAAGGTGGCCCCCACATCGGTGCCGGTGCTCATCACCGGAAATAGCGGCACCGGGAAAAACGTTGTGGCCCGGCAGCTCCATTCCCAGAGTCTCAGGGCCGATCAGCAACTCATCACCAAAAACTGTGCCACCCTCCAGGAGGAGTTGATTCGAAGCGAGTTGTTTGGCTATTGCAAGGGGGCATTCACCGGTGCGGAGACCTCCCGCAACGGTCTGTTGGCCATGTCGCATAAAGGCACTTTATTTCTGGATGAAATCGGTGAGCTTTCCGTGGGGGTGCAGGCATCCCTGCTGCGGGTCATGGAAAATCAGACCTTTCGGCCGGTGGGGGATAAAAATGAGATTAAGGTGGATATACGATTTATATTTGCCACCAACAGAAATCTGAAAGAAGAGGTGGCAGAGGGGCGCTTTAATGAAGCCCTTTTCCATCGGCTCAATGTGTTCACCCTGAAAATTCTGCCCCTGCGCCAAAGAAAAGAAGAACTTCCTGTCCTGGTGGACTATTTCCTGGCCCATTTGAGCCCCGGGGATGAACCCTATAAACTTTCTCCCAATGCCATGGCCTGCCTCATGGCCTATGACTGGCCTGGCAATGTCCGGGAATTGAGGAATGTCATGGAAAGGGGGGGCATCCTGGCGGAGAATAATACCATTACCGAGCATGGCCTGCCCCAGGAACTGATTGAAAAAATGACCGATTTTTCTGCCACATCCCCCTTTCCTCCCCTGAAAGATGTGGAGAAACAGCATATCCTGAAGGTCATGCACCATGTCAAGGGGAATCGATGCCAGGCCGCCGAAATTCTGGGAATCGGCAGAAAAACCCTTTATAGAAAACTGCAAAGTTTTGAGAAAGCATAAATAGTCAACACCCCCTGATCTAAAAATTCAGGGGTTTTCATATAACGGAGGCGGGGACAGATTTGAAAATCTGTCCCCTAAGCGCAAATGGGCAACTTATTTAAAACTCATTCCTTAATTAAATGTTTTGGCCTCCTGAAGCTCTTCTTCGGTGAAGGTCCATGTGGTATTGTGCGGAGGGAATGTTTCATTGAACATTTCCGGCAGCTGATCATCTTTTTTGGTGAATCCTGCCCGGAGATTAAATTCATTTTCATTTTCAAGGATAGAAATCCCCAGGGCCACCACATCATCCGGTGTCAGGGAAATGCCATACTGAGCATTGAGCATGTCCACAATAAGCTGTACCCCATTATCATTGTCCAGAACCGCAAAGGCCACAAACAGACAAAGGCCTGCGGCGTCAATGGCAGCCGTGGCAATCTGAAGATTTTTGGACAACTCCACCTGACCCTCATTTTTCAGGGGATCAACGGTGCCGCCCACGCCAAGAATATTAGCAGTAACGCCATACCCGGCCGTGTGATCTGCCCCCATGGGGGTGGTGGCATAGGTGACGCCAACGCCCTTTACAGAACGGGGATCATAGGCCGGAAAGGCCTGACGTTTCACCACGGGGATACGATCCACCCCCAGGGCATCGCCGGTGAATGCAGCGCCATTGCCAAGGATTTTACCAATTCCGGTGCCTTTGGCCACCTCGTGGATCAGCTCGATGCAGGCCTTGCCATCTCCCCACTCCAGAAGTCCACCCTCCATGGCCACACCCAGGGCCACACCGGTGTCAATGGTGTCGATACCATAATCATCACACAGTCGATCCATCATGGCGATATCATCCAGATCTTTCACCAGGGTGTGGGCACCAAAGGCCCAAAGGGTCTCATACTCAAACCCGGATGTCAGCTGCTTTCCATCTTTACCATTGTACACCTGGGAGCATTTGATCACACAACCCGGATGGCAACCTTCAGAAACAATGCCGCCCCGGGCTTCCATATTTTCCACCATCTTTTCGCCGCTGATCTCATGGGCATGTTCAAAACGACCACTTCTAAAATTTTTGGTGGGCATGGCACCGGCCTCGTTGATGACATTCACCAGCACAGCTGTTCCAAGTTGAGGAAGGCCCTGGCCGGTAACCGGATGTTCCCTTAAAATTTTTACCCACTCTTTATTGGCAGCTTTAAACGCCTCGGGATCTGCCAGGGAAAGTCTGGCGCACCCCTTGTCATCCACAACAATGGCTTTAATTTTTTTGGAGCCCATAACAGCCCCCAGCCCCCCACGACCTACAGCTCGCCCCGGCCGTCCCTTGGGATCTGCCTGCTGCATGCTTGCCGCTTGAAGACGCTGCTCACCGGCCTGGCCGATACTCATGACGCCGGTGTTTTTTCCATATTTTGCCCAGAGTTTTTCCATGATCTCATAATTACCCATACCCACATACTCATCGGCGGGCAGGATCTCAACACTGTCTTTTTTAATCACGATCATGTAGTAATTATCATCTTCGGGCTTATCTTCCAGAACCAGGGCCGTAATGCCCAGGCGGGCAAGCTTCTGGGAGATGAGGCCCCCGGAATTACTTTCTTTAATGCCGCCAGTAAGAGGAGATTTTCCTCCCACGGAGAGACGTCCGGAATTGGCAGCAGGCGTGCCAGATAACAAACCAGGCGCCATGACAAGCTTGTTGGATTTTCCCAGGGCGTGACAGGTGGCAGGCACCTCGTCCAAAATCATTTTAGAGGTCAAGGCCCTTCCGCCGAGGCCCTGTAGAGACTCCGGGACAGCCTCAAAAACGAACTGTCTTTCCTTCGTATCAATCCTGAGTAGTTTTCCCATTTTTATTCCTTTATATCAGACTCGGAACCACAACAGCATCCGGAGGTCTCTTAAATATTTATTTTTCATGCTTCTAATTTCAGGCCGGATTCCATGGCAGCCAATGCATGGCGACCATGGAACAAGGCCCTAAATTCATATTACAATGCGGCTTTGTAGATATTTACAACGTCGTCCAGGGAAGGTCTTCTGGGGTTAGTCGCGCCACAGGCATCTTTCTGGGCATTTTCAGCCATGGTAACAAGATCTTCTTCTTTAACACCCAGCTCTGTCAAGTTTGCAGGAATTCCCACATCTGCAGACAGGGTCTGAATGGCTGACAATGCTTTTTCAGCAGCTGCCCGGGTGGAAAGCCCTGTGATATTCTCTCCCAATGCCACGGCGATGTCGGCAAAACGATCCAGCTTGGCAATCAGGTTAAATCTGGACACATGGGGCAGCAGGATGGCATTACATACACCATGGGGAAGATCGTAAAAACCGCCCAACTGATGTGCCATGGCATGGACATGACCCAGGCTTGCATTATTAAATGCCATTCCAGCAAGATATTCTGCATAGGCCATTTTGTCCCGGGCAGCAAGATCTTCGCCATTGGCAACGGCCTGACGAAGATTTCCGGCAACAAGCTCAATGGCCTTGATGGCACAAGCATCTGTAACAGGGGTGGCGATGGTGGAAACATAGGCTTCAACAGAATGGGTCAAAGCATCCATTCCAGTGGCAGCGGTGAGGAAGGAAGGCATGCCAAGCATCAAAAGGGGATCATTGATGGCGATGGTGGGGGTTACCCGCCAGTCAACAATGGCCATTTTTACTTTTCTGCTGGTGTCAGTGATGATACAGAAACGGGTCATCTCGCTGCCGGTACCAGCTGTGGTATTGATGGCGATGAAGGGAGGCATGGCCTGGGTTGACTGGTCAACACCTTCGTAGTCATGGATGGTTCCGCCGTTGGTGGCCACGATACCAACTCCCTTACCACAGTCATGCGCACTTCCACCACCCAGGGTGATGATCATGTCGCAACCGCTTTCTTTGTAGCGCTTAAGACCTTGGGCAACATTGTTGTCTGTAGGATTGGGAATGGTATCATCATATACAACGGCTTCTACACCCACGTCTTCTTTAATCATATCGCAAATCTGCTGGGTCAGACCACAGGCTGTGATGCCCTTGTCAGCCACCAGAAAAGGTTTTGTCACGCCAAGGGTTTTCATCTGTGCGCCCAGTTGCTTGTGAGATCCAATACCCATAAGAGTGACTGTAGGAATAAAAAATCCGTATACTGCTTCGCCATTTGACATGTTAAAGCTCCTTTTGCTTCCATCGCTCTTTGTTGAACGATGCAGCGCATTAAGTTAATTAATGAAGACTTACCCGAAGGCAACGCCTGTTGTGTGAATGTTTCGCTTTAAAACTGCAATAGAAAGACCAAGGGGGGTGTTTTTGCATAAAAAAATCATCCAGAGATGGACAAAGAATCAGAACCTACTGATTTTATATCATAAAATTATATAAAAAAATAAGATAAAAATTTGGTTGGCTGGAAGGTTTTTCATGGAACAGCTTTTTGAAAAGGACAAAATGACCCATTCCCCAATTTCGCTGGGGCATTTTTTCGAAGATGAAATTTTTTATAAAAAAATCGGCATCCTTCATATCATCCCAAAAGTACTTTACACTTTTGAAAGGATGCGTACCATAAAATGAGCAGTCATTTTGTAAAAGTGTAAAGCAGGAATGAAGGATGCCAAAAAATCCAGCAGCAAAGTACCGACAGCAGAGCCCCCGACGGGGGATGGGTCCGGCCCATTTTAAACTGAGTCCCCTGCCAGGTCCGTCAAAAGGGCAATTTCCCTGGCCCACTGGTCGCTGTTGGGGGTCTCAAGAATAAGGGGGATGCTGTCAAAACGATGGTCCGCCATGATACGCTGGAACACCTCAATGCCCAAGGTGCCCTGCCCCAGACTTTCATGGCAATCCACTCTGGAAGCAAGGATCTTTTTCGAATCATTTAAATGCATCCCTTTAAGATACTGGAACCCGATGACATCCTCAAATAGCTGCCAGGTTTCTTTAAATCCCTCCACGGACTTCAGGTCATACCCTGCGGAAAAGGCATGGCAGGTATCAATGCATACCCCTACACGTCCTTTATCTTCCACCCGGTGAATGATTTCTGCAATCTGTTCAAAGGAATATCCCACATTGGTGCCCTGACCGGCGGTATTCTCAATCACCACGGTGACCCCCTGGGTGCAGTCTAAAATTTGATTCAGGGAGTCCGCAATGGTTTCCAGACATTTTTGTATATGGGGCTCTGATGTGCGGGCCTTTGATTCCAGATGACTACCAGGATGAAAATTCAGCGCATCAAGTCCCAGCTGACCGCATCGTTGCACCTCATCCAGAAAGGCATCTCTGGATTTCTCAAGGGCTGCCTTTACAGGGTGACCCAAATTAATAAGGTAACTGTCATGGGCAAGAATCTGACCTGGGGCATAGCCATATTGCCTGCAGTTTTCCTGGAATGCCTGTATAACCTCCGGGGACAAGGGCTTTGATTTCCACTGGCGCTGATTTTTAGTAAAAAACGCAAAGGCGGTGGCCTTGATCTTATGGGCGTTGACCGGAGCGTTGTGTACACCTCCGGCTGCACTGACATGGGCACCTATGTATTTCATAAAATTTATGGCAAGGAAACCCCTGAGTCTTTAGCTCAGGGGAGGAATTGCCACCTCCATTTTATAATTATGATTGTGATTGTAGGTATAGCCATCTAACCAATATATGAGCTGACAATATTTCCAACTAATACCTTCCACAGTGGCTTTCTTTGTTTTGATATTGAATGAACCACTGCTTCTAACGGCCACCCTGCCAACGTAAGTTCCAATCTTTTTCCCTTTAATTACAACAGCCTTTACGACATCTCCTGTCTGGACACCCTTTACTTTCTTTTTTGTAAATTTTGATTTTGTTCTTTGGAAACCATGTTTGTTGACCAAGCACATTTGCCTACTGGCCCCATTGCTTTGACATTCAAAACTTGATGGGTGGCCATGATAGGGAGTTATAGAGTCCCTTATTGCCAATTTTTGGGATGAGATTCTGAAATATAACATGTTGAACATCCAATGATATTGGATACCGGGTCAACTATTTTTAAACATACGAAAACATTTTGGTATCCAGCTTTGGAGACTGCATAAGTGCCAACAACGACAGCCTGCACATTATGCTTGCTTGCAATATCCTGCATATTTCTGGAAAGAACGAATTCGCCTTCCCTTGTTTTTATATAAATTTGATTTTGATTCATTTTCATTTCTTTAACGTTATATCCATGCTGGGAAAGTCTGGAGGCAATTATTTCGGCAGACATCCTGCCAAATGTGGAAGATTTATGGACATCATCCACGGATACCAGGCTGGCCACAATAATTGGTCGTGCCATGCTAAGACCATTGGTACAATCTTTCAATAGATCATCAACGGCTTGCATGGTTTCCGTTTTAATATTAATTTTCTCTTCCACTGGCAGATTCTCAGAAGAGGGTGTTGCATATTGGCAAGAGAATAATGGCAGTAGAAACAAGAGGTTTAAAAAAACAAAAAATAATTTCATCTATTTTTCTCCATTCATTTTGTTTAATCAGATACACTGAAAGTTTTTTGATTAAATTTATTTCCCGCACCAATCGGATCTGTTGTGTCGTAATAATGTTTTATATCCAAATCATTCAAATAGTAAACATTGGATGAGCGATACTTATAGCTATTTGATTTTGCTAATGAGATATTTATTAAAAGTTCATTTTTGGGCAAGTCGATTTTGTCGATTTTATAAAATTCTTGGATTAAATCTAACGCGGCAACCCCTCCAATAATACCCGCACCAACGGAAGCATTATCCACGAGTTTATACACCCCATATCCCAACATGGCAAACAATATATTCTTCCCTGGGAACCTGTCAGAAGAGACCCTTTCGCCGTCATGTTTTATCACCTGAACAGACCAGTCAAGTTGATAGTCTGCACTCTCCATTTTTTTTATATCTATTCCTGAATTTACAAAATATGTGCCCAGAAATGACCGAAAAGCCCTACAGAAAGGAGAGGTGTTATTCGGGGAAAAAGCGATTGAAGGGTTAGAGGTGTTTTTCTGTTTAATTACATTCAAAATATCTGCCCCGATATCCTCAGCGAGTACATTCCAATGCGAAGTGGCCTGAATTTTCTTTTGGGTGGTAAATTCATGCGAAGTTGGTTTAGGCACTTCACTACACCCCCAAAAAAATAGACATAAACATATCCAGATCATTTTTTTCAGCATTGTTTTCTCTCCTTAGATTTTTGATATTTTTTTAGGGAGCATTCCCATTTTCCCGGCTACGCAGCTAACAATGAAACCTGTGCTATTGCTTGCGCCTTTAACAAAGTGCCTGCACTACCGCAGACAATTTTCCTTTTAATAAAATAGGAGCCTTTATTGTTAGGGACGTATTATATCAACAAACTTACCACTGTCAATGGTTGGTCATATGGAAAAAAATATAAATCCATCCATAAGTAGGCATCCTTCATTTTCCAGTTTACACTTATTAGAGCAATAAGCCCATTTTTAGGAAAAATGATTTCCCCAAAAGTGTAAAGTACTTTTGGGGTGATATGAAGGGTAGCCATAAGTAAAGTATTTACGGGAGATTTGGTTGGCAGGTGAGTGGAAGAGCGGTGTCAAGGTTGGTTTTTGGGCGTTGTGAATCCCAATCTATGCAAGGTAGGAATCCCATAACGCAAGGCAGAGCCGTACTTAAGAATACGGCTCTGATTTTATCAGCTAAGTTTCACAGCGGCGTTTTCGGCGGCCAGCATGACATGGTAGCTAAAAGGGGATGCCGTTAAAAGCGGATGCGTGGCATACTGCATCACCGCCAGTTGTTCTGCGGTGAGATGGGCCTGGATTCCTGCGGCAATGATGTTAACCATATCAGAAGCAGCTTCACCGCCACTGACGTGGCCCCCGATGACCTGGCCGTTGTCCCGGCGAAAGAGAAGTTTGATTTTCATGTTGGGCACCGCACCGGGTAGATGACCGGGATGACGGTTGGGAGCCGTGACTTCACCTTCAACAAAATCAATCCCCTCATCAGTGGCAGCTTTGGTTGTCAATCCAGCAGCCGCCACCGAGCGCCCCCCGACCATGGTGCTGAAGGCACCCAGGGCACCCATGGTCTCGCGACTTTTTTCACGGCACAGATTCGTGGCGGCAATCATGCCTTCACTACAGGCCACAGAAGCCAGACGAATGCCGCTTGGCTTACCCGTAATACAGGAAAATTTACTGGCACAGTCACCCGCTGCCAAAATATCCGGATCCTGTGTCTGCATATATTTATCAACCTTGATACCATTCCGAGGATCGGCATCAAGACCGCATTTTACAGCCAGATCAATATTGGGCTGGGCACCAATACCAATGATAACAGCATCTGCCGGTATCACTTCACCATCGGCCAGCTTAATCCCTTCAACCATCTCTCCCCCGACTATTTCCCCGGCCTGACAATTGGTCTTGAGGGTGATGCCAAGTTTTTTAAGCTCTTCCTCTATTTCAACACAAAAGTCCTCTTCACAGGCCAGCATCAGGCAATGGGGCATCATTTCAACAACGGTGACGGTTTTATCAAGTCCGGCTTTTTTCCCCATCAAAGCGATCTGTTCAGCCATTTCAACCCCGATGAATCCACCGCCGATGACAACGACATTCTGGGCCGGTTCCAATGCCGTATACACCTTTTTTAAATAATCAGGGTCTTTACGGACGGTGAAAACATTGCCTTTATCAATACCGGGAAGCGGTGGAACAAAGGGCTTGGAGCCGGTGCTGATAAGCAGCTTGCCATAGGAGAGTCGTTCACCATCGGTAAAAACAACTTCTTTTTTGCCACGATCAATATCAGCAACATTTCTTTGCAGAATTTCAATGCCCTGATCAATAAAGCCCTGGTCCGGGATCAGATTTTTGTCAACCTGGCCCATGATTCCGTAGATATAGGGAATCCCGCAGGGAATCGGTGTATTCACAACATTTCTGATAAGTGTAATCGTCTTTTCAACTGCTCTTTTTTTCAAGGTTACGGCTGCCATGAGTCCAGCTGCCGAACCACCAATGATAACTACATCGCTTTTCATTTTTTATTTTTCCTTTTCTGGGAATATCCATAATTTACAAGGTTAAATTTTTTAATAAAATCTGGTTATGCAGATCAGCTTTCAAGACAGACCATGTAAGGTCTCAAAATCATAGCAATATAACGTAATCAGATAACAGGGATACAGGGTAATGCAAAATAGATACCAGCATATTTAATCAAAACAACAAAAACATTTACAAAGCCCTAAATAAAAAATAAAAAAATTCAGTAATTATTTAGATCTGTTTTGTTTTAACTTACGGTTGTCAACTAAGTGTTCATATTCACGTTAACAACCGTTCATGTTTTTAACACCTGCAAATGGGGAATGATCTAAAAAAGTGTAAAATGCTTTTGAAGTATGCCAAATTTTTTAAAGTTTACCAATTAATGCAATAATTTCCTCATTGCCCGGTAATCGTTTAGCCTCACGTCTTGAGAAAATGTGGTTTCCATCCACGGTGATCTCATACATCCCACCGGAGCCCGGTACAAGTTCCGGGGTGATACCAAAGGATTCTTTAATAACGGCTGCCAGACTGGCGGCCTTGGGTTCATAGTTTCACGCAGTGCAATAATAAATTTTGATGTCCATGTTTTCTCCTTATTATTCCTTTTATTGGAAAGCCGAATTAGGACTTTAACGCCGTTACAAAATTATCAACAGCTATTCCGGCCTGCTTGAGTATTCCCGACAAAGTGCCTGGTTTCAATTCACGATGATTTGGAACAACACATCCTGAAGAA
>Ga0208900_1000827_pt1 | contig 18193 bp, 14 predicted proteins | sample AntAceMetag02UKK_FD_184763 | JGI IMG/M metagenome (GOLD analysis project Ga0208900, IMG submission 184763) | Saline lake microbial communities from Ace Lake, Antarctica - Antarctic Ace Lake Metagenome 02UKK (SPAdes) (version 2) | ecosystem: Environmental > Aquatic > Non-marine Saline and... | reverse complement strand
AAGTTTATCCCCCCGGGCATGTTTTAGGCCGCATATCTTCTGCAAAAACCAACCTCATTTCTGCACAGAATTACAACAGCGATGTTGAACTTACCAATCACGACAAGGCTTCCGGAAAGCCGTTTATAGGAAATATCTATTCTATTTATTCGGCAAGATGCAAAAAATCCAACGCCATGGATTTTGACGATTTGTTGTTTAATATGAATATTCTTTTGCAGAATTTTCCGGAGGTGCTGCTCAAGTATCAAAAAAAATTCAGGTATATCCTCGTGGATGAATACCAGGATACCAATTATTCCCAATACCTGATTGTGAAAGCCCTTGCAGCACGCAACGAAAATATTTGCGTGGTGGGCGATGATGCCCAAAGTATTTATGCTTTCAGGGGCGCAAATATTCAGAATATCCTGAACTTTAAAAATGATTATCCTGATTTTAAAACTTACAAGCTGGAGCAGAATTACCGCTCCACACAAAATATTGTTAATGCCGCCAACAGTGTAATTGCGCATAACAAGGAACAGATATTTAAGAAAGTCTGGACACAAAATGAGGAGGGAAACCTGCTTAAGCTTTTCCGTGCAACCACCGATACTGAAGAAGGAAATTTGGTAGCCAATGCCATTTTTGAAACCAAAATGAACAACCAGCTTCCCGACAGTGATTTTGCCATTCTTTATCGTACTAATGCGCAATCGCGTTCGATGGAGGAAGCCCTGAGGAAGCTCAACATTCCATATCGTATATATGGCGGCCTTTCATTTTATCACCGGAAGGAAATTAAGGATTTGATTGCCTACTTCCGCGTGGTGGTGAATCCTGCCGACGAGGAAGCACTGAAAAGAATTATCAACTATCCCGCGCGTGGCATTGGTTCAACCACCATCGACAGGATTACGGTGGCCGCCGACAAGCTGGGGAAAACCAATTGGCAAATGCTGGAGGAGTTGCGAAACTATGATCTGAGCATCAACCAGGGAATCCTCACCAAGATCGATAATTTTGTAAGCCTTCTCAAAAGGTTTATGGTTCAGGTTAAAACCAGCAATGCTTTTGAAATTGCCAAAGATATTGCCCAGGCCAGCGGCATAGTCAAGAACCTTGACGAAGATAAAACCCCCGAAGGCATTAGCCGTGCCGAAAATATTGAGGAGCTTTTAAACGGGATCAGGGAATATTCGGAAGCAGAGCCCGAAGCTGATACTGAGGAAGGAAGTTCCATCCGCTCACTTGATTTATATCTCCAAAATGTTTCACTTCTCACTGATTCAGATAAGGATGACGGCGACCCCAACAAGGTTTCGCTCATGACTATCCATGCTGCGAAAGGTCTGGAATTTCCGTACGTGTTTGTAGTTGGCTTGGAGGAAAACCTCTTTCCCTCCATCATGTCGCTCAATTCGCGGTCGGACCTTGAGGAGGAGCGGCGGCTGTTTTACGTGGCCATAACCCGAGCCGAAAAACAAGCAACCCTGTCGTTTGCCGAAAACCGCTACAAATGGGGCAATCTTAATACTTGTGAACCCAGCCGTTTTATCGAGGAAATCAGTGAAAAATATATCGAATATCCCCGGAAGGTTAGCCATAAAATGGGAAATCAACTCCGTTTTAAGATGGAAGATCCAGGTTCAGGTACTAAGAAATCTCCTAATTTCAGCCAGGGGAATTTAAAGAAAATTGCAGATTCGAGGGCAGGGGAGAAGGGCAGTGAAAGTACAAGTCAATTTTCTGGATCTCCGTCCAACGAAATTCAGTCGGGCATGCAGGTGGAGCATCAGCGTTTTGGCAAAGGCAAAGTGTTGAACATCGAAGGGGCCGGGGCAAGCAGAAAAGCAACAGTATTTTTTCCGGTGGTAGGCCAAAAACAATTGCTGCTCAACTATGCTAAATTGAAAATTGTGGAGGATTGATTTCTTATAAAACCCAGTATTAGTTATGTGATTTTTCTAAGTGCTCCTGAGTGGGCTAAGTGTATGTGTATTTTTTCTTTTTACCACTCATATAGAGATGCCCGCTTCGCGAGGCGAGCCTATGGCATAAGGCACTCAGAGCACAAAGAATCACAAAGATTCATTTTTCACAACATCCGATTTATGCTTATTCCTAAAATCCGCAAGGATTTTTATCAGATCTATAAAACGTTGTGATCCGGAATCCTAAGCAACACTCATAAGAATCATCTAAAATCCGTTTAATCCGTTCAATCCGATGATGAGAAAGAATCCGCTTGCGGGTTCATGGTTATTTAGGAAATCTAAGTTTAAACATCACTTTTTATCCAGGTAGTCCTCCTCCAAATCTTTCCATTCAGGAATGAAGTTGTAGTGCCACTTCTCGATTACTTCACCATTTTTGATTAAAATCAAACCCGGATTCGATCGTATCATGGTTTTTAGTGCAATATCATCAGCATTAAAAAACATCATGTCGAAAGTTAAATTTTCTTTTTCCAGGAAGTACTGGATTTTTTCGGGCAATGTTGCGGTAAGCACGATGAACGAATAACCATTTCCTTCGGCTTGTTTATAAAGTTGCTCAATTTTTTTAAATGATTCCGTGTTGGTGGAGGCCAAATCCCAGGCAACAACAAAAAATTGGTAATCCGGATTTTTCAGATAATCGTTGGTAACATCCTGTCCGGCGAAATCGATAATTGCTAAATCCATGCCCGGTATCCTGTTGGGGTCTTCCACGCGCTGGTTTACAAATTCCCATTTTTCGACCCATTCAGCATCGTTGAAGGGGTAATCCGGCGACAAGTATTCTTTGGTTTCACCGGTTTCATTATTTTTAAAAGTAAGGTAGTATTTTACGGGCTGTGGGTTTTCGGTAAACAAGCGGTTTCCAACTTTCCACGACCTGAAATCGACCATGGGCAGGTTGATGTAATTCAGGTATTGAAATCCTATAAATAAAGCAATCAGGGCAAAGCCAAGTGTCCATTCAGTCGAATTTCTGTAACTTACCTTAAGCTGGTCGCGATTTAAAAATATGATTAAAACCAGCACATTGATGACGAGATTTTTGTAAAAGGTTTGCCAGTTGCTCATTAATAAGGCATCGCCAAAGCATCCACAATCAGGAACCGGGTTATTAAACGCATCGTTGAGGGTGGTGAGGGTGAAGAATAGCATCATCAGCATCACAAGCCAGGCGGTGAGTTTTGGTTTAATATTGAGCACAAGTAATCCGCCAAGGACAAGTTCGGCGGCATTCAATACAAACGAGAAAAATACGGCTGATGGCATCATCCAATCCAGCCCGAATGCTATAAAATAATCCTCCACGCGGTAGGCTGTTCCCAGGGGATCGACACCCTTCACAAATCCTGAAAATAAAAATAAAAGGCCAAGCAAATACCTGCTCACGGTAACCATGGCTGGTGAAAAAAGCTTCCTGAACCGAATGATAACGAAGAGTTCAAAAATGAGGAAAAGCAGGAAGGGTAGGCTGAAATTTTGAAAATACAGAATTAGCCAGGCCGAAAAAAGTGTAACTATAATGATGGCCCAGCCGGTGATTGTTTTTAAAATGTTTTGCTGCATTGTTGATGGGAGATGTTAGAGGTTAGACGTTAGATGTTGGATGATAGAATTTAGAATTTAGAATTTAGAATTTAGAAATTAGAATTTAGAATTTAGAATTTAGAATTTAGAATTTAGAATTTAGAATTTGAATTTTGGAAATTATTTAGTTTCTGATTCTTCGAATTTGATGAGGGCGAAAAGTGCATAATTGAGTATGTCCTGGTAATTAGCATCGAGGCCTTCAGAAATGAGGGTTTTTCCCTTGTTATCTTCGATTTGCTTAATGCGCAGTAGCTTCATCAGTATAATGTCGGTGTAAGATGAAATCCGCATATTGCGCCAGGCTTCGTCGTAGTCGTGGTTTTTGTTTTGCATCAGTGCCATCGAAGCATAAACATGTTTGTTGTAAAGTTCGAGGGCTTCGTTGGGTTTAAGTTCAAGGTTTGTCTGATTGCCCAATTCCAATTGAATAATCGCCATTACGGCATAATTTACAATACCCACAAATTCGTCCTTTGCTCCCTCATCAACTTTAATTTCTGTTTTTTCTTCGATGCTCCTAATGCGGTTAGCCTTTATGTAAATTTGATCGGTGAGCGAGCTGGTGCGCAATATCCGCCATGCACTGCCATAATCTTTCATCTTTTTTTCAAAGATGTTCCTGCACAGGGCAATGGCAGATTCAAACTGGTCGTTTGTTTTTTTCATTCGTTCTAATAGTCAAAAATTGAAAAGCTATTTCTTTTCCTTTTTATTCTTTTTGTTCTCTTTTTTTTCTTTATCGATGTCTTCCTCAATCATTTCAATTTCTTCGTCTTCCTGCTCGCCTGTAAGTTCACTTAATCCCTCCTGTGCTTCCTCCAGGCTTTTTTGAGCCGGTTTCATTTTTTCTTTTCCCAGCTTTTGTTTCTCTTTGCTTTTGGCAAGATTACTTTTTCCTTTGTCGTATTTTTTTTCTGCTTCCTTAATTTTTGCATCTGCCGCCCTTACTTCATCCCTGTTTTTAGTATCCAGTTCACGTATTTGTTGCCTTACTTTGTCGCGTTTATTTCGATCATCAGTTTTCATTTCACGATTAAGACCTTTCTTTTTTGTTTCATAATCTTTTATCAAGGCTGATTTATCGTCTTTTGCAGTTTTAAGTTCAGCCTTGGCTTCACTCAACATGATTTCGCCGCTTGTGTTTAAACTATCAGCTTCATCGAGGTAGGATTGTGCTCGTGCCAAAGATGTCTCAGCCCTGGCAAGTTTATCATTTGCCCTTTGAAGCGCCTGCTCTTCGCGGCTTAACTCTTTTTGTTCGGTTTGTTGTGCTTGCAAATTAAAGCCTGCAAAAAACAAAACTCCGGTAATCAATAAATAAAAAAATTTACTTGTCATAATATTGAATTTGAAATTTCTAATAAATGATCGCCAAATATAAAATGGATTATTTTCGTGGCATGTTAACGAAACGTAAATATTTGAATCCGCAAAAGTAATGAAATCGCCACTACCTGAACTAAAATGGACTTTTAAATCGCTTAATCTCGCTTCACCAAAGGTGATGGGGATTTTAAACCTTACCCCTGATTCTTTTTTTGACGGGGGAAAATATAATTCCATCGATTTGGCTTTGCAGCAATTTGAGGACATGGTAAGGCAAGGCGCAGCAATTATTGATATTGGGGCATTTTCTACGCGGCCTTTTGCCCAAACCGTGAATGAAAGTGGGGAGTGGGACAGGCTGAAAAGTATTTTACCAATGCTTAGAAAAACCTTTCCTGATACCCATATTTCACTCGATACCTACAGAAGTAAAATTGCCGAAAAGGCTATTGATGGAGGTGTGGATATGATTAATGATATTTCGGGTGGTGTTTTTGATGATAAGATGTTTGATATTATTGCAAAATACAAGGTTCCATTTATCATGATGCATATCAATGGAAATCCCCAAACCATGCAGCAAAACCCGGTTTACGAAAATGTAGTGGATGAGGTTGGAAAATTCCTGGAAGGCCAAATAGAAAAACTTGCAAAATATGGTGTTAACGAAAACATTATTCTTGATCCGGGATTTGGATTTGGTAAAACAGTGGACCATAATTACCTCTTGCTCGGCGGACTTCAAAAACTTAAAAAACATGGTTATCCTGTTTTAGCCGGTTTGTCGCGCAAATCGATGATTAATAAAGTGATTGGCATCAAGCCTGAAGAAGCTTTGAATGGAACAAGCGCTATAAATATGCTGGCTTTGATAAATGGTGCTGATATCCTGCGTGTTCACGATGTGAAGGAAGCCGTAGAAGTTGTGAAATTGTATGAGAAGTACCGCGAAAATAATCCGGGGTAGATATTATTAACTAATTTTGGCGGCAAATCAAAATTCTTAATGCTCCACTTTATTCTCATAAATTTCATCACCCTCCGGCTAACCGATGTCATCGACGTTTTGTTGGTTGCCTTCTTATTGTATGAGCTATATAATTTACTAAAAGGAACGGCAGCCATCAATATTTTTGCTGGAATCATCGCGATATTTGGGATGTGGAGGCTGGTTAACTTGCTAAGGATGGAGTTGCTTAGCGAAATTTTGGGGGCATTTATTTCGGTAGGTTTCATTGCATTAATTGTGGTTTTCCAGCCCGAAATCCGCCAGTTCCTTTTATTGATAGGAACTCCACGATTTATGGCCAAGGTTAAGAACCGCGTTTGGTTTTTGAATCTAAACCTCGGAAAAGTTATCAATCTCGATGTGGATAATATTATTACTGCCTGTCGTAAGATGTCGGCCAATAAAACCGGAGTATTAATAGTTATTGCCAAAACAAACGAACTGCGACAATATGTTGAATCGGGGCAGGTAATTGATGCCCAGATTTCGGATGAACTTTTGATGAACATATTTTTCAAAAACAGCCCGCTTCATGATGGGGCTGTGATAATCCTGAATAATAAAATAAAATCTGCCCGATGTATTTTGCCGGTGTCGAGTAATAAAAAGATTTCGGTAGCGCTGGGCTTGCGTCATCGTGCTGCGGTAGGAGTAACGGAAAGGACTGATGCTATTGCCGTGGTGGTTTCGGAGGAAACGGGCGAAGTGGCTTACGTTAAAAAGGGCGTAATCATTCAAAATGCCAACCTCTCTCAGGTAAAAAACTTCCTTGACAAAGAATTTAATTAATTACTCCTCTTTTTGAGTTTCAGCATTTTTCTGCTGGAAAATTTCAATCAATTCTTCGGGCGACTTGCCCAAATATTTTAACGAAACTTCCGCATCGTCAGCAAACTCATTATCGGGGTATTTTTGAAGGAATTCTTCGTAAATCGCTTTTGCTTTGTCGAGCCTGCCCAGGTTATTTTCGTAAACGTATCCCTTTAGGAATAATGCCTCCGGCACTTTGCGATAGCTTGCGAATTCATTGATTATCCTGTCGTAAAGCATAATGGCTTTGTTGGACCGGTTGGTGTTCATGGCCACATCGCCGGCTTTAAATAAATATTCCGGAGCAAGTGAATCGCCGGGGAAATTGTTGGCGAAATTTTCGTAGGTCTCAATTAATTCATCCACAAAATTGGCATCAACCAAACCTGACTCGGAAAATGTTTTTTCTTCAACGAGTTTTATTTGCTTCAATTCTTTTTCCCTGGCCGAGCCACAGGATACAGTTAAAGCAACTACTAAAATTAAAACTGAGTAATAAATTGTATTTTTCATATTATGCCATTTTTTTTGATTTTTTCTGTATTGGAAATATCATCCTGTAACTCACATCAACTTTGCCTTTCGAGATGTCCTGTAATTTTCGCCGGATGAGCGTTTTGCGTAGTGGGCTAATTTTATCGGTAAACATTATTCCCTCCAGGTGATCGTACTCGTGTTGGATAACTCTTGCTGCAAAGCCCGTGTATTTTTCTTCTTTAAGCTCCCAGTTTTCATCGAAATATTCAATGGTAACCTCATCCTGGCGGTTAACATCTTCTCTGATGTTGGGAATACTCAGGCAGCCCTCATCCATCGAAACATTTTTCCCCGATTCTTCAAGGATGTATGGATTGATAAATACTTTCTTAAAATCGGCCATTTCAGGCATTTTGTCGGCAAAGGGAGTTCCATCGATAATAAAGAGCCGGATCGACCGGTTTACCTGTGGGGCAGCAAGCCCTATGCCATCCGAAACATACATGGTCTCGAACATATCCTTGATAAACTGGTCAAGGTCAGGGTAGTCTTTGTCTATTTCTTCAGCCACCTTTCGTAAAATTGGAAGCCCATAAGCTGTTACCGGTAACATCATAATTCTATTAATCTTTTATCTTTTTACGTTGAATGCTCTTATTAATTGTTCATAAAACCACATACTTACAATTTTGTTTTCATCGAGTACATGAATGATTGCAACATAATGGTCGCGCTCACCTTATCAACCAGACCTTTATTTTGGCGATCCTTCTTTTTTAAACCTGCTTCAAGTATTGTTTTTTGTGCCATCATCGAAGTAAACCTTTCGTCAACCCTTTCAACAGGAATAGCAGGGAAGGTTTTTTTTAACTTTTTAACAAAGGGTTCCGTAAATCTTTGCGCATCCGAAGCGGTGTTGTTTAGCTGGCGGGGTTCGCCAACCACGAACAAATCCACATTTTCCTGCTTCGTGTATTGATCGAGAAACGAAAAAATATCTTTGCTATGAACAGTCTGCAAGCCGGTGGCAATAATCCGTAATTCATCGCTTACTGCGATTCCAACTCTTTTTTGCCCGTAATCAATAGCTACAATTCGTCCCATATTGTTGATTGTTATTTTGAGTGCAAAATTATAAAGAAATTACTAAGTGAACATATTTTCTATAATTTTGGCCGAATCCAAAAACAAAACCCAATGGACGAGGTAAAAAACATAATTGAACAAGCCTGGGAAGACCGCGCTAAACTTGATGAAAAACATACCATCGAAGCTATCGAATACGTAATTTCCCAACTGGATAATGGAAGTGTTAGAGCGGCTGAGCCCGTTGCCGGGCAGTGGCGTGTGAATACCTGGGTGAAAAAAGCTGTAATTCTTTTTTTTCCCATCAGCAAAATGGAAACATCTTACGCCGGTGTGCTGGAATTTTATGATAAAATGAAATTGAAAAGTAATTACCAGGAACTGGGAATTCGTGTTGTGCCTCACGCCGTTTCACGCTACGGAGCTTACATTGCCCGTGGTGTGGTAATGATGCCTTCATACATAAATATTGGCGCTTATGTTGACGGCGGCACCTTGATCGATACCTGGGCAACGGTGGGCTCATGCGCCCAAATTGGTAAAAATGTCCACCTAAGTGGTGGGGTAGGTATTGGCGGAGTGCTTGAACCGGTGCAGGCAAGCCCCGTAATTATCGAGGACGATTGTTTTATTGGTTCGCGCTGTATTGTGGTAGAAGGGGTAAGGATTGAAAAACAAGCGGTATTGGGGGCAAATGTTGTGCTGACCAACTCAACCAAAATTATAGATGTTAGCGGCGAAATACCAGTTGAAATGAGGGGTGTTGTACCAGAGCGTTCGGTTGTTATCCCGGGAACGGTAACCAAAAAATTTCCTGCCGGAGATTTCCAAGTTCCCTGCGCACTGATTATTGGTAAGCGAAAAGCTTCGACCGACATGAAAACTTCGCTAAACAATGCGCTGCGCGATTTTGAAGTTGCCGTGTAAAATGAATTGTAAAAACAGATCGTGAAAAAGGATATAAAAAAAATACTGATTATTCAAACTGCATCCATCGGCGATGTGGTTTTGGCCACACCACTTATCGGAAAGCTGGCAAAATTTTATCCCAACGCTGAAATTGACTTTTTGGTGAAGAAAGGAATTGATCCCATTTTATCAAACAATCCTAATCTTCATAAAATATTGGTTTGGGATAAATCATCGGAAAAGTATAAAAATCTTCGCCGTTTATTGACCTATATCCGCCACAAGCAATACGATGTTGTTGTAAACCTGCAACGTTTTTTTTCAAGCGGATTATTAACCCTGTTTTCAGGCGCTACGCTCAGGTTGGGTTTTGATAAAAATCCTTTGTCGGTATTTTACTCAAAACGGGTTAAGCACAAGATTTCAGCAGCGCTCCCCATTAGCAAACATGAGGTTGAACGTAACCTTGAGGTCATTCAATCCATCACCGACAGTGCGGTTAATTTTTCATTAAAACTTTTTCCCTCAAAGACAGATTTTGCGAAGGTTTCGCAATTTAAAACCGTGAAATATATTTGTATTGCCCCAACATCCTTGTGGTTTACCAAACAATTTCCATCGGAAAAATGGGTAGAATTTATCAAAGAATTGGATGGGGATTTGGCGATTTACTTTTTGGGGGCCAAAACCGATCAGGGTGTTTGTGGTAGAATAATCAAAGATTCCGGCCATAAAAATTCGTTGAACCTTTGCGGGAAACTTACTTTTCTTGAATCGGCAGCATTGATGAAAGATGCCCGGATGAATTTCGTTAACGATTCTGCGCCTCAGCATTTTGCCTCTGCCATGAATGCACCGCTCACCTCAATTTTTTGTTCCACCGTCCCTTCATTTGGTTTTGGACCTTTGTCGAGCAACTCATTTATTATCGAAACCCGCGAGGTATTGGACTGCAGGCCTTGTGGATTGCATGGTTTTAATGCCTGTCCAAAAAAACATTTTAAATGCGCCCTTACCATCGATAAACAAAGACTAATTGAGCGTATTAAATAAAGGAGACCAGCCTAACTTGGACAAGCAAAAACCAAACAAGGTAATCATGTAAAATTTACGGTGTATTCCTGTTTTGGTTTGTCCAAGTTAGTTGGCAAAATTTAAAAATGCATTTTTTGCAATTTAGAGCTTTATTATTCACCTTCCATTCATAATATCGAAAATGCATTTTAAATTTTGCATGAGTACCTTTTCTCTAATATTTTGCCAAAAAGTGGCAAAATATTAGAGAAAAGGTACTAAGAAGGTGTGAAGAACCACATTTAAACAATTTACATTTCAGATTATCAGTATGTTAAAAAATATTATCCGTGCATCAGTGGCTTTTTATGCCGGATTCATCAATAGTTAGTAATTTTGCAGCTATAAATTTCCATTTCAAAAACAATGCAGGCCGAAGTAAAAAAAGCAGTTGAGGTTTTAAAAAAAGGAGGAGTGATTCTCTATCCCACGGATACTATTTGGGGTATTGGCTGTGATGCCGGCAACCAAAAAGCTGTTGACAGGATTTATAAAATTAAAAAACGTATCGAGGAAAAGAGTTTGATTATCCTGGTTGATAATCCTGATCGCATAAATAAATACGTTAAGAATGCCGATCTGCTTGCTTTGGAGCTTGTTAATAATTATGATAAAGCACTAACGGTAATTTACCCCGCCGCAATGAATTTGGCCAAAGGTGTAGCTGCCGCCGATAAATCAATTGGAATACGCGTAGTTAAAGATGATTTTTGTAAAATGATTATCGAAGGCCTCGGCAAAGCCATTGTTTCTACTTCGGCCAATATTTCAGGATTTCCGCCCCCCATCCGTTTCCATCAAATTACCGATGAAATTAAAAACAGCGTTGATTATGTTGTGAACCTGCACCGCGATCGTATTCGTGATTTCAAACCCTCGCGCATCATCCGCATCAAAGCCAAAGGCGATTTTGAAGTGGTGAGACCTTAGTTTTTAGCAGTCACACCGTGAATCCTGCCTAAGCATAAAACTGTTTTTTTGAATATTTGCACTATTGTCATGGGTTATTCACGGTGTGACTTGCCCCCGAAGAAGTAATAGACCTAACAGGTTTTTATGCCAGACTTATGCAATACTTTTTTTAGAGCAAATGCCTGTTTTTGGGGTAAACCTGTTAGGTCTTTGATCTTTAATCCATCGTGGGTAGTCACACCGTGAATTCTTTCAAAGCATAAAACAAACTTTTTTGAATAGCAGCACTACTGCCCGGGGTTATTCACGGTGTGGCTTGGGTCGTAGGAGTAATAGACCTAACAGGTTTTTATGCCAGACGTATGCAATACTTTTTTTAAAGCAAATGCCTGTTTTTGGGGTAAACCTGTTAGGTCTTTGATCTTTAATCCATCGTGGGTAGTCACACCGTGAATCCTGCCTGAGCATAAAACAAACTTTTTTGAATAGTAGCACAACTGCCCGGGGTTGTTCACGGTGTGACTTGCCCCCGAAGATGAGCTATTCACGGTGTAACTTTGCTCCGTCAAGTAATAGACCTAACAGGTTTTTATGCCAGACTTATGCAATACTTTTTTTAATGCAGATGCCTGTTTTGGGGGTAAACCTGTTAGGTCTTTGATCTTTAATCCATCGTGGGTAGTCACACCGTGAATTCTTTCAAAGCATAAAACAAACTTTTTTGAATAGCAGCACTACTGCCCGGGGTTATTCACGGTGTGACTTGTTTGGTGTATAGCAAGTCAGGGCATGACTTCAAGTCATGCCCTGACTATTACAGGGTGCTCAGCCTGCAGGTTCTCAAAAGTTAAGCTTTTTAAAATCCATAAAATTTACCAAATACAATGGCAATGATAATAGCTGGTACTCCACCTGTTTGTTGCTGCTTTGCATTTTAACAGTTGTTTTTATATCAGCCATACTTGGTAAATCTGCATTGAAACGAATGGCAAACAATTTCTCCTTTTCCAGCATAAACACATGTAGGGATTTTAGTGTGCCTGTTTTTCCTGCCTTCACTTCGATAGGGATAACTTGGTTTTCTGATTCAATAAGGTAATCCACCTCTGCATTAGAGTCTTTTTTTTCGCGTACCCAATAAAATAATTCCTTGTCGATAAAATGCGGGTCTCTTGTTAAAAGCTGTTGTCCGATAAACTGTTCTGCCAATTCTCCTTCATTTATTAGTAGCAGGTTTTCCAAATCCATGAGCCTGATCTTTAATAGGTGTGTGGCCAGACCAATATCAATGAATAGCGGCTTGAAGATATTGCTTTTAATATGTTGCATCAAAGGGACATTTGCCGATGGTGTTGCCGAAATCCGATGGACAATTCTGCTAAGTTCCAGCTTTTGAAAAGCCTCCTTGAAAAATGTTGATTTTACCGAAGGATCAATAGCAGAATATTTCATTTTCTTCCCAATTCCCCTGGGTAAATATCGGAGCATCTTTCGAAGGTATTCAAAATTCCCGCCCTTGCCATATTTAGTAAAGTCGAGTTCCATGGAGGTCAGGATACTCTCATGCACTCGTTCCACCTCCAACAAATCGGAGGTTTCAGTATAAACTTTAACAGCCTCCGGCATACCGCCTACAAAAAAATAGGTGCGCAAAAGTTTCATAATTTTCTGGTGTACCACTATGGAAATTTCCTTTTCGGGAGTGAAAGAGGACAGGAAATCTACAAGCAAATCTTCGCCGGCTGCGAGAAGAAACTCCCTGAAATTCATGGGGTACATGTACATAAATTCTACCCGGCCAACAGGCATGGGTAGCTCCTTTTCCCAAAGGGTCGGGATTTCGCTTCGCTCAACGTTCAATACATGATCGAGCAGCGACCCCGCTGCCACTACATGCAGTCCGGGGATATGCTCATAAAAATATCGTAATTTACTTATAGCCTCCGGGCAGGTTTGGATTTCATCCAAAAACAATAAAGTTTGCCCTGGAACAATTTTTTTCCCCATGCTTAGGCTAATATTCTCTACAATATCAAAAACATCATTGGACGAAAATAAATTCTTGTAATTCGGATGTTCCTCAAAATTAATTTTCACGAAATTTCCGAACGATTCGGAAAACTTTTCGATGAGCCAGGTTTTCCCCACTTGTCTCGCTCCCCGAATAATAAGTGGTTTCCTTGTGCTGCGCTGCTTCCAGTCGTTTAAAAATATGATTGTTTCTCTGTACATAATTTTTAGATTTATGACAAAGATAGAAAAAAAGGACAAAACAGGTATCTGTTTTGTCCATTTATTGTTAGAAACAGGTACCTGTTTTGGAATAGTCACACCGTTAATTCTGCCTGAGCATAAAACAACATTTTTGAATAGCTGCACTCTTGCCTGGAGTCATTCACGGTGTGACTTGGCCCGAAGAAGTAATAGACCTAACAGGTTTTTACTCATAAACTTTGTATTACTTTTAAGAGTAGCTCAAGGTTTAAAAGGGTAAACCTGTTAGGTCTTTGATCTTTAATCCACCACCAGCTTTTTCATAACCCGACTTGCCCGGGATATTGAAAGTCAGGGTTTCACTCAAAGTGAAGCCCTGACTGCTATCTGGGGGCAAGGGTAAATTGCCTTTAGCTGTAATCCTACCAATTATTCATGGTTCATCTACAACGCTAATCCCTAAGGCAACGCACGCTTTTGCCACTTTTAGTACTTATGGAATGTTTCCAGGTATATGCATATCTTGCATCGTAATACAGAGCCATATACCAGATTTCACTTGCATCATCGGTCTGGGATGATGTATGCCAATTGCCACCAAGATTCGCATCTCTGAAAGTGTTACCAGAGCTAATTTGATACCCACCAGGTAAGGCTGAAAAACCAGTAGCATTGTTTAATGTTAAATCATTTCCTACCCTGCATTCTTGTGAGTCATGAAACCAATGTGTTTTTGATGCCAGGGATTTTCCTATATGACTTGTGTAATAGCCGCACGGAAACTCTGGTTGGGACATCACAAATTCTTCTAACAATGTCCACTCCTCAACAGTTGCCAAATGCCATCCTTCCATGCAAATTCCTTGTGTACCCTCAGTGCTTATGTATTGCATTGCTTCATCCCATTGGTACAGTCCGCCGTAAGTATCACAATTACTTATACTATTATTATAGCAATATTTTTCAATAATTCCATTATCTGTCATATCCTCACTGCCATCAATTCGGTTTCCAACATTAAAATTTTCCGCCATCCAACACTGATCACCTAGTTGCACTGTGGCATATTCCTGCCCGTCCCTTTCATCTAACAAAATATCGCCACAGTTAAAAACAGGGTTTCCGGAAAATGACAGTTCAAAACCCTCGCTAACCTTTAGTAAATAACTTTTTCCGGGACTTAGTTCTTCGAGGGTGGCGATATCTTTCCCGGGCCAGAAAAGGTTTAAGCCAATGGCATCTTTTATTACAACTACTTTGTCGATACTTTCACCAAATAAATCGGTGAGCAATATCGAAGTGTCGCTAAGTACCGGAACTAAATTCCACCCGCTTTCAAGCATTACTTTGGGATTGGCCGGTTCATCACCAATAATATTCAGGCTTACCGAATCGGTGAGTTTGATAAAATAGCCGGATTCATAATTCCAGGTTTCCAGGTCGTTGATATTACCTGATGGATAATAGCTTCCATCGGGGTTTTGCACAATGACTAATTCATCGGTAATTTCGCTTAATAAGTCTTGCATTACCGGATTTAAGGGATTGAGGTAAGATGACATTGCATTCCAACCCGGTGTTAGGTTGATGGTTTGTGATTGAAATTCTGCCTCCAAACTTAGGTCAACCAAAGCAGTGCCCAAAGCATTAAAGGTTTCGTCGTAACCGGGAAAAGGAAAGCTAAAGACCACATCCACGAACTCGACATTGTTTGCCCAATATTTAAAGATAAACGGACTACCCGGCTGAAAACCTGTTTTTTGATCCGGATAGCTATTATCATCCATCGAACAAATAATCTGAGCATATTCTCCGGGTAAAATTGCTTCGGTTAAAACAACTGCCCCAACACAATATGCCTCATCCTGGAAAACATCGAAAACACCAATCTCACCACCGGCCTGCAAGCCGGCATCGTTAAGTGTCGCACTGGTTATATAAATATTCATGGGGTTAAATGGCGATTCCCAAACCGGCTGAAAATGCTGGGATACGACAAACAAGGGCATCAGTACAACGAAAAGCAATAGTGAAAATTTGTTTAGATTTTTCATAAAGATATTTTTTAAATTATTAATATTTTTAAATACAAACAACAGTAGGATATTGCTATCCCACTGTTGTTTTGAAATATAAACTGTAATCCTCCTAACGAATAATGAGTTTTTTGTTTATTGATCTTTGTCCGGTGTTTCCGCTAAAGGTGAATTTAAGGATGTAGCAACCCGGGTTCAGATTTTGTGAATCAAGCCTGACTTTTCCATTTCCTGCGCTGAACATATCCTGAGTTATAATAAACTGTTTTTTCCCGGCAAGGTCAAACAAAGCAATTTCCACATTCCCATTCTCGGGTAAATTGTAGTAAATCCAAGTATGGTCGTTGAATGGATTGGGCATAACATTTACTGAAATTCCTATTTCTGATAATTCATCAACACCCGTAAGCAATGGCTTTATTTCGCCAATATAGGTTTCCAAAGGCTGGAAGTTTTCAACACCCTCCAAATAAATCAAATCAGCCGGAAATACAGTATTGCTTTGCTGTTGCCAAATTTCTACTGATATTCCATTTCCTTGCACAAAACCATCCTGCAACGCTGTGCCTGGATCGTCCATCGAAACGGGGATTACAATAAATTCACCTTCAGCCACAACACCGGCACCAACACATACTTCTCCATCAAATATCCCAATTTCGTCGCCCGGTAATAGTTCATCAAGTCCGGTTAGGGCAATCGACATGGGCATGTATGGATTGTTTTGCCAGGCTGGGTCAAAATGAATGTTTGCAGCTTGTTTTGGCAAATTAGCAAGGTAAGCACCTTTTTCGGGTTGGTTGATTGTGAGCGTATAATCCTCGCTTACCTTAATGTAATAACCTTTGCCACCCTGGAAGTTCCCGATTGAATTAGACCACTGGCCACTGGGTGGAGGAAATGGCAGGTAGAAAATATTGCCGCCATCTTCATCAATCACTTTGTATAAAACACCGGCATCTATCAAGGGCTGAACAACAACCATGGCATCTGCCGGATTTTGGCAGGGGTAACTAATAATATTCCATCCCGCCGAAAGTTCTATTTGTAATGGTAATAAAACCAGGGAACCCTCCAGTGCTAATTCACAATTATCGTTTACTTTTATATAATAGCCTTCGCTGGCAGCATGGTCACCAATCGAATTACTCCATTGGCCATTAGGTGGCGGGAAGGGAAGGTAATTTATAGCACCACCCGATTCGTTCAGAACCTTTATTAAATTATCCTGATCGATCAATGGTTGCACAATATTCAACATATCGGGGTTTTCGGGCTCAACAAAGAAGGACATGATGTTCCAGCCGTTTTCTAATGGAACTGTCTGAGGTACCGTAGTAAATCCGGCAAGTTCTGTAATGGCAGTTCCCTGAGATGCAAACACTTCATCGTAACCAGGATATGGATAAGTTGCCACAACATTTAAAACCTCACCGGCTACAGTATTATAAAGCCTATAAATAATTGGATTACCCGGTGTAAAACCATTGGATTTTTCAGGATTTGAGCCATCGTCCATCGAGGTAATAATTTCGAGGAATATACTACCGGCAAGCACTTCGTTAAGTGTTCCTGCTCCAACACATATCTCATCCCCTAAAACCTGGTCTATATCAAATATACCAATTTCATCACCGGCTTGTAAATCAACGCCATCCAGGGTAGCCAGCCTAACAATTACCGACATGGGGTTGTAAGGAGATTCCCACACCGGGGTAAAATGCGTTTCGATAGCAGGCTCAATATTCAAATCAAGGCAATCTGTTACAGTTAGCACACATGGAGAAACAGCTCCTGCCGAAATACAAAGCTCAACCCCTCCTAACGAAATATCCTGATCTCCCGGAGTGTAATTTGTATTTAAAGAATAGGGATCGGAAAAAATACCATCACCCAAAGTTGTCCAAAGTACCGTGCTGTAATTATTGGCAGTGGCAGTGAGGGTGGCGGTTTCAATGGATGGTATGGTTTGGTCGGAGCCGGCATTTACTTCTGGAGCAGGATAAATGCTTAGATTCATGCATTCACTCGCCGATACTGTACATCCTGCCAAAGGAAAGGCTTCCAGGCAAAGCATCACTTCGCCGGTTGAAATATCCTGGGATCCCGGTGTATAAAGTGGGTCTGAACTTGTTGGGTCATCAAAAACCCCATCTCCATTCGTTGTCCACGCAAGCGAACTGTAGTTATCAACAGCTACTCCTGAAAATTGGACACTTTCACCGGCACATATATTTTCGTCTGAAAGAGGTGCTATGGTGGGTGAAGGAATAAATGTGACCTCTAAGGAATCTTCAATAGGTGATGAACAGGGAGGGTCGATAGGATAAACAATCAGGTATAAAATAACAGACCCGGATTGTAAATCATCAAACCCTGGAGAATACTCCGTATTCAAAGCAGTTTCATCACTAAAAAAGCCATCTCCTGAAGTTTGCCATTCCATCGAAGCAAAGTTTGAAGCAATACCCGAGATCGGAACAGGTGTATAATTGTCACAGACGGAGATATCCGCCCCTGCATTGGCCATGGGCAAAGAAACAATGGTAAGCTCCATGCAATCCGATGCATCTACGCAGCCTTCTTCGGCAAAAGCGGTGAGGCAAAGTTCAGTATAGCCGTTTATTAAATCATTGGTACCTGGTGTGTAGTGGGTTTGCAAAGCGATAGCATCTATAAAAGTTCCATCTCCTGAAGTTTCCCAAAGAACGGAGGTGTAGTTTTCTGCTTGTCCATTAAGCTGGAAACTTTCATTTTCACAAATGGTA